>Ga0137418_10002681_pt1 | contig 16298 bp, 21 predicted proteins | sample CZODoug3_1_2_16f_FD_122242 | JGI IMG/M metagenome (GOLD analysis project Ga0137418, IMG submission 122242) | Vadose zone soil fungal communities from Angelo Coast Range Reserve, California, USA - CZODoug3_1_2_16fungal (Hybrid Assembly) | ecosystem: Environmental > Terrestrial > Soil > Vadose... | reverse complement strand
GTATCTCTCCGGGCTTGGCTCGGGATTGCCATTTGAGGTTTCCCCGAATTTGAGCAGTTCTGCATCGCCGGTTTCCCAGGCGAGCACTCAAGTTTTCCTTAAGTCCGCTGCGTATGCCATTCCGCCACGCCCGCACGCGGCTGCCCTACTCAGCGATCTTATGATATGGCACGTTGCTCGATTTTACACATCCGTTTCCTGCTCCGGAGGTTGCGGTGAAGCCTGAGTGTTCTGGATGGCTTTCTTGCCTGTCTTGTTTTTCCTGGTCCGCATGACGTTGATTGCAGCGGCGTCGAGCGAGGTCTTGATGTGCGCCGCGTAGTATTTCTCGATCATTTCGACACTAGTGCGGCAGTTCTTACCGATTTGGTAGATGTCGGCGCCTTCCATAAGGCGCAGGCAGATGTATGTATGCCGCAGGCTGTACGCCGTACGCGGTCAGCCTTCGCGATCAAAGCGAAGATTTTCCTCATCGAGGATGGTTTTTAAGAGTTCGCGCTGCCATTTCGGAAAAATCAGGTCGGTAAGGTCCAGGCGTGCGCCATTGTTCCCCAAGGACACCAGAGGTATCGGACGTTTTTGTGGGCCCGCCGCCTCCCCCCAAACTTAGTGTTTTCGGTCTCGCCTGGCGCAGCGACCGTGTAGCCCGGTGGTTCCCAGCAGGTCACGGCGACGGTTACGTACGACTCGTCAAATGCCGGCGTCGCCTGGGCGATCACGTGTTCCTCGATGCCCTGCGGGACGCTCTCCACCACCTCCAGTCTAAGTGGCACGCCCATCCCGTATACGGTTCCCAGTACGCTGCCCGCCGCCAATCTCAGCGTGACGCTGACAGCCACCTCCGTCGCCGATCCGACGAAGTCGGCTTCCGCTGCCATCGCTGTTCCTCAGATTCCGGGGATTGAATATCCGCACGCAGCGCAGATTGGCTGGCGAGAGATATTCAATTATTTTGTTTCGAATACATGTGTCTATTCTGGGCTACAGGATTTTCCAGCCGAGTATCGGAGTTTTGCCGGATAGCCAGTAAGCCGGGTTCGATGGCATTCGTATATCCTGGCCGGGAACGGAGTGTCAAGACCATGGTATCGGGAAGCATGCGGCTTCTCCTCGAATCCGGCGATGGCTCTCCGGCGAAAGAATACCGCATTGAAGATGGAAATGTTGAAGTTCGAACCCTTGACCCAGAGGGCGGATCGGTTCGAAGCACTGGGAGTGGCTGGTGGCGGCTTACGCCCGAACAACTGAGTATTCACGTTGAGCGCAATACTGTGGTTGCTCAGTGGCTGGAGCGTCGCCTCGGCTGGAGGCGTTTGTTGCAGGCATGTGTGGACCAAGAACCGAGTATGGGGAAAGTTGCCTAGAACACAAACCATCCAGCCCTCTGAGCTGATAACACTAACCACATCTACCCTCGCTGCAGAATGAGAAATTTCTCGATTGGGGAGTTCGGGATTCAACTTCTGCTTTCGACACCCGGGGCCATTGTGGCTGGTGTCATTTTGTGGGCTGATTCCATCGGTCTTCGGTACCGCAATGATTAAGAACACGTCCCCCCGAGAACTCGTAGATCATTGGTAGATCAGCGATTTATTTCGAATCTTGGGCGACAGCCCCTATTTTCTGGGGCGATCGTTGCTGCTTTTGCTCTCGGCATTTTTGGGAGTCGCGTCTGGAAAACTCGCTCGGCCCTCTGGGTCTGGCTGTTACCGACGATCATTCTGATGTCGAACGTCTTTGGAGCAGGCTGCGCAGATCGGCATCTAAACGTCGTGAATGAGACTCAAACCAATGCACAGATTGCCGCCCGCTATTTTCCTACCACCAAAACCTCGAACTGGCCCGACTCAGCCGTAGACAAAAATAGCTGATGCGTCTTCGGATCAAGCGCCATGGTCTTAGCTCGCGGCAAAGTCTTCACCGTCTCGACCACGGAGTACTTGTCCGGGCCATCCTGGTGAATCGCAGTCACGGTCCCCTCGCCGTTGGAGTTGAAGATCAGCTTGCTTTCGGGATCGAAGGCAGTGGCGTCCACATGATCGCCGATGGGAAGAGTTGTAATTACCTGCCCCGTATCCGCATTCATTACTGCCATCACTTTGCTGCGGCAGCCGACGAATAGACGGCGATTCTCGCGATCCATGGCTAAGCTGGCGGGCTTGGCACAGGGGGCCGTAGGCCAGCGTTGCTCCACGGTCAGCTCACGCGAATTGATCTTGACCACCAGGCCCTCATCTTCCAAATTGTTGAAGACATAACCTTTGCCATCAGCAACCGCAAATTCTGGACCACCCCCTAGGTACACCGTGCCAGCAACTTTGCCAGTCGCTGCATCGATCGCAGTCGCGCTGTCGCTCTCCCCGTTAAAGGCAAACACTCGCGATGTAGCTGGATCGAAAATAATGGCATCCGGCTTTTTGCCGGTCGTCACGTCCGCGATCCGCTTCAGCGACTTTAGGTCAAAAATCGTGACCGTTGAGGATTGGCCATTGCTCACGAACCCGCGGCCGAGTTCGCGCGCGATCGCGATCCCATGCACCCCCAGAGTATTGGAGATGTTGCCTACCACAGTTCCAGAGTCCACATCCAGCACTTCGACCTGAGTGCCATGCGAAACGTACAAGCGGCGGGCGGCCTCGTCAACCGCAAGATAGTCCCAACTTCCCTCGCCGGGGATGGGGATCTTCTTCGTGATCTGATAATCCGCGGCCGAAGCCATCGTGACCAGGAACGCGAACAGAACAATGCTTGATGCTTTCTTCACGGTACGCCTCCTGAATGTTTGATTACTTCGCAATTCGACCTGCGCGTGTATTGGCGGAAAGCTTCGAATTGGTGTAACTGACGAATGTGGCATGTAGGGGCCCCACACTTTGTCACATTTCGCTTTTCGGACTCGAGCCTTGAGTCTATGCCAGGGAATCTGAAGTTTCCCTGAATCTCGCGCGGCGCGCCAATGCGCCGTAATAGAGGCCTCACCAAGTCTCAAAAGGAAGTTAATATTTATCCAGGTTTCCTAATTATTCTGGGTGGATATCGGGCTTCCGTTCTAAACTTCGTTTTGGCGGATCAGTCGTTTCGCTGGAGCTTCAGCCAGCCGAATCAAAAACCGATGAAGTTACTCATCGTAGAAGATGAAACTCGAATGGCCGACCTTCTGCGCAAGGGTTTGACGGAAGAAGGGCATACAGCGGTCTGTGCCTTTGATGGGGCTGAGGGGCTAGCCTTGGCCAAAGGCAACGAGTTCGACGTCATTATTCTTGACGTGATGATGCCAAGGCTCACCGGATATGAACTGGCCAAGCGTCTGCGCGCGGAAAAAATCCGAACCCCAATACTCATGCTGACCGCCAAGGACTCCGTGCCGGATATCGTCCGCGGACTTGATCTGGGAGCGGATGACTATATGACGAAACCTTTCTCTTTCGATGAACTCCTCGCCCGGCTTCGGACACTGAAGCGCCGTGTTTTAGCTACCGAAGAAACCAAACTGCGGGTTGGCGACCTGGTTCTTGATCCCGCCAGCCGCGAAGTTTCGCGAGGCGCTGTCAGCATCTCGTTAACGCGAACGGAATACAACCTGTTGGAACGCTTAGTGTACCGAGCCGGAAGAGTCGTCTCGCGCCGGTTGCTGATCGAATCCGTGTGGGGCTTTGATCGCGAGATCGAAGACAACACCCTCGACGCATTCATGCGCCTGCTGCGAAACAAGGTCGACGGCTCGGGCAAAGCCAAGCTCATCTGTACGGTTCGTGGTGTCGGCTACATGATTCGGGCAAAGGGACTGCCCTGAGAAAATTCCCGATGGGGCTGCGTTGACACTCTGGTTTCTGGCGATCTTTACGCTGGCCCAACTCGTGTTTGGCGCTGGGATGTGTCAGCAAGGTTCCACCTTTCGAGTGGAACTGCCTCTCACGTCTGCCCCTGTTCCGAGCCCCTGTCTGGCTTGACGTCGCCGCAACCGACCACGTTTCCGTAGTGTCGTAATTTAATTTAGACACTACCCACATTCGAGAAATTCTTCCCCAGCGGCATCGGCGTGTAGTTCTTACCGGCGGCGGACCTCCTGAACCGGCATCGCGGGTTTAGACTGTAGAAAACAAATCCGTTACGAGCATCGCAACGGCAAACGATCTGCTGTCCTACTGGGGCAGAGCGCAGGAGGTAATGGTATGAGAGGTTTTCGCCAAGTTCAATCTTTGATGTGTTTGCTGAGTCTCCTGTTCGCGCCAATTTTCGTGGGCGTTTTGCACGCTGGAAACGATGTATTGGGTGAAATTCAACTCCTGGGCGCCACCAAAGTAGAGAGAACGTCCGGAGTATGGGTCGATGGACAGTATCTTGGTTATTTGCAGGAACTGAAGGGGCCCAAAAAGATCCTCCTCTTGCCAGGTGAACACGAAATCGTAGTCCGGCAGGGCGGTTATTTGGACTTCGCGCAAAAAATCGGCATCCAGCCCGGCGAAAAGAAGATCATCAGCGTGACCATGGAGCGCGATAGCAGGGTTCAGATGCCGGAGGTAACCGCCGAAATTAAGCTCGATGTGAACCCCAATCGCGCCGCTGTCTTTGTCGACGGCGTCTTCATCGGCCACGTGGCTGAATTCGGAGGAATCGGCAGAGCGCTTCTTGTCACTCCGGGAAAACGGAAGATCATCATCAAGCTTCCGGGGTACCAAACCTTTGAAACTGACATCGACTTGGTGGCAAATCAGAAGTCCACAATCAAGACTGAACTTGTGAAGATCAGCACGGAAGCTTCTCAACGCGAATGATTTGTAGGCCGCACGATTGCTTGAACGCGCTCCCAGAAGTTCAACACTTCGCATGGGTTTGATGGAATTACGGTTTTAACCATGCGAGCTCGCGATCTGGGGTGCTTCAGCATGGCGCTGTTTGCGCAATTCCTCTCGAAAGGACTCGGTGGACAACCCGGATTGGCTGCGGAACAGCTCTAACAATGGATCCTCGGTTTCGCCGCTGGAAGCTTGTTCCGGGGCACTTGCCGGACTCTCTGTTTCGAGACCTTCGGGTTCAACTAACAATTCCGGTAACAAGTCTCGATTCTCGGTGAGGACATCAAGAAATTTTTCCAGTGCTCGACGATGCTCGGGAGTGGTTTGCGTGAACTCCACGCCCATGCCCGTATCTGGATGCATGACCCTGACGATCCCTTCGGCCCTCAGCTCTGCCTGAGCCGCTCGCATTACCAGCGTGACTCGTGTCGATACAGGAAAAGGCGAGGAGATCTCCAAGTAGCAGCCGCCTAAGCTCAGATCGCTGAGTTGGCAATGTTCGGGCGGGTCATCCTTTTCGGCGTCGGAAGCATTGCGGCTGATCCAGCTGCATAATTGACGCGAGGTTTCCGGCGTCATTTCCATGAATCGAAGTCCGGCTTGCGCCCCAGTTCCCTCCCATGCGAATTCCGCAACGAGTTCCAACCTGGTTCCGCAGGCAGGCAGCGAAAATGCAAGGTTCCAGCGCCCAGCAGGCCGAGTCCCGCGGGGAAACTTGATAGCCATCCCGCCTTCGCTCAGATCCAAGGTGGAGACTTTGAAGTTCACCTCAGTCGTGGGGTTCGACAACGTGACGGGAATCAGGATGGGAATTCTGGAGTTGCGCCTGCGCTCTCGTTTCATCAAAGCTCGCGCCGCGCGGAAGCTCGACTTGGCCCGTTCGGTTGAAACCGGCTTGTAGAGCACGAAGTGAGCGCCGATATCGAATGCCGACCGCAGACCCACCACCGGCCCCACAATGGCTACCGCCACAGCACGCTTGTTGCAAGGGGCCCTGCGGGCGCTAAGCAATACTTCGGCCGAACGTGGGCCTGCACAGTCCACGATAATCGCCTCAAACCGGTCTCGAGTTAACTTTCGCAGGGCGCTGTCCGCATTGGTGCAGAGCTCGACGCTGATCTCCAGGTCACCCAGAGTCCGGCGCAGCACTCGCACAATTTTTTCGTCAGAACACAGCACCAGCGCCTTCAAACTCATGGCACAGCCTTAATCCTTGCCCGCGAAGATCGGATCCCCGCCTTGCCCCAGGATCGAGGCGAACTCCAGCCTCGAGAACCACCAGGGACCGCACAGGCTCCAGTTCGAACTTTATGGCTATGCGGAGACAGGGTCAATGTCACACGAAGACAAATCTGTTACTCCCGTAACCCGCTGACTCCCACTGTGGTCATCATTTGGGGCGGCCCCACAACCGAGCCTTGCTGTGTTCTGGCGTTTGCGATCTAGATTGCAAGCCAAAGTCGACCGGGCATTCTAGGCTTAAGGAAAGGGTTTTTCCGGGCGAGCTTGGTTCTATGAGCAATTAAAGTCCGCAAACGCAAGGACTTGCGTGATCTTCCTTGAAGCTGCGAGGCCACATTGCGGATTGACTTTGAATGAATTTCAGGATATTATTCTGAGTCTCCGATTAGCTTTGGGGTCGCCGGGGGACATCTAGGAAGTGCCTAGCTGTCCAACGCGAGGTTGTGTTCAAGTGAATCCGGAACGCCGTAAGGAGAATCTGATTGAAGTGAGGCAATACCGGTAAAGGTGTTTATCCCCCGATTTGGAAAGGTAATTTCGTCATGGCTAAGCGACGCGGAAACCCTAACTGGGGCAAGCCCGAGCCGATCGGTCCGATTGTCCCCACGATTACTGAATTTGAACAGGTCGTGCGCGAATACAAGCTCTCCCCCGATCAGTATCTGCGTTCTACGCGTCTGCGGGAGTGGGCACGCCGCAACAAGAATTCGAAGTATATCCCCGAACCCCTTCTTGAGGCCTGGGGCTTTGAGATCGAGTCAACTCTATAACGCGGATGTGACAGGAACTTTCGAGGGTCGCTGAAAAGCGATCCTTTTGCTTTTGGGACTCGAGAAGGAGAACTACTCCAGAAGTGGTCTTGAAGAATGGTTTGAAAAGATTCGTGTCAGGGCATGCCTTCAGGCATGCTGTAAGTGCTGTCGAATGAACTCACGCCTCTCGACCACGTCACCCGGGCGGGACGTCTCGGACCTTCAGCCGACCAGTCTGGCGCATCATGCGCCAGTCATGTTCATAAGCCGTTCCACAAAGCAGGAAGGTCTGATCGTGACGACCACATGCGCGGCCAGGCAAATCGAAGCGAGCAGCCCCGTCCCAGACAACGTTTCAAAAAATTCAGTGCAGCACCGATTCATTGCGAACTCTCCAGTGATCGAGCCAACGAGAGAAAAAGGGTTTAGACCGGCTGTCCAGCAAACTCTGAAGCGTGGACAAAAGAATGTTGGGTGGTTGGGATTTGGATAAGAAGGTATCCACCGCCTTTAGCTTGCTCTGGGGCAGCGGTCCATAAGCCGATAACAGCATGATTGGGACGTTCGCCTTAACCCGCTTCATCTTCCCCGCAACCACGTCCCCATTCATACCGGGCATCTGGTAGTCGAGGACCACCGCATCCACCGAGTGCGAGCGGAACAGCTTCAGACCCTCGTCCCCGCCAGTCGCTTCGAGAACTTCATAACCATTCTCTTCGAGCAGCATCTTGCGGCCGATGAGTCCATTTCGATGGTCGTCAATGCAAAGGATTGTTGCTTTCAGCCCAAACATCGTTGTTCACAGTCCAATTGGCCAGAACGGTTTGCGTCAGCGGTGGGCTTCCCGGTTGGAAACTACCGTCGCTGATCACTGAAGTGGCAGGCAAATCGATTCTGACGACATCGCCCGCGGCTTTCAAATTACGAATGGACACCGAATCAGCAGTTACCGGCTAAATGCGCCGCGGGGGTGGCCCTGGACCGCTCCATCTGGCCGCTTTTGCTGCTCGGTTTAAGCTCTCAACCGCACCAGGGCGAACTGAAGGCCGCGACTTGAGCGATCTGAATTCACGAGACCACGCCCTTCTATCGCAGCCTCTCCAGGCCCTGAACCCTCCAGTTCCTCAAAAGTACATCCCTCCACCAAATGATTGACGGCCTCTGGTAGCATTCACCAAAAATTCAGTCTCAGGCTTTTCCTGACGTCTCCCTACAGGGTTGCCCCTAAAAGATCCAGGGTTGTGCCCTTTCAGGCCGTAGTGTGTCCGGACTTGACCCGACCATCAGCAGAGGAGTCCACATGAGAAAGTCGTTTACAGTCAGCATGATAGCTTTCATTTTCATCACGCTTGGGTGCGGAGGAGGAGCAGGAGGGGAACAGGACGCCTCTACTGCAAGTCCTTTTTCCGGCTCCGTCTCAACCGCCTTCGCCGCCGGGATCAGCCATATCGACGGCAAATACAGGTTCACCCAGAACAACTATTTACTTGAGGGTGCACAGAAAATCAGCGCCCTCGGCTCTAGCTCGATTTTCATTTATCTGACCCCCTCGTTCCGCAGCGACTATCCCGACGAATCGAGCCTCGCTTGGCCGGCCTCCGATCCCGCCGGGGTTGACGGATTGGCCCAGACCGGACCTTACGATCAAGTCTTTCACCTGCCGTTCAAGACGATTGTCATGACGACCTTAACATTTGCCAATGCGGACCGAGTGCAAGGTATTGCGCAGTCGCAGGACCGGCTGAATGCCGAAGAGAACGAGTTCTATCAGCTCACGAAGTATCTCTATTCGCGTTTCTCGGGTTCGGGAAAAACTTTTGTTTTGAAGAATTGGGAGACGGACGGATTCGCCGCCTTCCTGGGAAGTACGACCGGAGATATTCCCCAAAATGTGGTGGACGACCTGATTGCCTGGTTGTCAGCCCGCCAGCGCGGGGTGACGCGCGCCCGCAATGAAGCTCACGACTCGAGCATGCTCGTGCTAAATGGCGCGGAGGTTAATCGTGTGCTCGATTACGCTCAGAACGGGCTGAGGCGCGTGATCAACGCGGTCGTGCCGCAGGTCAATGCGGACATGCTCACTTATTCGTCCTACGATGCGATGGTGTACGGTTCCGACGCGCCATCGGTGCAACAGAGCCTCACACAGGCTTTGCAGACAATCGAAAAATTGGCGCCCGATCCGCAGAGACTGGGCAACCGCCGGATCCTGATCTCGGAATATGGTCTGTTCGAGAACGAGCAACCCGGTGACACATGGCGCGCCGACGCTGTTCTCAGCACCGCTAAAAATGCCGGTCTCTATGGGGCTTTCTTCTGGAACCTGTACGACAATGAGTGCAAGCTGAACGGACAATACGCGCCAGTTGCCAGCGCGGAAGGAAACCCACTACGCCCAACCGATGCGCAGTGCCGCGGGCTTTGGATCGTTCGTCCAGATGGAAGTACCAGCTCGGCGCTCGATGTGATCAAGAAATATTGGTAGCGCCTCGAGGGGATGACCGCGTCCATTCTACTCACGACGGTACCCCGTCCAAGCTTTTTGCTTGGGCGGGGTTTTCCTCGGCTGGACGCGTCCCTACCCCGGGGACCAGGACAGCCTGCCACCAAGCCGACGACCCTCCACAGGAACCGACCCCAACGACCGTGTGGCTGAGATGCTGTGATTTTGCTGGCGCAGCGCATCCAGCGCTGCGATAAAGTCGCGTGAGCAAGGAGCGATTTTAAGCTGCTGAGGCAGAGCAACTGGTTGCGGTGAACCTCATGAACCGCTTTTGCTACAATCGCCTCAAATGAGTCCTCACCCTCCATTTACGGACGTTCCCACCGCCATCGAGGAAATCCGCAACGGCCGCATGATTGTGGTCGTGGACGACGAGGATCGGGAGAACGAAGGCGACCTCACTCTGGCCGCGGAGAAAGTCACTCCCGAAGCCATCAACTTCATGGCCAAATACGGACGTGGACTGGTTTGCCTGGCGATGACCGAAGAACGTCTCGATCATCTCCGCATTGGGCCCATGACTACCGAAAATACTTCGCAGTATGGAACCGCCTTCTGCGAGGCAATTGACGCCCGCGTAGGCGTCACTACCGGCATCTCCGCTTATGACCGCGCCCGCACGATTCAGGTAGCGATCGATCCCGCAACTCAGCCCGCCGACTTGGCGCGTCCCGGCCATGTTTTCCCATTAAAGGCACGTAAGGGCGGCGTACTGGTGCGAGCCGGACAAACGGAGGCTGCGGTGGATCTTTCCCGTCTGGCGGGATTGATTCCGGCGGGCATCATCTGCGAAATCATGAAAGACGATGGGACCATGGCCCGTGTGGCCGATCTCATTGAATTTTGCCGCCAGCACGAACTGAAGATCTTAACGGTGGCCGAACTGATCCGTTACCGCATGGCGCATGAGCGCTACGTGTATCGCGTGGGCGAAGCGTTGGTGGACACGCGCAACGGAGAGTTTCGCCTCATCGCCTACGAGAGCGAGGTGGACGGCGGCGAGTCGCACGTGGCGCTAATCCGCGGCGACATTGAAAGCGGCGACCAACCTGTTCTCGTCCGCATGCATGCGCATTGCCTGATGGGCGACGTCTTCGGCGCCACCGGCTGTGAATGCCACGCCACCCTGGAAGGTTCCCTGCGCCGCATTGCACAGGAAGGCCGCGGCGCACTGATCTACCTGCATCAGACTTCGAAGGGATTCTCTGTCGAACGAGCCGGGGACCGAACCGCGCTCGGCTTTCATCGCGGACAAAAATTGCCTGCGCTGCTTGATAATGTTCGCCAAACCCAACGTGAAATCGGCATCGGAGCGCAAATCCTCTCCGACCTGAATTTGAGACGCATCCGGCTGCTGACCAACCGCCCGAAACGGGCAGCCGCCCTGGAAGGATTTGGAATTGAAATTGTCGAGCAGGTTCCGGTGGAATTGATCGAGGCTAAGGCGTAGAAGGATACGACGGGCTGCGGCCGCGCAGCTAAAACGGCTTGCGCACGATCACTTCACTTTCCCGAATGAAGAACTGCGCCGAGCACTGTTCCGACCCGCAAATCACAGGCAGCAGTCCGTTGATTTGTTTGCGCGTGATCAGGCCAAGCATGCCGCAGGACGGGCAGGCCAGCACAGCCCAGTAGGGATCTTCTTTCTCCCCCACTTCGCCGGCGTTCTCCAGCACAAAGACTGTCCCCGGCTGCATCTGGTCCGGGATCCATTCGTTCAGGATGTCCAGTTCTGCGACCATTCTTCCCCCCTTGGAACCAAACTGTCCTGCTTAAGAAGCCTTTTTAGCACGCCGACGCTCTCGCGGCGAAGTTACCGAGGTATTCGCCTTCCTGGCTATGATCTCCGCCCGCACCTGCCGCACCGCATCGCTGAGACAAATGCCCAAGATGGGCTGGCTCGAATTTTTCAAAATATCCACAATCTGCCGCGCCGACGTCTCAAGATATAGATGCGTGCCGTCGGTCAACAGGTGGTATTCGGAGTTCCTGGCAACGATCTCTGCCAAGCCCTTGCCGAACTCGCGCTTCAAAAAGCGCAATACTTTGCGCACTCCCTGGAGCGAGAACCCCTTGCGACGCAGCTCGCAAATGACTGCAACTTCAGTGACGTTTTTCACCGAATACACCCGGCGATGGCCTTGCCGCAAAGGCTCGACCACACCGCGTTCATCCCACCATTGCAATTGGCGCGGCGTGATCCCGGTAAGGACGACCACCTCCTGCGACGTGAACTGATGCGTCATCTGTCCTCGAAAATGTTTAAAACAATCCCCAAGCTAGATGTTTTAAACATTTTAGGCACGATTCGTTCCCTGTCAAGAACGAATCAAGAAGAGGATGTTGCCTAGAAGAGTTACCGCAGCCCCGTCGATGTTCGCCATCGCGCAGGAAGCAGTTTCAAGCCCGAGTCCCAAGGCGGTAACCCGGAAGTTCCTTGCGAACCGCCCCCCACAAACTGAACCATCTCCAACCGGTCGCCTTCCCGCAGATCTGTTTCCCGCCAGTTCTCGCGCGCGACGATGGAACGATTCAATTCCACCGCGACCCGGTCTGGCTTTAGCCCCAGAATCTCTACCAGAGCGGAAAGCGTGAGCGGGCCATTGAATTCGCGGACGGCGCCGTTGATTTGGAGTTTCATCCGGATTGCTTCAGGTAGCGAAGGGGAACCGCTTCACTGCTCCAATTTGCGCAACTGGAACTTTCGGGTTGCCGTCCGCCCCTCGTAATGGGCCTGGACCAGCACAGAAGAATCCGGCAACAAAGATTCGTCCGCCTCAATCTTAATTTCGACACCGCCGCCCGCGTCAGTCACCGCTTGGGTATAAAACGGCGCCGCGTCCGGCCGCGCAAAGCGGAATGTCAGGCGAGCGCCGGCCGCAGCCGAGCCCGCTTCGGTGACCCGCAACTGCATAGTTAAACTGCGATCCGCGTGTACCGAGGACGCATTCAGCCATTGCACGTCGAGCTCCTTCACGGAGGAGAGGCTCTCCGGCTCCACATGGTCCAATGCGTGATCCAAGTTCCCTTCCCGAATCGCATCCAACACTTGGCGATGCTGATCGCGCAGCAGCTGTTCCTTTTGTGAATCGCCGAACTGCGCCTGGGACGCCGACGCGGCATATGAAATGGCCTTTTTCCCCACGCAACGGCCGCGCACGAAGACCTGCGTCTGCAACAAAAGCTCACCTTCGCGGGCTTCGCTTTGTACGTGGTAAACGGTCTCACCGTGCTTGACGTCAGTATTGAAGCCGAAAATCATAAGAGACTCGTAATTGCGCAATCGGGTAATTGTGTAACTCGAAGCCCATCACCCCCGGCTTCGAGCGCTGCGGATTAGACAATTGCGGTCGCGCAACTCGCCCATTATCTGCTCGCCCGCTTCCCTTGACACTCGTGACTTCAACCACCTAATCTAGAACGTTTAGATAACGCTTGGCGCGAATTATATATAGCCTCTCCTATGCCCGACAATTACTTCGCACGCTACCTCCCTATTCTCATTCATATTCTGCTGGCGGGCGGGATTGCGGGCGCTATTGTGACGCTTTCCTGGCTGATTGGGCAGCGGAAACCAACTCGCGCCAAACTGGCCCCCTATGAGTGCGGCATGACCCCGGTTGGGGACTCCCGCCAGCGCTTTTCTGTGAAATTCTACCTGGTCGCCATGTTGTTTATTCTCTTTGATGTAGAGGCTGTCTTTCTTTATCCCTGGGCGGTGATTTTGCGCGACCTGAAGGCGGCGGGCCAAGGAAGGTTTGGTCTGGCGGAGATGATGGTCTACATCGCCATCGTCCTGGTGGGCTTCTTCTACATCTGGAAAAAAGGTGCTCTGGAATGGGGCCAGGCCGAGCGAGGAGATTTATAAATGCCGGTGTCTCCGGCCATCACCAATCTCGAAGAACTGAAGAGTCATCCCGCACTGGCTCTGCTGCTGTCCTGGAATCCGTCAGCCGTCGAAGCCGTGAAGTACGACCGCGATGAAATGACAATCTGTGTCGACCGCGGCCTGCTCCGCGAGGCCTGTGCGATCCTGAAAGATGATTCCGCGTGCCAATTCAACTTTCTCTCCGACATCACCTGCGTGGACTGGTATCCGGCGGAGCCCAGGTTTGAAGTCGTCTATCACCTGCTCTCAATTTCTAAGAAGGAACGCCTGCGTCTGAAAGTGCGGCTGGGTAGTTCCAGTCCGGTCGTAGAGTCGGTGACCGCAGTCTGGCCGGGAGCAAATTACTTTGAGCGCGAGGTCTTTGACCTGTTCGGCGTTCGCTTCAGCGGACATCCCTACTTGCGGCGGCTCCTGATGCCCGAGGATTGGGAAGGCCATCCCCTGCGCAAAGACTATCCGGTGGAGGGGTATCGCTAGGCTTATGGCGCACCTCACGCCCACTCCGGTTCTGGAGCCTGATCAGGATCGCACCATGATCCTGAATATGGGTCCGCAACATCCTTCGACCCACGGCGTGCTTCGCCTGATCCTCGAGATCGATGGCGAGAACGTAGTCCGCATGATGCCTGACATCGGCTATCTTCACACCGGAATCGAAAAGACTTGCGAAGCCAAGTTCTACCAGCAGGTGGTGCCGCTGACCGACCGCATCGATTACCTCTGTCCCCTGACCAACAATCTTTGCTACGTGCTGGCGGTGGAAAAGCTTTTGGGGCTGGAAATTCCGCCGAAAGCACAGTGGTTGCGGGTGCTGCTCAACGAGTTGACCCGCATCAACTCGCACCTGGTCTGGCTAGGAACGCACGCGCTCGACATCGGCGCCATGACGGTATTCCTCTATTGCTTCCGCGAACGCGAAGATATCTTGCGGATTTTCGAGATGGTTAGCGGCCAACGCATGATGACGTCGTATTTCCGCGTTGGGGGCATCGCGCTCGAACCGCCACTGGGCTTTCTTGATCGTGTCAGAGATTTTGCCTCCCGCTTTCCCGCAAAAGTGGATGAATACGAAAACCTGCTGACTGGAAACCCCATCTGGGGGATGCGTACCAAAGGCGTGGCCACGATCACCGCGGAGGATGCCATCGCCCTGGGCGCCAGCGGCCCAACTTTACGCGCCAGTGGCGTGGACATCGATCTCCGTCGCGACATGCCCTACTCTGGCTACGAGAATTTCAAGTTCAATGTGCCGGTCGGAACCGAGGGCGACGTCTTCGCGCGTTACGTGTGTCGCGTCCGGGAAATGCGCGAATCAATCGCCATCGTGAAGCAGGCCGCCGACGGCATGCCCGAAGGGCCGACCAAAGCCAATGCTCCCAAGGTGGTGCTGCCGGACCGCGAAAAGATGAAGACGGAAATGGAAGCGCTCATCTACCACTTCAAGATCATCACTGAGGGCTTTGCCGTGCCGGCCGGCGAAGTTTATCAAGCCGTCGAGTCACCTCGCGGGGAAATGGGCTACTACATCGTCAGCGATGGAACCGCCAAGCCCTACCGGGTGCACATGCGTGCGGCATGCTTAGCGAATCTGCAGACCCTGCCGAAGATGTGTGAGGGAAGGCTGCTGGCCGACGTCGTGGCCGCGATTGGATCAATCGACATTGTTCTGGGAGAGATTGACCGGTGAAATTCTCCGAAGAGTTTGAGCAGAGATTCGCCGAGATGGTGCGGCAGTATCCGACGAAACGGTCTGCGCTGGTTCCGACTCTTCTCTATGCCCAGGACGAAATTGGATTCCTCAGCGATGAGGTGATCGCCGAAATCGCCGTGCGTCTCGACTTAACCGAACTCGAAGTTCGAAACGTAATCAGCTATTACTCCATGCTGACCACTCAGCCCCGCGGGAAGTTCAACGTGCAGGTCTGCACCAACATTAGTTGCATGGTGCGCGGTGGCGAGGAGATTCTTGAACATTGCTCGAAGAACCTCGGTATAGGACACAAAGGAACCACCCCCGACGGCTTGTTTTCCCTGGAAGAAGTGGAATGCATTGGTGCATGCAGTTGGGCACCGGCGGCGCAAGTGAATTACGATTTTCACGAAAACCTCACACCCGACAAGATAGATAGGGTACTCGAGGCATACAGGAAGAGCGGGAAACAGTAAGAATTTTTGATGGTCGATGGTTGATGGAAACCGTTGGCTAGCACTTTTGTTCAACCATCAAAAACGCAACCACACACATTTCTCCATGGCTGACCTAGTCTCCCATCCCGACGAGGTAAAAGTCGTCTCCCGGCGCTTCGGCCTGGGTGCGACTGACCTCGGCCGCTATCTCGAACTGGACGGTTACAAAGCCGTCGAGAAGGCGCTCGCCATGGAGCCCGATGCCATCATCAACGAAGTGAAGAACTCCGGCGGGTCGGCCGATGCTTGATCTACGCAATGTTGCTGGTCTTGCTGTCGCCTGTTCTGAACGAGCTCGCGAGCTTGTGGAACAGCCCGCCGGATATGTCCCGGCCGCTCAAGCTCGAGCGGCGCCTCATCCTGGGGCGCTGGGTGGGCATCCTGACCTTCGCGGTGGCCCTGGCACTCAACATCACTTCGCGCGAACGGACCATCGCGGCCTACTGCGTTCTGGCCGTAGCCCTGACATACAACCTGGTGCTGTCGCGTGCTCCGCCACGCGCCACCGAAGCTGGTGGTCGGGTTGCCGACGCTCGCCGACGGATTGCTGTGCGCGGCGATGATCCCGCTGCTGGGTGGCTTCGAATCGCCGTTCTACGCCGTCATGTATTCGGTGACGGTCGCCGCCGGTATGCGGCTTGGCTTCGGTCGGGGCATGCTGCTCGCCGGTGCCTGCAGACGCGGCGACCCGGTGCCGCAGGCCCCCTTCACGGGATCGCCGGGCCCGCCCATTTCGGTCACCGGCGCAGAAAAGATCGTCTGGGATCAGGCCGCGAACGGCGCCACGCAGCTCGCGCGTTACCACTTCATCGTGTACGTCGACGATGTTCCGCAGGAACTGGCTGGCACCACGTGCGACACGACGCCCGCGACGACGCCCGCCAACGGGATGTTTCCATGTACGGCGAAACTCCCGAAGCTGTCTTCCG
>Ga0137418_10002680_pt1 | contig 16299 bp, 10 predicted proteins | sample CZODoug3_1_2_16f_FD_122242 | JGI IMG/M metagenome (GOLD analysis project Ga0137418, IMG submission 122242) | Vadose zone soil fungal communities from Angelo Coast Range Reserve, California, USA - CZODoug3_1_2_16fungal (Hybrid Assembly) | ecosystem: Environmental > Terrestrial > Soil > Vadose... | reverse complement strand
TGCAAAAGCTCCCGGACTTCGTCCCCGCATTTTCGCATCACCTCAAACCACTGATGCGCGATGGCTCCCAATTCACCTGCATGCTCTTTCATCCACGCATCGATGGCGGGATCTCGCTCGACAGCGCGGTTGAATCGCAGCAATTCCGTTTTCATCGTCACTCCACTTTTTTCTTTCGAGATCTACGGTTGCGCAGCTTACACGAGAAGGATACTGGCTTGTCGTGCCCGGAGGAACGAAAGAGATACTTCCTCAATAGCGCCGTAGCATTTACGGATAGAGAGCGGTTCGTCGGCTACACGGAAACTGACCGACTACGATTTATCCGAACTGCTGTCGAAACAAACGAGGCTTCCACTTGCAGAGATTGCAGGTTACGCTGAGCGCAGCTAAATTAGGCGCGAGAATTGGAGCTGAACATGAAAAGGCCTGTCCCGGTGGAATCTGCCTCTGCATTCATCGACGAGAAGATCAAGGAACTTGGGGATTGGCGTGGGAAGATGCTCGCGAGGGTGCGCGGAATCATACACGACGCAGTCCCTGAGATCGTCGAAGAGTGGAAGTGGATGGGAACTCCCGTCTTTTCCCACGGCGGCATCGTCTGCACCGGAGAGACATACAAAAACATCGTCAAGATGACATTTGCCAAGGGAGCTGCGTTGAAGGACCCTGCAGGCCTGTTCAACTCCAGCCTCGACGGGAATGTCAGGCGCGCCATCGACATCCACGAAGGCAACAAGGTCGATGAAGCGGCCTTGAAGGAGCTCATCCGTGCTGCAGTGGCGCTCAATCTCCATCTCAAGGGCAAGAGTAAGCCGAAGCCCCGGCGACCGAGCGGTAAGCGGGCCGGCTAACTTCATGGCAAGTCCCGGCCATATCCCCTCCTATAGGGGAAGAGCTTCGGTACGGCAGAGGGCGAGAGTTCGAGTCTCGTCGTCCCCGCTATCCTTTTTCAAACACCTGCAGATTAGGCGTCGCCTTTTCGGGCCAGCAACGACCCTGCTGTCTCTCTCCGAAGGAAGCTGAAAGCGTCTCGTGCTATTCTGCAGGCGTAAATGGGGAGCAAACTGCGGGGCGTTTGCTCCGATCCAGTGAGCGGCGAGATTCGTAATTCAGGCCAAGGTCGCACTGAATGAGAATTGTCGGCATATTCGGAATTTTGCTGCTCTCTTTGGGGCCGGGTTGTTCATGGCAGCCGGTGCATGAACCGGTCACCGTGACGTATCTGGATATTGAGTGGGACACACCCGATCTGATGCCTGGCCTGGCAAAAGATTTGCAGGACTTCACACGGGAAACTGGGATCCGAGTCAAACGGCTTCCCCGCCCCGACGGCTCTTTCAATCAGCTCGCCCTGTGGCGCGAGCTTCTCAAAAAAGGTACCGGCACTCCCGACGTTGTCAGCATTGACGTGATTTGGTCCGGAATCTTAAGCCAGTATCTCTTGGATCTGAAGCCCTACTTCACTAACGAGCTTGCCTCGCAAAACCTCGTGGTGCTCGCGAGCTACGCCGTGGGCGACAAACAGGTGGCTATACCGCACCACGCCTACATTGGTGTTTTGCTATATCGCCCTGATCTTCTGCAAAAGTACGGATATCGTGAACCGCCCAAAACATGGGATGAACTCGAGGTGATGGCCACCCGGATTCAAGCGGGCGAACGGGCCAAAGGTGTGAAAGACTTCTGGGGCTATGCCTGGCAGGGGGGCGTCGACGAAGATTTGACCTGCAGCGCCCTGGAATGGCAGATTAGCGACGGTGGCGGACGAATCATTGAGGATGACCAGACCATCAGCGTGAATAATGGGCAGGCGATTCGATCCTGGCAGCGTGCGGCGCGGTGGGTTGGTTCCATTTCACCGCCTGGCGTGGCAGCCTACGCAAAGTGGGATGCACAAAACTTCTGGGGCTCGGGGAAGGCAGCCTTCCTTCGTGGTTGGCAATCCGACTATAGCTTGCTCACTCGCGGCTGGCCTTTTGCGGGGTCCCGTGTGAATACTCCACCTGGTAACCCTACCCGGTTCGGCGTAACCAGCATGCCGGGAGGCAGAGCAGCGCGAGCAGGCACGTTAGGAGGAAACGGATTGGCAGTCTCGCAAAGTTCGACGCACCCCCGTGAAGCGCTGGAGCTGATTCGATTTCTGCTGCGAAGAGATGCCCAGCTGATGCGCGCGAGCGAGCACTCCCAGCCACCCCAGGAAGCTGAGCTGTACGAGCTGCCGGCCCTCTTCGAACTTTATCCGCAGCTTGCCAAATTGAAGCAACACGGGGAAGTTGTGGTGGCGCGTCCATCCGTGGTTACCGGACAGAAATACGAAGAGGTGAGCACGGCGTACATCCGGGCCGTACATTCCGTGCTGGCCGGGGAAAAGATTCCTTTGGCCGCAGCCGCGGACCTGGAGAAGGAACTGATGGGAATCACCGGATTCAGACCGGGACCGCCTTCCAGGCTGGATAGGGCTTCCCGCGAAAAGGGTCTATAAAGGTCCGGGCATGTTTCGATTTCGAGTGCAGGCGATAGCAATCTTGGCCACTCGTAATCGAGTCAACCGACAGGGAGTCACTAGTGGTCGCGAAACTTGCCGCGTGGGCGAAACAAGCTGGCGACAAAATTTTTCCTTTTCATCGACTCAATATCGGCCCCCGTCTGACCTCCTGCTTTGTCCTAATCATTCTGGCAATGTTGCTGGGAAACGCAGTTTTACTCTGGCAATTCCATCGAGTTAGCGACCAAGCGCAGCGTCTGAGCGGCGTCGACCAAGAGTTGATCGCCGTGTTGCAGGCTCATACCAGTCTCATGTCGTTTTATGAAAGGCTGGATGATCTCGCACATTCCGAAAACACTGCCGGGCTCCTGACCGAAGCGGAACTTCTGCGCACCGCACTCCTTGAGGACAGCCGGCGCAGCCGGAGTGTCCTCGGGCGGTTGCCGCCCGAAGTCCAGCTGGACCCAGCGCTGCTGCCGACCCTTCAAGCCATTCAGGACGCCCTGCCGGCTGAACTCGGGGCCATCACAGTTTTGGCCAAATCGAAGGACTGGCAGGCTGTTCGTCTTCGTTTGGCTAACCAGGTCCGGCCGCTGGAAACCAGGACTTCGTCGCTGGTTGAAAATATTGACCGCGAAGTCGGCGAGAAGCGTCGACAAGCCCTTCTGAGAATTGGGGAGGCGCAACGGCGAATTCTACTGATTGTGCCCCTCACCGCCGCAATGACGCTCGTGTTCGCCGCCTTCCTCGGCTTGGCCATCACGCGCAGTATCACTCTGCCTCTCGGGCGCTTGATGGAAGGCTCCAAGGCTTTGGCGGGAGGTGATTTCAGTCATCGGATACCCGCTGCAGGAAGGGACGAAATCGGTCGCCTCGGGAGCGTTTTCAACGACATGGTAGTGCGGCTCCAGGAGCTTTACCATGAGCTGAAAAGCCGGGAGATCTACCTGGCAGAGGCGCAGAAGCTCAGCCAAACGGGCAGCTTCGGCTGGCACGTGGCGAGCGGAGAAACTTTCTGGTCGCAGCAGACCTTTCGAATCTTTGAGGTCAATCCCGCAACCAAGCCCACCGTGGACCTGTTGATGGAGCGGACTCATCCCGAAGACCGGGCGTTGGTCCAGCAAACCATCCAGCGAGCGGCGACGGAAGTGCGCAGCTTTGATTTCGAGCATCGCTTGATGATGCCCGATGGTTCGGTGAAACATGTTCGAGTTGTATCTCATCCCTCGACAGATAACGAACCGGGCGATTTGCAGTTCGTCGGAGCAGTAACAGACATCACCGAGCGCAAGCAGGCAGAGTCCTTGCTCAGAGAAAGCGAGCAGCGCTTTCGCGCGATTTTCAATGAGGCAGGATCGGGCATCACTCTCGTCGATCTAATTTCGGGAGCGCCCGTCGAAAACAATCGTGCGCTGCAAAGAATGATGGGCTGCAGCCGGGAAGAACTCAGCCGCCTTGCAACCTATGACGACCTCACTTGCGAAGAGGATCGGGAAGCGGATGCCCTTCTGTTCCGGGAGCTTTGCAATGGGGTTCGTGAGACGCTGCGAGAGGAAAAGCACCTCATCCTCAAAGATGGCAGATCCGTATGGGCTAATGTGATCTTTACGCTCTTGCGAGGGCCCGACGGACGCCCCAGTCGTGTTATTGCCATCCATGAAGACATCACCGAACGCAAAAAAGCCGAAAGAGACCTCCAGAACGCGATTGAGGAAATCAAGAAATTGCGGGACCAGCTTTACCACGAGAACATCGCGCTGCGCGAAGAGATCGACCGCTCTTCGATGTTTGAGGAGATCGTGGGTGAGTCGCCGGCGTTGCAAACCGTCCTGGCACGCGTAGCGAAAGTCGCGCCGACGGATTCCACCGCCCTGGTGACGGGCGAGACAGGTACGGGCAAGGAATTGATCGCGCGCGCCATTCACAAACGGTCGCCGCGCGCTTCGCGCGCCTTCGTTAGTGTTAACTGTGCGGCTGTCCCACCTTCCCTGATAACTTCGGAACTCTTCGGACATGAAAAGGGGGCGTTCACCGGCGCTACGCAACGCCGCCTGGGGCGTTTCGAATTGGCCGACGGAGGCACCATCTTTATTGATGAAGTTGGAGAGCTTCCATTGGAGACGCAGATTGCCTTGCTGCGCGTTTTGCAGGAGCGCGAGTTCGAACGGGTAGGCGGCACCAAAACGATTCGCGCCAACGTGCGGGTGATTGCCGCCACCAATCGTGACTTGCAGGCTGGAATCGACGCGGGGACGTTTCGCAGCGATCTCTATTACCGGCTTAACGTCTTTCCGATTGAGATGCCGCCGCTTCGGGAAAGAAAGGAAGATATCCCGGTGCTGGTCGAGTATTTCATCGCTCGCTATGCCACTAAAGCGGGAAAAAAGTTACGGGGCATCAATCGGGCGACACTTGAAAGGCTCATGGCCTACACCTGGCCTGGCAACATTCGCGAACTTCAAAACGTGATCGAGCGCTCTGTGATCGTCTGTGAGACGGAGAACTTCACCGTCGATGAGAGTTGGCTGTCCCACAAACTCGACACTGCAGAGCCAGCTATCGGAACACTGTTGAAGTTGCCGGCGCCCCAAGAAAAGAAAGCCATCGAGGCAGCGCTGGCGGACGCCCAGGGCAGGGTGTCTGGACCGTCGGGTGCCGCGGCCAGACTGGGTGTTCCTCCTTCCACGCTCGACTCAAAGATTCGCGCGCACAAGATCAATAAACACCGGTTCAAGTCGGCATAGGACGCCCCGAATGTCCAAATGGTAGTCACGACATTCGTGAAATCACGAGTTTCGTGACTTCTGGAACAAACTAAAACACTTGTTTTCAATCTAATACGACTGGTCCTTAGGTTGCACTGTCCACCATTGAGATGTTGAAGATTCGAAGGTCTGAAGAAAACGGGTCCCTGATTTTCGCTCTCAGCGGCCGCATCGAGGAAATACACGTCGCCGAGTTGCAGCAGCTCTTCGATGCCGAGCCAGGAGTTGCAGGTATCACGCTGGACCTGGAAGAAGTGATGCTGGTGGATCGTGAAGCCGTAAAGTTTCTGGCAGCATGTAAAGCTCGAGGAATCAAGCTGAAGCAGTGCCCATCTTACATTCGCGAGTGGATCGAAACGGGGGGTGATACCAGCCATGAACTCTAACGTTGAGCGGTCACTGAATCCAATGGTTGGTGATGCCCTCAGTCGCCGTGACTCGCCGACGCGGCCCGCCGAGCGATTGCCAAGACGCTTCCGCCATCCCGATCGCGAGCAAGCAGACCGGGAGCAGAGAGTTCGGCTGGAAGAACGCCGCAAGGAACGCGGGCGCATCGCACGCGAGTTGCACGACACTTTGTTCCAGGGGTTTCTGGGTGCCTCCCTGCTGCTGCAGGCCACGGTAGATCAAACCCCCGCGGATTCGCCCACTAAGTCCACCCTCAACCGCGTTCTACACCTGATGCATCGGGGCATTGACGAGGGCCGCGCTGCTCTGCAGGAACTCCGCCCGCCGGCGGACGCATCCCCAAGTCTCGAGGAATCTCTGTACTGCCTTTGGGATGAACTCACGCCCGGAGGCGCGCAGTTTCGAATCTTGGTCGAGGGGCAGGCAAAGACCTTGAATCCCGCGATCCAAGAGCAAATTTACCTTATCGCGCGGGAAGCGCTGCTCAATGCATTGCGACACTCTGGAGCGACTGCCATTGAAGCCGAGATTGAGCATTCCCACCGCCGGTTTCGTGTGATCGTGCGTGACAATGGCTGCGGGATCGATCCGAAGTTTATACAGGTTGGGCGCGATTTGCACTGGGGACTGTCGGGGATGCGCGAGCGGGCCGCCGGTGTGGGAGCACAACTCCGGATCTGGAGCAGGCCAGGCGCCGGGACAGAAGTGGAGATTGCTGTTCCGACTCATAACGTTTCCATTGCCCACGCCCAATTTTCTAGCGCCAGCATCGGGCCTGCGGATTTGCCGTGCTGTCAAAATGCCGCGCCTGCTGCAATGTGAACGCGTTCGCGGCGACCTTGCTTCCGGGTCTGGTGAATAAAGTTTTGAGAGTCGCTTCCGAGGCTAACGCGAGTGATGGACAAACCAAGAGGCGGCCAATGTCTATGAGCGAGCCGGCACGCATTCGCATATTGTGCGTGGATGATCATCCGCTACTTCGCGAAGGGCTAGAACTTGTCCTTGGCAACCAAGCCGACATGCAGTTAGTAGCCCACGCAGCGAACGGGCAAGACGGCATTGGGCAATTCCGGGAACATCGGCCCGACGTAACCCTCATGGACCTTAGACTTCCCGACATGAGCGGGATTGATGCGATTGTTGCCATTCGAAAGGAATTTCCCGAAGCCCGCATTGTCGTCCTTACCACGTTCGAAGGTGATGTGGAAATCCAGCGCGCCCTCGAGGCAGGAGCTCGCGCTTACATTCTCAAGAGCCTGCCTCCAAAAGAGCTCGTGGAGGCGATTCGCCAGGTTCATGCGGGGAAAAAGCGTATCCCCGCGCAGATTGCGGCGCAGCTGGCGGAGCATATGAGCGATGAAGGCTTGACGGCACGCGAAACCGAGGTTCTTCGGAAGGTTGCCGAAGGAAACAGGAATCGGGACATTGGGGAGCGGCTTTTCATTTCAGAAGATACCGTGAAGGTTCACATCAAGCACATCATGGAAAAGTTGGGAGCCGGTGACCGCACCCAAGCGGTCGCCATCGGCTTGCGGCGCGGAATTATTCAGCTCTAAGAAGGGTTCCGACATCACAGACACTCTAAAATTAGCGTGAAAAATTGCAGATCGTCGCTGTACTTGCTGGAGCAATCTGCAATTTTTCGTCGACGGAATTTCCTCTACCAACTGTGCATCGTGCCGTCGAGCTTGCGGTTGACTGGGAGATAAGCCCGGGCGTAGGGATACTTGGACGCAACAGATTCATCAATGTCCACGCCGAGGCCTGGCGCGTCGCCTGGATGCATCATCCCATCAGAAAAGCTGTAAGAATGCGGGAAAACTCGGTCTGTTTCCGCGAGGTGGTGCATGTATTCCTGGATGCCGAAATTGTGAACGCTTAAATCGAAATGCAGCGCGGCCGCCATGCACACGGGACTCATATCGGTGGCGCCGTGGCAGCCGGTTCGGACGTGATAGAGTTCTGCGAGGCTGGCGATTTTCCTCAAATGTGAAATTCCCCCCGCGTGTACTACCGCAGTGCGAATGAAGTCGATGAGCTGCTCCTGGATGAGTTGCTGGCAATCGTAGATCGAATTGAAAACTTCGCCGATCGCAATCGGCGTGGTGGTGTGCTGGCGAATGAGCCGCAAACTCTCCTGCAATTCGGCAGGCACGGGATCTTCGAGCCAGAACAGGTGAAATGGTTCGAGGCTCTTTCCCAGTCGCGCCGCTTCAATCGGCGTTAGCCGGTGATGCGCATCATGCAGCAGAGGAAGATCCTCGCCAAATTCCTTTCGTAGCCGCGCGAATAATTGCGGTACGAAATTCAAGTAGAGATCGGTGCTCCACGCCTCTTCGGGCGGCGCATCCTTTTGCGCCGGCTCGTAGTACATTTTGCCGCGGCCAACGCCGTAGGTGCTTTGCAAGCCGGGAATGCCGCTCTGCGCGCGAATCGCTTTGTATCCCAGTTCCTGATAGTGGGCAACAGCCTGAACGGTTTCCTCGATATTTGCTCCGCTGGCATGGCCGTAAACGAGAACACCCTCGCGCGAAGCCCCTCCCAATAACTGGTAGACGGGCACATTCAGGGCCTTGCCCTTAATGTCCCAGAGCGCGGTATCCACCGCCGCGATCGAGCACATGGTCACCGGGCCGCGCCGCCAGTACGCGCCTTTGTAGAGATACTGCCAGATGTCTTCGATGCGCCGCGCGTCGCGCCCGATCAAAAGGGGAATGACGTGGTCGGAAAGGTAGCTGGCGACCGCGAGTTCGCGGCCATTTACCGTGGCATCGCCGAGCCCGTAAATTCCGTCCTCGGTCGTAACCTTTAGCGTTACGAAGTTGCGTCCCGGGCTGCAGACAATCACTTTGGCGTCGGTGATTTTCATCGTTGGTGTGGATCCTTTGTATCGCGAGGAGCGAGATAGTGGATGAAAATAAATCGGTATCCGATCCACACCAACCCGCTCAGCTCATAAAACTTGCCCGCCTACTCTACAACTGATGTCGCCGGCGCGAAAGTAAGTTCACTTCAGCAGATGCGCCAGTCGGAGTTATACGCATGGGGCGCTGTCTAACGCGGCGTAAGCTCGTAGCCGCCATGGTGATAGCTCTCCGGCGGACCAAGATAACTGGGCTTTACGCCGCCAAGATTGACGACGAGTTTCTGCAGTACAACTCCTGGGTCGACCATCCAGAATTTCAAAATGTGATACCCCGTTCCTGAAAGGGAGTGCGTGGACTTTACTTTGCGAACGCTGTCCTTCACCGACGTTTCCCAGTCTTTCACCGTGTTCTGCGCAAGCGCATCGATAACTTGAGGCGCCGCTTCATCAAAGGAGATGGCGTATCGCAGGCCGCGGCCCGGCACAAAATTCAAAGTAGGTGCAAGGATGGCTTCCACTTCGATAGTGTGTGGATCGAAAAGATACAACCTGTATTCGAGGCACGGAGAATCCCGCGGCGGCGTGACACTGTGCGCGGTTACTGGGAATACGGTCATGGAGGAAAGCGTCCGTCCGAGGTCATCAATTTTCTCCCATCGCGCCGATGGTCCATCAACTTTCTTGTCGTAGTGCACCGCTTCCATCGAAACGTTGCCTTCGCTTTCCACAAAGCCGTTCAGCGTCTCCCGCCTGAGATCTGGGGGACGAGAAGCGTTCACAGTCACAACTACTTCTTGCGCGTTGCCCCCGATTTTCAAGTAGCCGCCAGCGAGCCCCACAGGGGCCGCATCCCAATCCACGCTGATCCACACGCGCCGCTCCTTCTCAATCTTCCCTTGCGATTCGCTCAGTATGATCCAAGGGACGTTCGTGGCTATCGAAAATGTAAATGGCTCCTGGCCGCGATTGAAAATGTCGATGTAGCGGCGTTGCCGATTGAAAACGTCAAACGGAGGAAGAGTTGCTTCGCCAGAAGAGCCGGGCCAAGCAAGCGCCGAACCTTCCAAAGCCACGCCGAGTTTTGCCGCAGCAGGAGTTTTGATTTCACTGACCTTGGGCATGGCGTTGACCGGCGGCTGGTTCCAATAGGTGTAGCCGATGTGCGTTTGATCCATCATGTGGTCCCACTTGCCGTGCGCCAGTGTGTGATTGTAGACCGCAGAGAGGTCCGCGTCGGCTTGAAATAAAGCGCGCGCCAGGGCGGCCAAATCATTGGCGCTCGCGCGGCCTTGGCTGGCGTAGAGTTGGTTTCTGCCGGCGATGATGTAAAGCTCGGTTACAATCGCGGACGCTTTCGTGGGGTAAAGCACAAGTTCCAAGAAAGCGTCGCGCTGGTTCTCCGGCAGCTTCCCGTAGATTTCTTCCGCTTTCGCAGCGGCGGCTTGAAAATCGGCCAACACCGTGTCCGCCTCACGGTAGTCCACCAAGTTATACGTATCGGGCTCCAGCAACTCGGGTTTTCGGCGGCCATTGTATTTTGTGTACTTCGAAAGCATGTCCGCAATTTCCGGCGCAAACTCTGGTCCAAACTGCCGCTCTGCCCAGAACCTGGTGAATTCAGAGATTCTTTCCTTGGGCCACCTTTCTGGTTTCCACGCCATGTTCAGGAAAAAATCGATAGGCAATTCCATGGGCTTCAAGTCGCCCACATTGACAATCCAGATGCGGTCGGCGCCATAGCGATACGCCAGATTCATCTGCTCCCAAACCTTGACGATCGGAATCGTGTTCAACCACTTGTAGGAACGCGGATCGCCGACGTAATCGAAATGATAGTAGATTCCGGCGCCACCGCTGCGCTTTCGTTCCTCCGCGGTCGGCAACCTGCGGATATTGCCCCAGTTGTCGTCGCACCACAGTAGAGTGACGTCGTCTGGGACACGCATGCCTTTCTCGTAATATTCCTGCACTTCCTTATAGAGGGCCCAATCCTGCGGCACCTTGGATAAGTCGGAGTTCACGCGTTGCGCGATGATTTTGCGCTGATCCGCCACGATTTTTTCCAGCAATGCGATGTTGGCGCTTTCGGACATAGGCATGTCGCCGTCTCCGCGCATGCCGAGCGTGATGATGCTCTCGAACTTCTTGTTGCGCTGCACGCCTTCATCCCAGAATCCCTTCAAGAAATCTGCGTTCGTCGAATAATCCCACGTACCTTTTCCATGCCGCTTCCATTCTTGCTGCGCGCGCAGCATCGGTTCGTGATGGGACGTGCCCATCACTATGCCGTATTCGTCGGCCAGCTGCGCATTCAGCGGGTCGTCTTCGTTAAAAGCGTTGTTCCACATGGCCGGCCAGAGATAGTTGGCCTTCAATCGCAGTAGCAGCTCAAACACTTTGGCGTAGAACTGATGATTGTAGTTCCCGTATTTTTCCTGCACCCATCCGGTTAGCGAGGGCGCTTCATCATTCAGGAAAATTCCGCGGTACTTGACTGCCGGCGGCCCCTGCACGAATGTGCCCGGCTTCACGAACAGTTCATCATGATGCTGAACGGGAACATCGGCCCACCAGTACCACGGCGAAACTCCAATCTGGTCGGAGAGATCGTAGATCCCGAAAATTGTTCCGCGCTTGTCGCTTCCCGCGATAACCACCGCGCTGGCCACGCCCGGCAGCGGATTCGGCACAGCTTGAATCAGAAACGCTTCCCATTTTCCGGCAAAGAGGTTTGCGTCAATTTTGCGATCGCGGATTAGTTGATCGATGATTTTGCTCTTTCCAATCGTGCCAACGATGATCGCATTCGATCCCAGGCCCTTCTCGTCGTGCGCCGTCAACGTGTTCCTGTTCGTAACGCGTTGAATGTCCGCCTGCAGGTCGCCGGCGGCGCGAATCACGCCGGGAAAATCGGCAGAATCCACATAGAGGGTTGCCACAGCGTTTCCCGCAACGAGGCTGAATTCGCCGGCGTGATGCGCAAAATCCACGTAGCGATCTTCGCCGATTGTTTGAGCATTGACAGGAGAACCCGCGAGCAAATAAGCAACCAAGAGCAAAAGAGACACGCACGGTCGCGAAGATTTGTGAATCATTTCAGGTCGCGCTCGGCCTTAGCCCAACCCCAAATAGCGCTCGGCATTTCTATAACACACATTTTGCACCATCGTTCCGAGTAGTTTTTCATCGTTGGGCAATTCCCCGCTCTCGACTTCGCGCCCAAGCAGGTTACAGAAGACTCGCCGAAAATATTCGTGCCGCGGAAACGACATGAACGATCGCGAGTCCGTCAGCATGCCGATGAATCGAGATAGCAGCCCAGTGTTCGAGAGGGCGTTGAGTTGCCATTCGATGCCTTCTTTTTGATCGAGAAACCACCAGCCGCTCCCGAACTGGATCTTCCCTGCCACGGGCCCTTCCTGAAAACTGCCAATCGCGGTCGCAAACGCGTAGTTGTCCGAGGGATTCACGTTATAGATGATCATTTTGGGCAGCGCCTGTTCCTGGTCGAGTTTGTCAAGAAACGAACAAAGCGCCTCCGCCTGATTCCAGTCCCCGATTCCGTCATATCCCTTGTCCGAACCAAGTTCGCGAGTGCGGCGCGTGTTCACTCGCCGCAATGCGCCAAGGTGCAATTGCTTGGTCCAGCCTCTTTCGGCGTCCAGCCTTCCGAAAAATAGCAAAAGATACGAGGCAAATTGTTCCGCCTCTTCTCGTGTCGCAGCCACACCTCCGCGCGCTCTGGCAAAGACCGCTGAAGCTTGCTGCTCTGTGCAAGGCGCGCTGCAACAATAGTTCAATCCATGGTCCGACAGCCGGCCTCCTTGCGAGTGGAAATAGTCATGCCGCTGCTTTAGCGCGCCGAGAAAATCACTGAGGGATGAGATGGAAATATTGCTTGCTGCTTCCAGTTGCCCGAGCCATGCAACGAATTCCTGAGGAGTCCCCACGCCAAACGCTCTGTCGGGGCGAAATGTCGGAAAAACACGGAAGTTCTTCTCCGAACCGGCTATCGCCTGATGATACTTGAGGTCATCGCAGGGGTCATCCGCGGTGCAGATTACTCGGACGTGAAACTTTTTAAGTATTCCACGCACCGATAGCTCGTTGCTTTGCAGCAAAATGTTTGCCCGATCCCAGACTTTTTTGGCGCTGCCTTCGTCCAACAGTTCCCCGATGTCGAAGTACCGTTTCAACTCCAAATGCGTCCAGTGATAGAGCGGATTCCGCAGCGCAAACGGCACAGTTCGAGCCCACGCCAGAAATTTTTCAAAGGGAGGCGCATCACCCGTGCAAAAACGTTCGGAAATTCCATTGGCGCGCATGGCTCGCCATTTGTAGTGGTCGTCTTCAAGCCATATTTCGAATAAGTCCTTGAACCGCCGGTCAGCGGCGATATCCGCAGCCGACAGATGCGAATGGTAGTCCAGGATGGGTTCTAGAGCGGCGTACCCATGATACAGACGGCGGGCTGTCTTCGACGCCAACAGGAAATCATCATGAATGAATTCCATTTAAGCTCCGATTGTTCTTAATGCCAAAACCTCTGCGCGGAAGAATAGGCAAACAATCACGCCGATTCCTTTTTCGATAGACTTCTTAAGCACCCTGCAATTATTGCTTGAATCGCCTAAAAATCTACCATCACCACAGATTTTTCTCCGTCGGCGCCTTCCCTTCTTCCACGGTAAGAATGCGGTCGACGCCCGTTACGGTGACGCTCTGCTTCTTTCCACTGGGCCAATGAATCTCGATGGCCTCCACCGCAGTCGCTTGCCCCAGCCCGAAGTGCACCCGCTTGTCAGAGCTCGAACCGTACGATCCCCCGCTATACACGTCCGCACGCTGCCGAACTCCGCCCGTCGTTAGAAAAACTTTCGCTCCGATGGCGTCACGCGGGCTCTTCGGACCGCCAATCAGTTTCAACGTCAGCCAGTGATTCCCGTTCTTTACCACATTTCGCAGCAGCGCGGGCGCCGCATCAATATTATTGATGACTACGTCGATGTGCCCGCTGTTGAATAGGTCCCCGAAGGCCGCCCCGCGCCCGGTAATGACGTCGGCCAATCCGCTGCCGGTGGCCGGCGGCACTTCTTGAAATTTGGACCCGTCCAGATTTCGAAACAGCTGCGGCCGTTCCGCCCAGGTTGTACCCCAGTCTTGCTTGTCGACTTCCGGGTAAACGTGACCGTTGACGATAAAGAGGTCCAGCAAACCGTCATTGTCGTAGTCCAGAAATCCGGTTCCCCAGGAAAGAAAAGGGATCGTGGGGACTGCCAGGCCGGCCCGGTACGTGACATCCGTAAAGCTCCCACCGCCATCATTACGGTACAGCGTCTTGTAGTCATCAGAAAATGTTGTCGTGAACAGATCGACTTTTCCGTCCCGGTTGTAATCGCCCACAGCAATTCCCATCGAGGCTTGCTCTCGCCCGTCTTCGCTGAGCGCAATTCCCGAGGCGTAACTCACATCCTCGAATTTCCCGTTGTGCCGGTTGCGATAGAGATAGTTCGGCACGGAATCGTTGGCCACCATCAAATCAACCCAGCCATCATCATCCACATCCAGGAAAACCGAGGCCAGGCCATAGTAGCCGCTGGGATTTGATACCCCGGCTTTCACGCTGACATCTGTGAAAGTGCCATCGCCATTGTTGTGAAATAGGTGGTCGGCCTCTCCCGGCAACCCTCGCGGCCCGCACATCACATTGATACCGCGGAACTGGCAGACATCGGCCGGAATGGCGCCCTGTCCAGCGATTGGAGGATGCTCAATATCAAATTTCACATAACCCGGTACGAACAGGTCGAGTAGCCCGTCGTGATCGTAGTCGCCCCACGTTGGTCCCGTAGACCACCCGCCGAGTGTCACGCCAGCCTTCTCCGCCACATCGGTAAATGTCCCGTCATGGTTGTTGTGATACAGCCGGTTCTTGCCGTAGTTCGCCACGTAGATGTCCGGCCAGCCGTCGTTATCGTAGTCACCCACGGCCACGCCAAATCCCCAACGTTCGTTTGCAACGCCCGCTTTTTCCGTGACATCGGTGAACGTTCCGTCATGGTTGTTGTGCAATAGCATCGCTCGTGGCGCAGCTTCCTTCCCTTTCATCGCCGCCACTGTGGAGCCATTCAATAAATAGATGTCCAGCCAGCCATCATTGTCATAGTCGAGCAGCGCCACACCCGAGCCCATGGTCTCCAGGATCGTCTTCTTTTCCGGCGTTCCAGAGCGGTGCAGGAATTTATCGAGGCCCGCTTGTTTCGTGATGTCAGTGAATATGATCGGGGCGTCGTCGACGAAACCCCCGGCAGTGATGGGCCGGGAATGCGAATCCTTGACTGCGGCGTGTGCCGCACCCGTCGCCATGCCCGCGCCGGCGGGCGCCTGCTTTTTCTTTGGATCGGGGGCTTGTTGACCTTGAACGCTAATCCCGATGAACACAACCAGGAATAGCACCAGAATTTGCGCCGCGCGTATACCCAGGCCGATACGCCTCTGTCTACGCTCTCCTGGATGGGGTGAGATCATGTCGCCGGTTGCAGTAAGCGCTGAAGTATAACATCAGCTAGAACATCGGCTAAATGCGCGTCACAGTTGCGAAGCATCCGTTTTTTTTCTTTATCTGGAAGCCTTGTAACGCAGATGACTCCAGATCACCTTCAGCGCTCGCCAGTTCGGAGAAGGCGCTTCTCGGAGATGGCTTGAACCCCAAGAGAAACGATATTCTTCCATGAAAAATTTGCTTGACAAGGATTCAAGAAAGGAATAAAAGCATTCTAACCGTTAACGTTAACGGTCGGTTTCACGGGGTTCTTCGGGGTTAATTGGGTTGAAAATCTTCTCGCTTGTCACAAGGGGTGAAACATGCATCTTCAGTCGTCGAAGTGTGTCAGGAGGCCTATGGTTGCACTAAAGCTGTCCCATCTGCGTTATCTGCTTCTTCTTGTTCTGTTGTTGGCTGGTTTGCCGTTCCGCGCCTCCGCGCAGAACGCCACCATCGTTGGCACGGTTACGGACCCATCGGGCTCTGTAGTCGCGAATGTGAAAGTCACCATTCGGCAGTTGGAAACCAATCTGGCGAACACGTTCACCACGAACGATTCGGGCCAGTATGTAGCGGTCGACCTGCCGGTTGGCCACTACAACCTCAAAGCCGAAGCCTCGGGATTCAAGGTTGCCGAGCAAAAAAATCTGGTCCTTCAAGTTGGCGACCGCACCCGCGTGGATTTCCAGTTGACCCTGGGAGCAGCCACCGAAACCGTGACTGTCGAAGCCAATGTTGTCCGGGTACAAGCGGATAGCGGCGAAGTCAGCCACGTCATTGACGAACAACAGATGAGCCAGATTGCCGTGAACGGGCGCAGCATTTACCAGCTTGCTCAGCTGACCCCTGGAGCGTCGAGCCAGATCAACGGCTTCGTAAACACCCCAGTCGGTGGCGACTCGAACGTGGAATTCAACGGCATGCGTCAAAACCACAACATCTATTTGCTCGACGGTGGCGAAGACGATGACCGCGGCGGTGCCGGCGGCATGAGCATTGCTCCCTCCACGGATGCAATCGCAGAGTTCCGCGCCCTCACTTCCAATTACAGCGCCGATTACGGACTCTCTTCAGCGGCGACGATGACTATGGTTCTGAAGTCGGGGAGCAGCACGCTCCACGCTTCTGCTTGGGAATTCAATCGAAACGATGCCTTCGACGCCCGCAACTTCTTCAATCCAGCTCCCCGAAAAGTTGCTGAGTTGCGCCTCAACGTCTATGGCTTCAA
>Ga0137418_10002679_pt1 | contig 16300 bp, 14 predicted proteins | sample CZODoug3_1_2_16f_FD_122242 | JGI IMG/M metagenome (GOLD analysis project Ga0137418, IMG submission 122242) | Vadose zone soil fungal communities from Angelo Coast Range Reserve, California, USA - CZODoug3_1_2_16fungal (Hybrid Assembly) | ecosystem: Environmental > Terrestrial > Soil > Vadose... | reverse complement strand
CTACGGGGGCGCGCCCCGGCTCATCAACGTGGATCTCGATTTGGCGCGGCTCTATGCAAAGGGGCTCTCGCCATCCGACGTGAGCGCTGCCGTCAACGCGGAAAACGTGATCCTGCCCGCCGGGTCGGCCCGCATGGGGACCCGGGAATACAGCGTGCGGCTGAACTCGAGCCCCGAGGTCGTCGAGCAGCTCAACGACATGCCGATCAAGCAGGTCAACGGGGCGATGGTCTACATCCGCGACGTCGCCTACGTCCGCGACGGTGCCGGTGTCCAGACCAACATCGTGCGCCAGAATGGCCAGCATGGCACGTACATGAGCGTGCTCAAGAACGGGAGCGCCTCCAGCCTCGCGGTGGTCAACCGCGTGAAGACGCTGCTCGCCGCGCTCAAGCCCGCGCTGCCGCCGTCTCTCGACATTCAGGTGCTCGTGGACCAGTCGCTGTTCGTGCGCGCCTCGATCTCCGGGGTCATCCGCGAGGCGCTCATCGCCGCCTGCCTCACGGCGCTCATGATCCTCCTCTTCCTGGGGAGCTGGCGCAGCACGCTCATCATCGCCACCTCGATTCCGCTCGCGGTGCTGTGCTCGATCATCGGCCTGGCGGCGCTGGGCCAGACGCTCAACGTGATGACCCTGAGCGGGCTGGCGCTCGCCGTCGGAATTCTCGTTGACGACGCGACGGTCACGATCGAGAACATCAATCTGAACATGGAGCAGGGGAAGGAGATTCTGCCGGCCATCGTGGACGGGGCCGCACAGATCGCGACGCCGGCGTTCGTCTCCACGATCTCCATCTCGATCGTGTTCGTGCCGATGTTTTTCTTGAGCGGTCCCGCGGCCGCACTGTTCCGACCGCTCGCGATGGCGGTCGTGTTCGCCGTACTCGCCTCCTATCTCCTGTCCCGGACCATCGTGCCCACGATGGCCCACTATCTCCTGGCTGCCGACGCGCACCGCCTCGCCGCGGGCCGGAAGGCGGCGCGGGGTGTGATCGAACGGGTGAGCGGGCGGTTCGAGGCCGGCTTCGAGCGCTTCCGCGCGGCCTACCAGCGTGTGCTCACCCTGAGCCTCGGACGCCGGCGCTTGGTACTCGGCGCCGTCGGCAGTTTCGCCGTGGTCTCCTTGGCCCTGGTCCCGTTCATCGGGCAGGACTTCTTCCCGACCACGGACGCCGGTGCCTTCCAGCTTCACCTGAGGGCGCCCGCCGGGATGCGGGTCGAAGAGACGGAGCTCATCGCGGTCGGCGTGGAACGGGCCATTCGGCGCGTGATCCCGCCGGCGGAGCTGGGGCTCATTCTCGACAACATCGGCATCAACCGCAACGCGATCAATCTGGCCACCGGTGGCACCGCCACCCTGAACGCGGCGGACGCCGATCTGGTGGTCCAGCTCGCGCCGACGCGCCGCACCTCGACGTTCGAGTACGTGCGACGGCTGCGCGCGACGCTCCCGAGCGAGTTTCCCGGCGTGACGTTCTTCTTTCTGCCTGCCGACATCGTGAACCAGGTGCTCAACCTTGGTCTGCCGGCCCCGATCGACGTTCAGGTCGTGGGGCAGGACAAGATGGCCGATTACGACGTCGCCGTCCGCCTGGCCGCGGAGCTGCGGCGCATTCCCGGCGCCGTGGACGTTCGGGTGCAGCAGGTGGTGAACATGCCGGGGTTTCTCTTCTCGGTGGACCGGATCCGCGCGCAGCAAGTCGGCCTCACGCAGCGCCAGGTGGCGAGCAATCTCCTCATCTCGCTCTCCTCCAGCGGGCAGACCGCGCCGAACTTCTGGCTCAACCCGCAGAACGGCGTGAGCTACAGCGTGGCGGTCCGCACGCCGCTCTCCAAGATCAATGCGCTGGACGCGCTCACCAACACGCCGGTCACGGCGCCTGGACTCACCACGCCGCAGCTGTTCGGCAATCTGGCGAGCGCGACCCGCACCACCGCCTTCGCGGTGGTAAACCACTACAACACGCAACCGGTCTCCGACGTGTATGCTGCCGTGGACGACCGGGACCTGGGGGGCGTGGCGAGCGATGTGGACCGCATCGTCGCGAAGATGGGTCCGTCCTTGCCGAAGGGGACGCACATCGTGGTGCGCGGCCAGGTCGCCAGCATGCGGTCGTCGTTCGTCGGGCTGGGGTTCGGGGTGCTGTTCGCGATGGTGCTCGTGTACCTGCTGCTCGTGATCAACTTTCAGTCTTGGCTCGATCCGCTCGTGATCGTGATGGGGTTGCCCGGCGCGCTGTGCGGCATCGTGTGGATGCTGTTCGTTACGCAGACCACGTTCAATGTGCCGTCGCTGATGGGGAGCATCATGTCCCTGGGCGTCGCCACCGCCAACAGCGTCCTGCTCATCACCTTCGCGGATGACCTGCGGCGGGAGGGACGGTCCGCCCTCGAGGCCGCCCTGGAGGCCGGTTCCGTGCGGTTGCGGCCCGTCTGCATGACGGCGCTCGCGATGATCATCGGGATGCTGCCGATGGCGCTGGGGCTGGGCGAAGGGGGCGAGCAGAACGCCCCGCTCGGCCGCGCCGTGATCGGCGGACTGCTCGTCGCCACCTGCTTTACCCTGGTGGTCGTGCCGGTGCTGTACAGCATCCTGCGCGTCGCACCGCCCACACCACCGATCGTCCTCCCGGAGGGACACGCATGAGCGCCGCACCAGAGATTCTGGAACAGCTCCACGCCCGGAAGGGCCAACGGGGAACCGCCCCCACCTCGCCGCGACGCCGGGGCATCAAATGGCTCGGGGGCGGGATCGCCGGGGCCGTGTTGGCGGCTCTCCTGCTGATGGGGATTGCGCCGCGCGTCGCACAGCAGCACCGGCTCACGTCCGCCGCCGCCGCGGCCGGTGTCACGCTGCCCACTGTGAGCGTGGCCACGGTGACGCGTGACACGAGCCCGTCGAGCGTCAGTCTTCCGGGCGAGTTCACGGCGGTCCGGACCGCCCCCATCTACGCGCGGACTCCAGGTTACGTGCGCCGGCGATATGTCGACATCGGAAGTCGCGTGCGCGCGGGCCAGCTCCTGGCCGACATCGACGCCCCCGACCTCGATCAGCAGGTGTCGCAAGCGCGGGGCGTGGTCGCGCAGACGCGCGCGGCGTTGGAGCTGGCACGGGCCAACCTGGCGCGCTGGCGGGCGCTCGCCGTCGACAGTGCGGTGACGGCCCAGGAGGTCGATCAGATGCAGGCGGCGTTCGACGAGGCCGTAGCCAATTTGAACAGTGCCGAGGCCAATTTGCAGCGGCTGGTGCAGCTGCAGGCATACGAGCGCGTGGTCGCTCCGTTCGCCGGCGTGATCACGGCGCGCAACGTGGACGCCGGGGCGCTGGTCGGGCCGGCGGGTGGCGTGAGCGCGACGTTGCCGGCGGGAACCGGGAGCGCACTGGGGAGCCTGTTCACGATCGCGCAGACCGACACGCTCAGCGTGTACGTGACCGTGCCCGAAGACTACGCCGCGGCCGTGGCGATCGGGAAGCCTGCCGTGGTCACCGTGCCCGCGCTCCCCGGTGACACGCTGCGCGGGCGAGTGGCGCGCACCGCCGGCGCGCTCGATGCCACCGCCCGGACACTACTCACGGAAGTGCGGGTAGCCAATCCGACGGGCGTGTTCCTGCCGGGGATGTACGCCCAGGTACAACTCGCGCTCGGCGCAGGCAGGCCGCCGCTGCGCGTGCCCGCCACGGCGCTGGTGATCCGTGACGGTCCCCCGCAGGTCGTAACGGTGGCTCCCGATTCGACGGCACGGTACCAGACGGTGACCATCGGTCGTGATCTCGGCAGCTGGGTGGAGGTGACCGGGGGGCTTGCCCAGGGCGCGCGCATCGTGATCAACCCGCCCGCCGACCTGCAGCAGGGAGCGCGCGTGCGCGTGGCGACCATTGATTCCACGTCGTCAAGAAGCGCCCCACGGTGAGCGTGAATCGAGGCACCGGTGGTGCAGACACCGGTCGACTGAGGACCGCGGGCGGTTCCGCAATGACGCCACACAGCGACAGCGGGATTATCGGCGAGCCGAGCCAACATTCCGTCGAGCAGACGGTAGAGAGGCTCAGCGCCCTGCTGCGCGCTAAAGGCATCACACTCTTCGCGCTGGTGGACCACAGCGCGGAAGCGGCCAAGATCGGAATGAAAATGCCTCCGACCAAGCTCTTGATCTTCGGTAACCCGAAGGCTGGCACGGCGCTGATGCTGGCCGCGCCGACCGTCGCGATCGACCTGCCGCTGAAGATCTTGGTATCGGAGGATGCGCAGGGAAGGGCCTGGATCTCCTACAATAGCCCCGCGTACCTGCAAGAGCGGCACGGCGTGCCCCAAGCGCTGTTGCCAAACATCGCCGGGGTGGAGATACTGGCGCGCGCGGCCGGTGCATAGACCGGGCGACGGCCTACACTACGGAGCGTGCCCCAATGATCGCGCGGCCGGTTCGACGTGAGCGGGGCGGCGGCGCGCCCAGAGGATCAGCGAAACGACGTATCCCACCAGTGCCGCCAGCACCACGTCGCTCAGGAAATGGGCACCACTGGCAACCCGCGTCAGGGCGCACGCCAGCGCGAGACCATACCACAGGGCCGACGCCTCGGGAAACAGGCGGGCCAGGATCGCCGCGGCGGCGAATGCCACCGCCGCCTCACTGCTCGGCAGCCCGAGCTGGGCGGTCGAGAGTGGTTGATCGGACCAGGCCCGGAACACATGGGCACCATCGGCGAGGCCGGGCCGCTCGCGACGGAACGCCAGTTTGAGGAGCTCGGCCACGGCCCCCGCGATGGCGGCAGACGAGAACAGCAGCAGGCCACGCCGACTTGCGTGGCGCAGCGTGCGTCGCACGCGCGGCGCCCAGTCATGCAGGACGAGGGCGAGCCCTACGAGGGCCCAGGTTGGTAGATACCCGGCGACCCGCAACAAACGGCCCCAGCCGCGCTCGTAGATCCCGGGGTAGGCGAAGTGGTGGAACATCCACCGATCGGTGAGTTGCGCGATAACGCACAGCACCGTCAGGGTCGCTGCGAAGAGGACCTCGGGGCCCGGCCATCGTGGATTGTGGGGGCGTGAAGCCATCCGGCGCGCTCCTTGAGGGTTGAGAAACCCGAACGCGCGTGCGAAGTTATGACCTCGCCGGCGCCGTAGCCAAGTGGTAAGGCAGAGGTCTGCAAAACCTCTATTCGTCGGTTCGATTCCGACCGGCGCCTCTTTCGACATGGCACGCGTACTCATCATCGACGACGACGTCACGCTCCGGCAAGCCCTGACGAAGCACCTGGAGCGCGCCGGCCACGACGTCCGCCAGGCGGCGGACGGCGACGCCGGGATCCGCGCGAACGAGCGGCATGCGGCCGATGTCGTGATCGTGGACATCTTCATGCCCGGGCAGGGTGGACTGCAAACGATCGGCCGGCTGCGCCGCGAGTGGCCGGCGGTCAAGATCGTCGCGATGTCCGGGGTAAAGAGCGCAGGAGCGATCGATGTGGGTGGGCACGCTGTGGCTCTGGGGGCCGATCGCTTCATCACGAAGCCGTTCGAAGCCGCGGTCCTGGTGACGCTGGTCAGCGCGCTGCTCGGCGACAAAAAAGAAGGGGCCCCTTAGGGCGGGGTGGCGCTCACGCGTCGCGACTTGGCCGGTGCAGCCTGCTTCGCGGCGACGAAGCTCGCGATCTGTCGCAACGTCCGGAAATCGTCGATCTCGAGCTCTTCGAACGACACGTGGATGGAGAAGTGCTCTTCCAGCGCCGCCAGCAACTTGACGAACATGAGGGAGTCGACGATGCCCGCGGCGAACAAATCGGCGTCCGCCGCCGGCACTTCGATCTGCAGGCGGTCCGCGAACAGCTGCGTAATTCGCGCCTCGAGGTCACGGACGTCACGCATCCGGCAGCTCCCGGTGCTCGGTAGCAAGCAAGTCGTACAGCAGCCGGTCGTACGGCCGGCCGTCGATCCAGTGGCAGCGTCGCTGGCGCCCGATGTACTGGAAGCCGAGCTGCTCCAACCCGCGACGGGCCGGAACGTTGATCTCGACGGTCCACGCACCGACCGATTCGAGCCCCAGCTCCGTGAATGCGAGCGTCAGCAGCTTGGACGCCGCGCGGGGTGCGAAGCCGCCGTATCGCTTGCGCCCGAGCACCGCCCACATGGAGGACGCCGTCTTGAAGCGCCGATCCACGTTCGACAGGCCCACCACGCCGATCGGCAAGTCGCTGCCATTGGGCGTGAACACGCGCAGCACGTGCAGGTCGCGCTGCGTCATCACCTTGAGCGAGATCGGCGTCGGGCTCGCGACTCCGTTGCCGAAGTCCAGCCACTTGTAGTTGTCCTGCTGGCTCAGCCAGTTGGCCGCGAGCTCGATCAGCTCGGGGCAGTCCAACGGCAGGAGCTTCATAGCTGTACCAATTTCCCTTCCCGCTCGGGCGGCGCACGGGTGCACCTCCCTACTAAGCAGAGTTCGGGCCACCCAGCCTCCCAGCTTCAGGGCGGTCGCGCGTGCCCGATGCACCTGGCATGTGGCCTCGATGCAACAGGATGTGCGACGCGGGTCGCACCAACCTGCGTCGGCGTGCGCCTGGCGCCCGCACCGACTTGGAGCATGGTGTCAGAAGCACATCCACCACTCGCCATCGAGCCGCGAAAGAGAGGCGTCGCCGCGGTGGATGGCTGCGGAGAGCTCGGGGCGTTGGGATTGAACCAGCACCCAGGGCGCGTCGCGGGAGACGAGCGCTCCGCGGGCGCCGAGGGCCGACAGGAGGTCTGGTTCGAGCCGACCTTGTACCGCGACCAGCCCCTGTTCCCACGCGTGGTGAAACAAACACTGGAGCACGTCAGCGCCCCGGTCCCGTCGAGCGGCTATTTGCACAACCTGACCAACACCGCCGGCATTGGCGTAGTAGAGATACCACCCGACGAGCGAGTCGTCCGCGCCCCGGACCGCGACGCCGCGCAACTCACCCCGCTTCCTCGTCGCCGCCAACTGATCGAGCAGCCAGCGCAGCGATCCCTCGTCGTACCGGGGCTGCAGCATCACGTGGTCCAGCAGGTCGGGGAGGTGCGCAGCCATGAGCGCGGGGGTGAGCGGCGACTCCCGTAGCCCACGCGCCGGGGGCCACCGGGCGGTGAGGCCGTCGACGGCCCAAGACACCGGTCGCAGCCCCCACGCCAGCGCCCGCGCGTGCAGCCGCAGTGCCACGCGTCCGACGTAAAACCTTCCCAGCCGCAGCGGCTGGGTCCACTGGAGGCTCTGTACGAGGGAGACTGTACCGCCCAGCGCCTCCCACAACCTGCGACTCATGTCATTTGCGAGATCGGCCAACGACAGGTCCTGTGGACCTGAAAGGAAGGCCTTCACCAGCGCGACGCCGACCACGCCACGAGCGGCCGGGTCAACCATCAGCTGCGTGCCGACAGCGACGCGGATCGGCCGGTTCTGAAACGTGGCTGGGCGCGGCACTACGCCCATGAACCCCACGATCTCCCCGGTGGCGTTCAGATAGACCAGCGACGGCATCGCCTCATCGCACCACGGGTTCCGAAAGAAGATCTGCTCGAGATAGGCGCCCAGATCATCGGCGGTCGGACGGTCGCTGTGCCGAAACGTTCTGCGCCGCAAGGATACGATGGCCGGGATGTCGTCGGGCGCGAATTGCCGAATGCGACCCATCGCACGGATCAACCCCGCAGTCTTCAGGGGCCACCGTTGCGGCGGCGCGCGGCGATGAGCGCCGCGATCGAGTCAAGGGAGCGGAAGTGATCGATCTCGAGATCCTCCATGTCGACGCGGATACCGAACCGCTTTTCGAGCTGCAGCAGCAGCTCCACCACCGCGACGGAATCGAGCCGTCCGGTCGCCAACAGGTCGGTCTCCGGTGTTGGCACGTCGATGTGCAGGTCATTGGCGAACACGACCGCGAGCTCGGCTGCGACCGAGGACGTGGTGGGAGGGGACACGGTCGTCACCGGGCGCCCACCGTCTCGGGGGCGAACACCTCCTTGAGCCTGCGACGATCGATCTTACCGTTGGACGTCTTGGGCAGCTCCGCGAACGCGAGCCAACGGGAGGGGAGCATGTAGGGCGGCAACGCGCGTGTCAGGCTCTCGCGCAGACCCGTCGGCGTTACCTCGGCGCCGGCGAGCGGCGCGAACGCGCAGCAGATGGCCACCCCGTCGAAGTCCTGGCTCGGTACGCCGACCACGGCGCACTCCCGCAGCGTGCCCAGCGCGTGCAGCGCGGCCTCGATCTCACCCAGCTCGACCCGATAGCCGCGCGTCTTGATCTGCGAATCCGCCCGCCCCAGGAACCGGACCAAGCCGTCCGGGCCGAGGGTCGCGAGGTCGCCGGTGCGATAGATCCGGTCTTCCGGGTCGGCGCCGCCGGGATACGGTAGAAAGGCGCCCCGGGTCTTCGCGGGGTCGCGCCAGTATCCCGGGCTGAGGCCCGCGCCGCGGATGTAGAGGTCCCCGACTTCGCCCGGCGGGACCGGCCCGAGTGCTTCGTCCAGGACGAGCAGCTCTTCGCCGCCGCAGGCCTGCCCGATCGGGATCACTTCGTCCTCGCTCACGGGGCACGACGGGACGGTATAGTAGCTGCTGGCGATCGTCGCCTCGGTCGGGCCGTAGAGATTGGTGAAGGTGACGTGCGGCAGTCGCTGCATCCAGTACATGAGAGGGGGCGTGGGGAAGACTTCACCGCACCAAAGCACGCGGCGCAGGCTCGGGAAGTCGGCGTCTTTCACCACGTCGAACTTTGCCATGTAGTTGAGCACCGACGGCACGGAGAACCACTGCGTCAGCTCGGCGCTGCGGATCAGCTCGGCCAGCTTGTGCGGCAGCAGGTTCAGCTCCGGCGGTACGAGGTGCAGCTCGGCGCCCGCCGCGAACGTCCCGAACATGTCGAAGGTGGAGAGGTCGAAGTGCAGCGGGGGATGCCCCGAGATCCGATCGGTCGGCGCGGTGTCGAAGTAGGGCACCGCCCACTCGATGAACGCACGCACGCTGGCGTGCGTGATGACCACGCCCTTGGGCACTCCGGTCGAGCCCGACGTGAACAGGATATGGGCTGGGTCCTGGGGACCGTTCGCGCCGGGCGGGAGCGTCGATGGGTACGCGCTCAGATCCGCCATGGAAAACTGTGCCGTGATAGCAGCCGGGGGCTGACCGGCGCCGAGCCAGCCGATTGAGTGGGCGTCGGCGAAGCCTGGAGAAGCGAATAGCGCCTCCAGCGTCGGCCCGACAGCTCCGCTCGCGAGAATCCAGCGGTTGTCGCACGAGGCGATCATCTTCTCGAGCCGGGGCACCGGGCTTCCAGGATCGAGCGGCACGTACACGGCGTCGGCTTTGAGCACCCCGAGGATGGCGACGATTGCGGCCGGGGACTTGGGGGTGAGCAGACAGACGCGGTCGCCGCGCGCGCACCCTGCGTCCTTGAGAAGGTGCGCCAGCCGATTGCTGGCCAGCTCGAGCGCCTCGTAGGTGAGACGCTCCTGCTTGAAGACCAGGGCTCCTGCCCCGGGATGTCGGGCGGCCTGCGCGGTGACCCAGTGCTGCAACAGCAAGCTCACGACGTCACGCGCTCCGCCGCACGCTCGCACACGAGGCCAATGTGCTCCAGCTCTTCCGGGCTCGCCGGCACGTCCAGGATGATGCTTCGGTAGCCCACCCCGACGTAGCGGGCGATCTCGTCGGCCACCCGATCATAGCTTCCCACCAGATAGGGGCAGAACGTCTTGTAGTTCTCGAACGGCACCATCCAGTAGGGCTGCTCCTCGCCCGCCGCGATCTCACCGAGCCTGGACAGATGCTTGTGCCACTCGGAATCGGACACCTTCATCGCTAGTTGATGGGTGAGCTGGCCGCGCCGGTCCTCGGGGAACCGGGCCCGGGCGACCGTCCACGCGTCGCCCGCCTCCTCGCGCGCGATGATCCCGATTCGGATCCCCAGTGCCGCCGCGTCCGGCGGGGGAGCCGCCTCGTATTCGGCAACGGGCTTGGGGTAGCGCACTGCGAGCGCGCCAAGCTCCCGGGCGGCGGCGAGTCCCGCCTCCGACGACCCGGACACGAACACGCCCGGGATCAGGTGCGCCTTGAGCGGCGGCGTCATCCTGACGTTCGCCACCTTGTAGTAGCGCCCGTCGAGGGTCACCGGCCCCGGCCCGCTCAGCAGGTCCATGATGAGCTTGGTGTACTCCACCAGGCGTGTATAGCGCTCGTCGTGCGGCGTCGGGTCGTTCAGGGACTCGAGGTCGTTCTTGAAGCCCCCCGCCACCATGTTGAGGTAGATGCGTCGCCCGTGCAGGAAGCCCAGCGAGGCGACCATCTTCGCCACCGCGTAGGGATGCATGTAGACGGGCTGCACGGCCACGAGGGGGCAGAGGCGCTCCGTGTGCGTGATCATCGCCTGGGCGATCAGCCAGGGGTCCACGAGCCCGTTGTCGGTATAGATCAGGATGCCTTCGCACCCGGCCGCCTCGCTCCACCGGGCCACCTCCAGGACCTCCCGCAGGTAGATCTGGGGTGATGCGGCGTAGGATGGCGGGCAGGTCGCGAACACCTTGAGCCCGGTATCGAGCAGTCGACCGGTCATGCTACCTCTCATGAAAGCGACGGTGAGAGCTGCAACGCCGGCCCTCCGTGCAAGAAGCGGGCTGTTTGTTCTCCAGGCCCGAGGACCTTTTCCCCTGTGGCGCGCGCGCCACGCACCCAGTGCCGTTGGCTTTCCGTCATTGCGTACGGTTCTTGCGCTCCCTCCGTCCGAACCCTGAAAAGCCTCCTCTCTGAAGATTCTCGGCATCAGCGGATTCGAAGGGTCGATCCCCTTCAAGCGGGCCCACTGGCCGAACCTCGACGAGCGGGAGTATCGCATCTCACAGGGGCACGACTCGGCCGCGGCCTTGATCGTGGACGGGACCGTCGTCGCGGCGGTGGCGGAAGAGCGGATCAGCCGGCACAAGCATACCGGCGACTTCCCCAAGCGCGCGATCGCGTACTGCCTCGCTGAGGCCGGGCTCGGGATCCAGGACATCGACGAGCTGGCCCATGGGTTCGACTACGCGCCCTACCGCAGCGTGTACGCGGTCGATCCCGTCTCCCGCGACTTGTACCGCGAGGTGTATTCCCGGGACGCGCTGCTCGCGCTCGTGACGCGCGACTTTCCGGGCTTCCCCGCGGAGCGGGTCCATCACGTCGGTCACCACCTCGCGCACGCCGCCAGCGCGTACTACACATCGGGGTGGGACGAGTGCTTGGTGGTAGTGATCGATGGGATGGGAGAGGTGCAGAGCGTGACCGTGTATCACGCGCGTGCCGGGCGCCTCGACCGGATCGCCCAGATCCCCGCGCACGACTCGATCGGCGTGTTGTACTCGCTCGTCACGCTGCACCTGGGCTTCGACTTCAACGCCGACGAATACAAGATCATGGGGCTCGCCCCCTACGGCGACTCCGAGCGGTTCTGTCGCTTCTTCGAGAACGCCGTCGAGCTGGAACCGGACGGCGGTATCCGGATTCCGCTGCTGCGCGCGAACCGCAACCGCGGCGAGCGCGAGCACTACCTCGCGACGCGCGCGCATCTCACCGAGCACCTGGTGCCGGCGCGGCGTCCCGACGACCAGATCACCGATGTGCACCGCGACGTGGCAGCCGCCCTGCAAGCCTGCCTCGACCGGACCATGCTGCACCTGTGCCGCCATTTCGCGGCCGAGACGGGACAGCGGCGCCTCGCGCTGGCGGGCGGGGTCGCCCTGAACTGCACCGCGAACGGGAAGCTGCTGTGTTCGGGGGCCTTCGACGAGATCTACGTGCAGCCCGCCGCGGGCGACGACGGCACCGCCCTGGGCGCGGCGCTGCACCGCGCGGCGGTCGCCGGCGAGGTGCGGAACGAGCGGTTTTCGGTTCCTTTCCTCGGCCCTGGCTTTACGTCATCGGACATTGACGCGGCGCTCGCGCAGTACCGCGATCGCGTGCAGGTCGAGCGGTTCGGCACGCTCGCGGAGGCCTGCGCGGAAGCCGCCCGCCTCATCGGGGAGGGCCGGGTCGTGGCGTGGTATCGCGGCCGCATGGAGTTCGGCCCGCGGGCGCTAGGACACCGCAGCATCCTCGCCGATCCCGGGCATCCCGCGATGCGCGATCGCATCAATGCCATGGTGAAGATGCGGGAGGCGTTCCGGCCGTTCGCGCCCGCCGTGTCGATCGAGGAGGTCGATCGCTGGTTCGAGGTCGCGCCCAACTCCGAGCTGCCGTTCATGATCATGACGGTGAACGTGCGTGAAGAATTCCGGGACCAGCTGCCGGCCATTACCCATGTGAACGGCTCGGCCCGGGTGCAAACCGTCTCGGCCCAGGACAACCGCGAGTTTCACGAGCTGCTGCGGGCGGTGGGGAAGACTACGGGGCGCGAGATGGTCCTGAACACCAGCTTCAACATCAAGGGCCAGCCCATCGTGAACACGCCGCGCGAAGCGATCGACACGTTCCTCGGAACCGGCATCGAATTCCTGTTCCTCGAGAACCAGCTCGTCAGCCGCGGTTCCGGCTGACGAGCTGGTCCCGAGGGCACCGCGACCGCTACGCGGCGGCGACCTTGAGCGGCTCCGGAGGGGCAGCCGAAACGATCACCCCTTGGCCGAGCGATACACCCGGCGACGGGGTCGCCCCCTGCTCGCCGAAGTACGCTTCCTCGCCGTGCTCGCTCAGATCGAGCCCGGAGAGCTGCTCGCGCACGCCGGCCTTGGCGCCGAGCGTGGCCTGGACGAGCGCCAGAATGACGGCCGTGCCGGCCGCGGCGATCACCACGGCGGCGAGGATCGCCACGAGCTGCACGCCCATTTGGGCGAAGTTGCCGGCCAGCCAGCCGTCACCGCCAGCCGGGTTCGCCAGTTTGGTGGCGAACACACCCGTGAGGAGCGCCCCAGCCACTCCCGCGAGCCCGTGGCAGGAGAACACGTCCAACGAGTCATCGAGCGTCGTCTTCGCGCGGATCTGGATGGCGGTGTAGCTCACGAGCGCCGCCAGGGCGCCCACGGCCAGTGAGGCCGGCACGGTGATGTAGCCCGCCGCCGGCGTGATGCCGACGAGGCCGACCACGAGGCCGGTGGCGGCGCCGACGGCGGTCGCCTTCCCGGTGCGCAGCAGGTCGAGGCACACCCACGCGACCATTGCGGTCGCGGCCGCGGTGTTGGTATTCGTGAACGCGAGGGCGGCGAGCCCGTTCGCGGCGAGCGCCGAGCCGGCGTTGAATCCAAACCAGCCGAACCACAGGAGACCCGCGCCGAGCAGCACGAGCGGGACGTTGTGCGGCACGATCGCCGTGCGCTTGAAGTCTTTCCGGGGTCCGAGCATGCGGGCGGCCACGAGCGCCGACACGCCGGCGCTGATGTGCACTACCGTCCCGCCGGCAAAGTCGAGCGCGCCGAGCTTTGCCAGCCAGCCGCCCGACCCCCACACCCAGTGGGCGAGTGGGTCGTACACGAACGTCGCCCAGAGGACGAGGAACACCACGTATGCGCGGAAGCGCATGCGCTCCACGATCGCGCCCGAGATCAACGCCGGCGTGATGATTGCGAACATCAGCTGGAACATCGCGTGCGCCTGCAGGGGAATCGTGGCGCCATACGCGGCGTCGGGCTCGAGGCCCACGCCCTTGAAGCCCAGCCAGGCGAGCCCGCCCCACCAGGGCGTCCCGTGCCCGAACGCGATCGAGTAGCCCACCAGCACCCACTGCACGCTCACCACGCCCAGCGCGACGACGCTCATCATCATCGTGTTGAGAGCGTTCTTGGGCCGCACCAGGCCGCCATAGAAGAATGCGAGGCCGACCGTCATCACCATGACCAGCGCGGAGGAGGTGAGGACCCAGGCGGTATCGCCCGCCGAGATGGCGTTCATCACGCCCCCTCGCCGGCGACGGCGCCGGCATGCTGTGCGGTATTGAGCGCCGCGCGCTGCACGGCGTCTGCGTTGACGGCGGTGAGCGCGGCGTTGTCGATCTCGCCCGTCCTGATGCGGATCACCCGCTCAATGGCCTGGACGAAGATCTTCCCGTCGCCGACTTCGCCGGTGCGGGCGGAAGCCAAGATGGCTTTGATGCACGGTTCCACGAACGGCTCCGAGCACACCATCTCGATCTTCACCTTCTCGTGGAACTCCATGACGACCGTGGTGCCGCGGTACTGGCTCACGATCTCCTGCTCGCCCCCGTGGCCGCTCACGCGACTGAGGGTGATCCCGGTGACGCCGGCCTGGAACAGCGCCGCCTTGACCTCGGGCAGGCGTTCGGGCCGAACGATGGTTGTGATGAGTTTCATGATGAAAACCTAGCCCCCGTAACATTCGCTGTCAACCGAATCGTGCGTCAGATGCACGGATTGAACGTCATCCGACAAAGTACACCCACAGCATACCGTATGCCGTCACAGAAACCATGCAAGTTGCGCAATCTGGGTGGACCACCCCATCCATTTGGGCTAACCGTTTGTGGGGGGCGCACGACACCTGTGTGGCATCGGGATGGGGGCGGTCGGCTGACCACGGGCGGGGACACCTCCGTCTCGCGCCGCGTGCTCGCCTCTTCCGGCATGGAACTCGCCCTCACCCCGTGCCGTCACCGGGAACGGGAGGGCTCCATGCACACAGCGCGAGTCGTCGGACTGCTCGCCGCGCTTTCCTGCGCGGCGGTCGCGGCCCAGGGGCAGTACCCGCAGCGCCGCGACGGCTTCTGGATCGGCTTCGGCCTGGGCTATGGCTCGGCCAACGTCACATGCGACGCCTGCGGCAGCGGGCCACGCACCGACGGCATCACCGGGTTCGTGAAGCTCGGCGGTGCACCCAGCCGCAACGTGCTGCTCGGCGGGGCAATCAACGGCTGGTCGCATTCCGACGGCTCGGCCACCGAGACCATGACCAACCTCACGGCGTCGCTGTACTTCTATCCTGCCGTGAGGAGCGGGCTGTTCGTCACCGGCGGCCTGGGATTCTCGAATTATCACGTCAATTCGGCTCCGTCCTTCGACGGTACGGGTTGGGGGTTCACCGCTGGCGCGGGTTACGACATCCGGGTCGGCCGCGACGTGTCCCTCACGCCGGTCGTGAACTACGTGTATGGCGCCGTGGGCGACGTGAACGAGAGCGGGGTGGGAAGGTTCGCCACCGGTTGGAAGCAGAACGTCGTCGAGTTCGGTCTGGGCGTCACCTTCCACTAATCCGGGCACACTCCCGGCTTTTCATTATCTTGACCCACCGGTCAATGCTCATGTTGCTCATGGCGCTCGCCTCGCAGGTCCCCCCGCCCTGCCTGCACGCCGCGGCCGTGGCTGGCGAGGCGACTGCGGGTTGGGAGGAGTACCGTCGTGGGGCCATCGCGCAGGCGGCGACGCACTTCGCCGTCGCCGATTCCCTGTGCCCAGGTGACCACGCCACGCAAATCGGGCTCGGCTTCGTCCGCCTGCGGCAGGGCCAGCCGGGCGCCGCTGCCGAGCGATTCCAGCGGGCCGTCGCGAGTGACGCCACGGACGCCGAGGCGTGGTACGGGCTCGGCCTGGCCCGCTCGCGCCTCGGCCAGCGGGCGTCGGCGGCGGACGCATGGCGCCGCACGCTACACCTCGCCCCGCGGTACGAGGACGCCGAGCTCCAGCTCCTGGCGCTCGGGATCGACAGTGGGCTCGCAGTCCCCGCCGTCGTACGGCCGGTCGACCCTGATGTGCCGGCCCGGACCGCGGGAGACGGCTTCGAGATCTACACGACCGGCGGGTGGCGACCGTTTTACGTGAAGGGTATCAATCTCGGCGTCGCACTTCCCGGCCACTTCCCCTCGGATTTTCCCACCGACGATTCGACGTACGGCCGCTGGCTCGAGCTGATCGAGGGGGCGGGTGCCAACGCCGTCCGTGTCTATACGATTCTCCCGCCTGCCTTCTACCGGTCGCTCAAGGTCTGGAACGACGCCCACCCCGATCGCACCCTGTGGCTCCTGCACGGTGTGTGGGCCGAATTGCCTCCGGGCGACGATTACGATGCCGTGAACTGGAAGGCGGCGTTCCGTGCCGAGATGCGCCGGGTGGTCGATCTGGTGCACGGGCACGGGCTCATCGCGGCCCGGCCGGGCCACGCCTTCGGCCGCTACGACAGCGACGTGTCGGCTCACGTTCTGGGGTTCATTATCGGCCGAGAGTGGGAGCCGTTTTCGATCCGGGCCTACAACGCGCGCCGCCGCGACCGGTCCAGCTTCGCGGGCCGCTTCCTGACGGTGGACCGTGGCACACCGGCTGACGCGTGGATGGCGGAGCAGTGCGATTACCTGCTCACGTACGAATGGGACACCTATCACGCGC
>Ga0137418_10002673_pt1 | contig 16308 bp, 13 predicted proteins | sample CZODoug3_1_2_16f_FD_122242 | JGI IMG/M metagenome (GOLD analysis project Ga0137418, IMG submission 122242) | Vadose zone soil fungal communities from Angelo Coast Range Reserve, California, USA - CZODoug3_1_2_16fungal (Hybrid Assembly) | ecosystem: Environmental > Terrestrial > Soil > Vadose... | reverse complement strand
CTTCTCTCGCTGGCTGGAGCTGCGATGACCGCTCGCTTGCTAATCGGTCGGGCTCCAATCCCGGGGAGGTATCGGCTCAGCTCGCTGTTGGTCGCGGTTACCGTTGGTCTCGCCAGCACGGCCAGTGCTCAGACCCTTCAGTCGTTGCCGTTGTTGGCGGATGAAGCAACACCCGTCGGCGCACTTCCACCGATGGCGTTGCCGATGCCGGCGAGCCGCGATCAGAACTATTGGGGGCTTCGCCTCCAGGTTGGCGAGCGGCAAAGGCGAAGCGGACCTGAAGATCTCCTCGCTGTAGGCGCTGGAGTCGACTACCAAATCGCGGGCGGATCGATTCTCGGCTTCACCGGCGGATACCAGCGGCGGCAACACTGCCAACCGGCTCTCAGCGATTGCCGCGGTCACAGTCTATTTGGCTTGCGCGGGCGGTTCAACGTTATCACGGGCGGGCCGACGGTCGCGGGGATCATCGGCGATGAATCCGCGGCGAGCACGCTCGGTACCGAGATCGGCTTTGGATACGCGCCGAAGGTCTCGCCAGGCGTAAACGCGTGCACGTTGGACCTTGGGGTGCCCATCTCAGTCGCGATGCTCCAGACCATCCGGGTCGTCACGTTTATCACGCCCGGCGCGGATCCTTATTCGTTGTTCGCGCTGGCGATTCCTCTATACGTGCTCTATGAGGTGAGCGTGTTCGTGGCCCAGTTCGCATATCGCAAGCGCCAGAAGCGGGAGGCGAAGCGCGATGCGGAGGATGCAGCTGAGCACCAGAGCGCGGGTGCTCCGGCGTGAACCGCCGCGCCATTCTTCTTGCCGGCGTCGGGCTTGCGCTTTTGACGCAGACGAGTCTTTCCGCGCAAGTCACAACGCCCCCTACGCAGGTTCGCGATACACTTCGGGCCCGGGCTGATACTGGGCGCCGTGACAGCACCAAGGCCGATTCCGCCGAGGGCAGGGTGCTGATCAAGTGGAACGAGCCCGATTCCGTCATGACCGCCCTGATGACGCGTCAGGGATATACCGCGACCAGGTATCAGGGTGACAAAGCGGTTTTCAACGCACAGACGCACACTCTCCAGCTGAACGGAAAGAAGGCGGGCGTCAATCGCGATCAGACCGTTCTGGTCGGCGACAGCATTGTCTTCAACGACTCGACCAAGATCGTCGTGGCGCGGGGCGATACGGTGATACTCCGTGATCCCCAGCAGCAAGCCGCCGACGTCATCGCACGCGGTCGGATGGCGTACAACGTCGAGCGCCACCGAGGCGTTGTCGAAAACATCTCGACAGAAATCACCGAAGGCCAGCATTGGTTCGTCGGCGGAAAGACCGCGGCGTTCGTGAGCGACACCACCCGCGGACGTGAGACGGCGTTCTACGTGAGAAATGGCACGATCACCAGCTGCGACGACTCCATTCCCGACTACCACTTCCGCTCGAATGAGATCAAGATGATCTCGAAGAACATCATGGTCGCCCGACCGGCGGTGCTGTACATAGGCGACGTGCCGATCATGTGGCTCCCCTTCATTTTCCAGGACATGCGCTCTGGTCGCCGCAGCGGTGTTCTCACGCCGCGCTTCGGCGTCAGTGAGCTGTTTCGCAACAGCCCGACCTACCGCCGCCACGTCGAGAACCTCGGTTACTACTTCGCGATCAACGATTACCTGGACGCGCAGTTTGCTCTCGACTGGCGAAGCGGATCGCGGCCGACGCAGGGCGATCCGGGTTGGGTGCAAGTCAATGGTGAGATGCAGTACCGCTGGCTCGACCGGTTCGTGAACGGCCAGCTCGCCCTTTCCCGTCACGATCAGCGCGACGGCTCGACGAACACGAGCTTGAGCTGGAGTCATTCGCAGGATTTCTCCCAGAGCACGCATTTCAGGTCGAGCGTCAACTACGTCACCAACACCTTCATCCAGCGAACGACTGCATTCAACCCGGCGCAGGTTCTGGCGAACATCCAGTCGTCGGCAAATTACGACACCAAGATCGGTCCCATGTCATTGAGTCTGGGCGGCACACGAACCCAGCATCCCGGACGGACTGAAGTGGAACAGGGCTTTCCGAATTTGAGTATCACCGTTCCAACTCTGTCGCCAACATCGTGGTTCGATTGGTCACCGGGGTTCAGTTTCCAGACGGACAAAATCCTCAACAGCGACGGAGCGACCGAGTTTCCGTACCGGTATTTCACCAACTCCAAGGGAGTACAGGACAGCGTTCGTCGCGTTCTGGACTCGCGGACTACCGGCTCGAGCTTCCAGACACCCATCAGAATCGCTGGCTTCACGTGGAGCAACTCGTTCAGTTTGAGTGATCGGGAATCTGACGCTCCCTCGACGATCGTCGTGATCGACGCAAACGATTCGTCCAAGAAAGTGCCTACCGTCTTCGCCAAGACATACTCGACCGCAATCGACTGGCAGACCGGGATCTCGCTCCCCAGCTTCCTGCAGAGCTCACTTAAGGTGACACCGTCGGTCTCGTTCGTGAACGTCGACGGCAACCCCTTCTGGATCCGAACCCAGCTCAGCGGCGGAAAGCTCGTCCACCAGTCAAAGCGAGCCAACTTCGGGCTCAGCGCGTCGCCCTCACTCTTCGCCCTTTTCCCGGGGTTTGGGCCCGTTACGCGGTTTCGCCATTCGATCACGCCCTTAATCAGCTACAGCTACGCGCCAGCCGGAGACATAAGCAACGAGTTTCTTCGCGCGCTGAACAACAGCAGGCAGGGGTACCTCGGCGCCCTTGCACAAAACAGAGTGAGCCTCGGGCTGTCACACGTTCTGGAAGCGAAGCTCAAGGCGACCGACACGAGCAGCACTGCCGAGGAACGGAAAATAAAAATTCTGTCGATGAACTTTTCCCCGCTCGCGTACGATTTCGAGAGAGCTCGCCAGACCCACCGCTCCGGGTTTGCGACCGACGCCATCAGCTCCGATTTCTCGACGGATCTCCTCCCCAGTTTTCACGGGGGCATTCGCTACTCGCTGTATCAGGGCGACATCCTGAGCGACAGCGCGCGGTTCAAGCCGTTTCGCGAGGAAATCACCGCTTCTCTCAGCCTAAACTCGCAATCCGCGCTGTTTGGCGCATTCGGCAAGCTGTTCGGCCGGACATCCACGCCGCAAACTCCGTCGGCGGCGGGAGCAGTGGCGAGTCCCAGTCCCGCGCTTGCCAGCTCGGTAACGTCACCGCCAGTGGCGGGCATCACGTCGAGAAGTCGTCAGTACAACATTCCTGACACCCAGGGCTGGTCGGCAAACCTTCAGTACAGATCGAGCCGCCAGCGTCCGCCGACAGGCAACGGGGTCGTGGTCGACAACGATCCAAGGGTCAAATGCGCGCCGTTCCTGGTGAACCCGATCGTCTACCAGCAATGCATTCAGCTGGAGTCGGCGAACGCCAACGGCTCGGTAGCGATCCCCTCCGTGACCTCCGGCGGTCCATTCATTCGGCAGCCGGGGCGCGACAATCTGGATGCGAACATGAACTTCCACCTGACGCCCAAATGGGCCGGAACATGGTCCACGAACTACGACTTCCAGGCGCACAAGTTCGGCAGCCACGTAGTCACGTTACAGAGGGAGTTGCACGACTGGAGGGCCATTTTTTCCTTCACGCAGGCCCAAAACGGGAACTTCGCGTTCACCTTCTTCATTGCCCTCATCGCGGAGCCCGACCTAAAATTCAACTATGACAAGCAGACGTACCGCCCAATAGCCCCCTGACGTTGACCCAACGGCTCAACATCACCAACGGAGACAGCGCCGCCGCCACACTGAGCGAAGCCGGCGTCGAGGGAAAGATCATACCCTGGCGCGACGTGCTCCACGAAGGGCCGGTTGATTCTTCGCTGTCGCTCGAGGAGCTGAGCAAGGACCGCGCACGATTCATCTCCGAGCAGGGGTGGGATGATTTCGCGCACGTGAGTGGGAACTTCGCGGAGCGGGATCGCGTGATCCGGCACCTCGACTACTTCGATGAGGTGGTGCTCTGGTTCGAGGACGATCTCTACGACCAGCTGCAGCTGATACAACTCCTCGATTTTTTCGGACGCGGCGCCGCGCGCGGCAAAACACTCTCGTTGATCGTGGTCGATGGCTACATCCCTCCGCTGTCGGTCGCCGAGCTAACGAAGCTCGACAAAACGCGTCCGCGCGTCACTCCAGAGCAGCTCGAGCTGGCGAAGCGGGCCTGGAAGGCGTTCGGATCGGCCGATCCTCCCTCGATCTCGAAGCTGCTCGACGAGAACACTTCCGCCATTAAGTATCTCGCCCCTGCTCTGAGGCGGCATCTGGAGGAATTTCCATCGTCGGTCAACGGACTTTCGCGCTCGGAGCGTGAAGCGCTCACAGCGATCGACGCCGGGCATGCGACACCAGTAGCGGCGTTCCTCGAGGTTGCCAGGCAACAGGAGAGCATCTTCCTCGGCGACATCATCTTCTATTCGTACCTGGAGCGACTGAGCGGGAAAAAGGATGCGCTCGTGACCTGGAAGGACGGCTCGCCGGTGATTGCCCCGACGTCGGAGAGGGCGCGCGAATTCGTCGAGGGCGAGATGATCCTGACGCCACTAGGCCGCGAGGTGCTCGCGGGAACGAAGGATTGGCAGCGCATCAACAAGAAAACGCGGTGGCTTGGGGGAGCGGAAATCATTCCTGGTGAAACGGGCTGGCGCTGGGATCCAGACGAGCGTGAGCTGGTGCGCGCGGGCGCCGCAGCCACGCCGACCAAGTCGCACCGTGGCGCTGTGAAGAAACGCCCGTCCCCTCGGGCGAAGAAGGTGAAGACCCGTCCCACACATAAGCGCGCGTCAGGTCCCGCAAAGAAGTCAAAGCCGCGCAGCCCCGCCAGGCGCGCTCCTCGAAAAAAGAAATGAACGAACAGATCCTCATCGACGGAGACTCCCTCACCGTCGATGAAGCCTACGCCGTAGCGGCAGATCGGATCCGCGTCGGTCTCGCGCCCAAAGCCCGCGAACGAATGCTTCGCACCCGCGCCGTCGTTGACGACATCGTACGTCGGGATCTGGTCGTGTACGGGGTCACCACCGGCTTTGGAAAGCTGTCCGAAGTCGCTATCCCGCACGACAAATTGGCGCAGCTGCAGGTGAACGTCATTCGCAGCCACGCGTCGGGAGTCGGCGATCGCCTCCCGGAGCGCGAGGTGAGAGCGATGATGCTCCTCCGCGCGAACGTGATTGCGAAAGGCTACTCGGGCGCGCGTCCCGAGCTCGTCGATCTCATTCTCCAGATGCTGAACGCCGATGTCTATCCGCCGATTCCGGAGCAGGGAAGCGTCGGGGCAAGCGGCGATTTGGCGCCGCTCGCGCATCTGGGTCTCGCTCTTATCGGCGAAGGAACCCTGATCAAGGGAAATGCTGAGGATGCGGCGGCAAAGGTTCTCCGCGATATCGGCGCCAAGCCGGTCGTCCTCGCTCCGAAAGAAGGCATCACTCTCATAAATGGAACCCAGGCGCACACCGGCGTGGCACTCATCGCACTCGTCCACGCGCGTGGCCTCTGGCGCACCGCTCACGTCGCGGGTGCAATGTCGCTCGAGGCGTTGCTAGGGACACCGGTGGCCTTCGACGAGCGAATCCACGACGCTCGCGGCCAGAAGGGACAATCCCGCTCCGCGGCGCTTCTTCGCGATCTGCTGGCGGACAGCGAGCTGAGGGAATCGCATCGGCACGGCGACCCACGCGTTCAGGATCCTTACGCGCTTCGCTGCATGCCGCAGGTGCACGGACCGGTGCTCGATGCGCTGGACTTTATCGACAATGCGGTTTCGAGAGAGCTGAATGCCGCCACCGACAACCCGCTGGTTTTCGAGAACGGCGAGACGCTAAGCGGCGGAAACTTCCACGGACTCGCGGTCGCCATGGCGCTCGACTTTCTCGCGATCGTGCTGACCCACCTGGCAACGATGGCGGAACGGAGGATCGACCGGTTGGTTCATCCCGACCTCAACCAGGGACTTCCTCCATTCCTCTCGCCGGACGCCGGCCTGCATTCCGGCTTCATGATGGCGCAGGTGACGGCTGCGGCTCTCGCGAGCGAGTGCAAGGTACTCTCACATCCGGCGAGCGTGGATACGATTCCAACTGACGGCGGCAAGGAAGATGTTGTTCCAATGGCAATGGGCGCTGCATGGAAGGCGCGGCGCGTGCTTCGCAATCTGGAGAACATTCTGGCGATCGAGCTGATGTGCGGAGCGCAGGGGATCGATTGCAGAGCACCGCTGCGTCCCGGTCGCGGCGTGCGTACCGCGCACGAGCGTGTCCGCGACATTGTTCCCAGGCTCGAGAGTGATCGCGTGCTGAGCGGCGACATCGCGGCGCTGAGAACGGCTATCTCGGAGCTTCGGTTCGCCGATATTGGTACCGTAGCATGACCGATCTGAAAGTGCACTTCGATCCGAACGCGTTCGACGTATCCGGGAGAGCGTATCGGGAGGTCCGGGCCCCGCGCGGCAGCCGCATCTCCTGCAAGGGGTGGCACCAGGAGGCCGCACTCCGTTTGCTGATGAACAATCTCGATCCGGATGTGGCCGAGCGTCCTGAGGATCTGGTGGTGTACGGCGGCACGGGGAAGGCGGCGCGCAACTGGGAATGTTTCGACGCGATCGTGCGCGAGCTGACGAATCTCGGTGCGGATGAGACGCTGCTAATCCAGAGCGGAAAGCCCGTTGGAGTTTTTCGCACTCATACTGGCGCGCCGCGCGTACTCATCGCGAACAGCAATCTCGTTGGCCGCTGGGCGACGTGGGAACATTTCCGCGAGCTCGAGCGCCAAGGTTTGATCATGTACGGACAGATGACCGCCGGCTCGTGGATATACATCGGGTCGCAGGGAATCGTGCAGGGCACATACGAGACGCTGGGCTGTGTCGCCCGAAATCACTTTGGCGGAAGTCTTCGTGGCCGCTTCGTTCTTACCGCCGGTCTGGGGGGAATGGGTGGTGCACAGCCTCTGGCGGCAACGATGCAGGGCGCTGCCGCGCTCATCATCGAGGTGGACGAGTCACGTATCGAGAAGCGGCTCGAAACGCGCTATCTCGACCGCAAAGCGCGGGATCTCGACGAAGCGCTCGAGCTCATCTCCAGCGCAACGCGCTCGGGCGAAGCAATCTCGATCGGTTTGTTGGGCAACGCGGCCGATGTCCTGCCCGAGCTCGTCGAGCGCGGAGTCACACCCGATGTGCTCACCGACCAGACAAGCGCCCACGACATGCTCAACGGATACGTACCAAGCGGAATGGCGTTCGCCCAGGCGCTGGCGCTTAGAGAGGCCAATCCCGACGAGTACGTGCGGCGCTCGACGGCATCGGCGGTCACACACGTCACCGCAATGATCGAGATGCAGCAACGCGGTGCGGTCACCTTCGACTACGGCAACAACATTCGCACGGTCGCGTTCGATGCCGGCCTCACGAATGCCTTCGACATTCCCGGATTCGTCCCCGAATACATCAGGCCGCTGTTCTGCGAAGGGAAGGGGCCGTTCCGGTGGGTGGCACTGTCTGGCGACCCGAAGGACATCAAACGGACAGACGATCTGGCACTCGAGCTCTTCCCGGACGACGAGCATCTACGACGCTGGATATCTCTCGCACAGCAGAGAATAAAATTTCAGGGACTGCCGGCGAGAATCTGCTGGCTCGGACAATCCGATCGGGCGAAGTTCGGCATGGCGATCAACGATCTCGTTGCCACGGGCGAGATCTCGGCGCCGATTGCAATCGGTCGTGATCACCTCGATACTGGAAGCGTGGCGTCGCCTTTTCGCGAGACGGAGGGAATGCGCGACGGCACGGACGCGGTCGCCGATTGGCCGCTGCTCAACGCGATGCTGAACGTCGCGAGCGGGGCGTCGTGGGTGTCGTTCCATCACGGAGGAGGCGTGGGCATCGGAAACTCGCTCCATGCCGGCCAGGTAATCGTCGCCGACGGAACTCCGGAGATGCGCGTCCGCCTCGAGCGCGTTCTCACGAATGACCCGGGCACTGGCGTCGCCCGACACGCCGACGCTGGATACGAGCAGGCGATCACCACGGCGCACAAGCACGGACTGCATCTCCCGATGATCGGATGAAGCGGGAAGAGGGAAGCGGGAAGAGGGAAGCTGGAACGGGCCAACTCTCGATAGGGCATTGGATCGATGCTCACTAGCGAGTTCAAGCCCTGGCATGTTCCGGTTTTCCTGGCGAAGTACGCCTGGCTCACCGCAACGCGGCGTCCTGTCCTCGTGCACTTCGAGGTCACAATGCGCTGCAACGCGCGCTGCGGCTTCTGCGACTACTGGAAAACGCACCCCTCCGCCAAGGCCACCGAGTTAAAATCCTTCGCCGATGCCGCCAGGTTCTTCAACCCGATGCTCATCACCTTCACCGGTGGTGAGCCGACGCTGAGAAACGATCTCGAGGAGGTAGTGGCGGCGGTCGACGATGCTGTCAGTCTCAAGTACATGACGCTCCTCACGCACGGCGGGATGCTCTCCGAGGAGCGTGCTCGCTCGCTCTGGAAGGCCGGCATCAACCAGTTCAACATCTCGCTCGACTTTCTCGACGAGCGGCACGATCGCGCGCGTGGAATCCCGGGGCTGACCGCGAAGATCATGCGCACCATTCCACGCATGCGCGAGATTGGGATCACCGGCATCCGCTTCAACACCGTGATCAAGCGGGACAATCTGGATCAGTTGCTGCCGATCGTGCAACGCGCGCGCGAGCTTGGTTGTGGAGTCAACTTCAGCTGTTACACCGACGCCAAGAACGGGAGCACCGAGGGACTGATCGAGCGCGATCAGACGCGGCACCTCGAAGAAGTGATTCGCGATCTCCTCGCATTCAAGAAGAAAACTCGCGGAGTCATCACTAACTCCGACTACTACCTCGAACAGATCCCCCGTTACGTGCGGGGCGAGATCACCGAGCCCTGCCGCTCCGGAATGCGAACGATTCACCTCGATCCACTTGGTCGTGTCAAACGCTGCCCGGACTTTCCGACGGATTTTCACTGGACGGAGTTCCGAAAATACGAGCCGATCAACTGCAACGCGTGCTTCTACGCCTGTCGAGGGGAAGCGCAGGCTCCGTTGCGATTTTCGCGGGTGCAGGACGTGATGGCGTCGCCTAAGCCGCTGGTGGGGTTAAACTGAGGAAACTGCAACTTATGACTACCGGCCGGGGGCTGATGGCTGACCGGCCGTCGGCTACGCGCGGGCTGTTTGTGTGCGCGAATTGGCGCAGGGGGTGTGCGATAACAACTGAAGGGCACTTCAGGGTGCGTATCAGCAAAGCGGCGCCTAAAGCCGTCATCACTTTCCTCGTCCCCGTGTGCGTAAGTCGCGCCTAGGAACAGTCGGCACGCAGCCCAGAGCCGGTCCGCCGAAAGCCCCCGGCCGGTAGTCATGAGTTGCAGTTAACCATTCTCGCAAATCTTCTTGCCCCCCGGCCGGTAGTCATAAGTTGCAGTTAACCCCCGGCCGGTAGTCGTAAGTTGCAGTTAGTCATTCACCGGAACCCGGCGGCGCTCCGGCCGGCCTGTTCCCGGGAGGAGGGCCCTCCGGCCCCATCGGCCGCGAATTCCCCCGATGACAGGTGAAGCAATTCACCACCGGCCGCGGGGCGCCGCTGTCGACCGGCACCTTCGAGATGTAGTCGCGATTGATGGTCTGCACCATCGCGAACATCAGGCGCGCCGTATTCTTTTCTTCCTTGTCGTCGAGATCCCACTTGCCCGGCACGTGACAGAATCCGCAGCTCACGCCCAGTGAGCGGCCGAAGCCCATGTTCATGATGGCCACCAACCGCCCCGCCGGAATCCCCTTCAGGATCTTGATGTTCTTGAACACACTCTCGGCTGGTTGAGTCTCGCGGCCGGCGATCGAACGCAGCACCATCGCCGCTCCGCTGTCGCGTCTCGCCGCATTGACGCTGTCGCGCACCCGACGCGCGGAATCGGTGAGCGGCAGCCGCTGACCGCCTGGCCCACGGGGAGGACCGCCGGGCACCTGCTGCCCCGCGATGGGCTGCGGTGTCGGTGATGTATTCGTCGCCGGCGTTGTCGAGCACGCGTAGGCAACGATGATGATCGAAGAAACGGCGGCTACCGCTGCAGGAACGCGCTCATTCATTTGGCCCCCCGGTTGTCGGAAAACGCATTTCTATAGCTCCGCCCGCGACTCTCTCGACGCTTCAGGAAATTCACGCGACCTCGACGCCGATCGCGTCGGCCCGGACCCGACTCCGAGCCTTTCGATCGTCGCCGCGATCTCATCGAGATCGCCGGAGGTCAGAGTGAGCGTCGCCGCGTCAATCCACCCATCGACCTGCGCTGGCGATCTCGCGCCCACGATCGCGCCCGTCACTCCGGGCCACGTAAGAGTCCACGCCACGGCGACGGCCGACACGCTGGTGTTGTGTCGCAGCGCAATCGGTTTCAGCGCGTCGCGCAGCGCGATGTTCTTCTCGAGCCACGGCGTCTGGAAGTTGGGCGCACTCCTCCGCCAGTCGTCATCCGCCATCTTCTTGACACGGTCGGCCGAGAATGTATCGGTGAGAATGCCGGACTGCATGGGACTGTAGACGATCACTCCGGTTTGGTGCGCATTGCACCACGGAATCTCGGCCGCGGCAGCCTCGCGCTTGATCAGCGAGAATGGCGGCTGGAGGGAATCGACGTGCCGGATCGCTTCGCACTTTCGGAGCAGCGACAGGTCAAAGTTGGAGACGCCTATCGCGCGGACCTTTCCCTCCTCGAGGAGCAGCTCCATCGTGCGCCACGATTCCTCGACCGGAACGCCGAAGTTGTCGGGCCGGTGAAACTGGTAGAGATCGATGCGCTCGATCCCGAGCCGGCGGAGCGATGCTTCGCACTCGCGGCGAATGGAATTGGGGGCGAGTGACCGCACCGCGTCCTTCATCGGCTCTTTCTCATCCCATACCAGCCCGCACTTGGTGAATACGTACGGACGGTCAGAAGCGCTCAGGCTCCTCAACACTTTGCCCACGACCTGCTCAGAGTGTCCGAGCCCGTAAACCGCGGCGGTGTCGATCCAGTTGACGCCACGCTCGAGCGCGTGATTGATCGCCGCGACGGATTCGTCGTCGTCCTGCGGTCCCCAGCCATACGCCCAGCCGCCGCCACCAGCAGCCCATGCGCCGAATCCGACGCGCGTGATTTCCATGTCGGTAGTGCCGAGCTGTCGAACTGGGAGCGTGGTGAGCATGGCGACTCCTGAGCTGGTGGCTGGCCGGGAAGAGCATTCAGTCTGGAATACTCGTGCCCGCCAGGAATAATGCTCCCGGGATTCGAAACTCGACACGCCCTTGACGCGATGCTTAGAATATCAGGTGTGATCGAGACACAACCGATGCTCCACACGGGGACGTGGCCGCGCCTCGCTCTCGATGAGTGGGCCCCCACCCAGTCGACGCTCCATCGCTGGACGCAGATCGTCGGCAAGACCCGGCTGGCGCTGGCCCCGATGCAGAACCACTGGTGGCAGGTCGTGCTGTACGTCACCGAACGTGGGCTGACCACATCGCCCATACCATATGATGGGCGCACCTTCGACGTCAGCTTCGACTTCACCGGACACAAGCTGATCGCGCGGACGAGCGACGGAGACATTCGAACGATCCCTCTCGTAGCCCGATCCGTCGCCGACTTCTATGACGAATACATGTCGATGCTGCAGTCGCTCGGCATCGAGGTGAAGATCCTGCCGGTGCCCATGGAGATGTCCGACACTCTCCGCTTCACGGACGATCGCATCCACGCAGCCTATGATCCGGATGCGGCGCATCGGTTCTTGCAGGTTCTCGTGCAGGCGGATCGCGTTCTCAAGCGATTTCGCGCGCGATTCATCGGCAAATCGAGTCCATCTCATTTCTGGTGGGGCGGATTCGATCTCGCATGCACGAGATTCTCAGGGCGTCCGGGGCCGGAGTATCCGGGAGTAATTCCAAATTGCCCGCCGTACGTGATGCGCGAAGGCTACTCGCACGAATGCATCAGCGCGGGCTGGTGGGCAGGATCTGCGGGTGGGCCGGTCGCCGATTCGGCATTCTACGCGTACTCGTATCCGGAGCCGCCTGGCTGCGACGTAGCGCCAATTCGGCCCGAGGGCGCGTACTACCACCCCGATATGCACGAGTGGATTCTGCCGTACGAGATCGTCCGATCAGCCCCGGACCCGGAGCGGGCAGTGCTGGAGTTCTTACAGAGCACGTACGAGGCTGCGGCCGATCGGGCGAAGTGGGACGTACGCGGACGCGGCGAATCAGCACGATCATTTTCGGATCGAAATCTGGCTGAACTTTGGCATTGGCGTCGTAGACCAGCGGCGGCATGAAGACCTGGTAGATGGGCTCTTCCTTGGCGCTGGATTTTTCGGCGGTGGCCGCCTCCGCGGCGGTTTTGGGTTCTGGCGATTTTTTGCGCAACTCCTCCGTAGTCGCCGGGCGGCTGACTTCGACGTATGGGGAAGCATTGGCCTTCGCCATTTGCGGTTCGCAAGCACAGTGGCCGGCGCTGGTGCGGAGACTGTCAAGCTGCCCGTTGAGGACCATGACGTTTCCCGCCTGCGGGACGACGATGCTTTGCCCGGTGAGCTGCTGCTCCAGCCGGATCGCACCGCGATTGGCGCGGACGCACATCGCGCCGGGCGTATCGAATCCAACGAGAATATCCTGCTGGCCGCCGCCTATCGAGATGGTCTGCGCCTGGATTTGCGGCGTGTAAACGGTCAGTACAGGATTGCCCTCGATATGCGCGTGAATTGTCCCGCTATCGAGAGCCACGGTGAGGGAGCGGGCGGATTTCAGAACGGAAAAATGAGCAGGGCCACAGGCGGCGATCCAGCCGCCTTCGACGAGGTCGATCCGCGCGGTGCCCGACTTCACTCGAACGTCGCTGCCGCTGCGCAGAATCGTTTTTACCTGGCCGTGGACGGTTTCGACGCGCATAGGGCCGCTAACGGCGATGGATTCGCCGTCAATGACGCCGACGGAGTCTGTGCCGGGGTCGTCGGGACGCGCGGCGGCTGCGGCGAAGAACGCGGCGCCAAGCATCGCCATAGCAGCGGCCGGAAGTGCAGAGCGGCGCAGGAAGCGAATCGAGTTGTCGACAGCCGTCACCAGCGATACTCCCAGGGACTGCGGCAGAAAGTCTCGCCTATACTATACGTCGGCTGTTCCGCAGACGCATGAAAGAATGATGACAACCCCCAAGGCGAGCGCCGATGCCGGCAAAGAGTCCGGAGAGGAACCGGTAAACGCACATTACGACACGCGGTTGCCGAGTTTGCCGTGGTCGCGACGCATCCAGATTCCGATCATCGCGGCGGCGGTGTACAGCGTCATTCGAGCGCTGGGGCCGACGCTGCGCTACGAAGTGCTGGGCTGGCAGCATGCGGAGCGCGTGTATGCTTCGAAACACCGCATCATCTGGGCGTTCTGGCACCGAATCATTATTCCGATTGTGTGGTGGCACCGAAACAAGGGCGTGGTGGTGATGAACACCACGGCGTTCGATGGGCAGTGGACACGCAAGGTCATCGAGTGGCTGGGATTCGGGACGGCGCAGGGAAGCTCGTCACGCGGAGGATTGCGCGGGCTCGCGGTAATGGCACGGCGGTTGGAAGAAGGAGTGGATTGCGCGTTCACAATTGACGGGCCGCGTGGCCCGCGCTACGTCGCAAAACCCGGGCCCGTCATGCTGGCGCGAAGAAGCGGATGCCCCATCCTGGTATTCCACATCGGTGTGGACCGCGGCAAAACCTTCGAACGAACGTGGGACCATTTTCTGCTGCCGGCGCCTTTTGCGCGCACTGTCATTCTGTTCGCGCCTCCAATTTACGTTCCCAAAGACGCGGACGCAGAATTGATGGAAGCGAAGCATGCAGAGATGCAGCGGGAATTGGAACGAGTTCGAGACATCGCGGAAGGTTGGTTTTCGCTGAGCGAAGATGAACGCAACCGACTCCGCGCCGAAATCGGAAAGTCATAGACTCTTCGTAAGTTTTAGCAATAGTGCAGGTATTGGGGTTTCTCCTTCGAGCGTTCCTGGAGTTTCTTCAAGTACGACGCGCCAATTTGTCTCATCCTCCGAGAGGTAATTTCATACTGCGATTCAGAGAGGCCCTCTTGAAGATGAAGCAGCGCGGGCTTTAACAAATCGGCAGCGCGTGAAAGCGAAGCGTAGGAAGAAGGGTCCGGGATCTTGCCGCTCGAATCGTCCATAAGCACAGCGGCAAGCGCGATCCCAATTTCCGCCCACCGGCCTTCAATACGGGTTACTGGCCCGGGGGCCACATATACGCAAACATCTCCACGATCTCGCACCACGTCAAAGAATAAGTCTCCCGCCTTGATCACGATATTTGCGTTGCCGAAGATACAATAGTCGTAATTGTTGGAAATAATCTTTGCGTCGCACTGGTCGAACAAGAATCCTAGATCTCTTCTAACCTGGGCCTCGAATTTCAGATCAGGCCGCTTGGACTCCACTGGAGACCTACGTTTCCAAGATCCCGTGAACAGAATTCGAAAACAACCGCCTATAAAGCCAAAAAAGAGGTCTGTGGCAGACCTTCCGGGCGAACTGAGCGGGCTGGTGTACTTAGTTTCCACTTCGTTCGCCTAGCTTGACGGGGATGTCCATCTTTTTGCCGCCGCGATAGACAGAGACGTTGACCGTGTCGCCCGGGCGTTTGCGGTTGAGGACGACGTTGACATCGAGTTGCCCCGCGACCTTCTGGCCGTCGATGGCGACGATGACATCGCCGCCGATGTGAATGCGGCGCATGCCGGCTTGTACGAGGCGATCACCGCCGCGAATCCCGGCAGCGGCGGCAGGGCCGCGGGGAGTGGCGACTTCAACGAGCAAGCCTTCCTGAACAGGCAAATCCAGCGCTTCACCGAGCCAGCCGCCAACGGGCAGGGTCTCCACGCCAAGAAAAGCGCGGTGAACGCGGCCGTCGGTGATGAGGTCGTTGGCGATGCTTTTTGCGGTGTTGATGGGGATGGCGAAGCCGATGCCGGCAGTCGTTCCGCTAGGCGTATAAATGGCGGAGTTGATGCCGATGACTTCACCGTGAGAATTGATGAGCGGACCGCCGGAGTTGCCGCGATTGATGGCCGCGTCGGTCTGAATGGCTTCGTCGATGAAGGTGGTCTGGCTGGTTTGCACGGTGCGGCCCAGGGCGCTGACAATGCCGGTAGTGAGCGTGGATTGAAAACCGAAAGGATTGCCGATGGCTAGAACTTTCTGGCCCACTTGCAGAGCGGAAGAATCACCGAGGGGGAGAGCGACGAGTTTTTTCCCTTTTGGATCGATCTTGATCAAGGCGACATCGTTGCGCTGGTCGGCGCCGATAAATTTTGCCACGTACTTGGACTGGTCGCCGAGCACGACTTCGATGGATTGCGCTTCCTGTACGACGTGAAAATTGGTGAGGATGTAGCCACGGGAATCGATGACAAATCCGGAGCCCGCTCCTTCGACGGGCACGGGGTCCATGAAAAAGTCGTATTCGGTGGCTTTGGTGAGGATGTTGGCAACGGCGGCGGAAGCCTGGCGGTAGATGCGCACGTTGATGGATTCGTCGGTGGAGAGCGCGGCGTCGCGCTGGGCATCCGTTGCGGCGCTGCGAGGCAGGGCTTCCACGCTGGTTGGCTGCCGCGAACCAAAACGTGCGCCGGCCCAGTAGGCGGCCATAGCCAGCATCAACGCCACCACAATAATCCGTGCTGAAGAGTTTGGTCTTTGTTGGTTCATGGCTTTCATTCCTTGATGAACTTCCGTCCCGTCCATTCTACCCAAAACATATTCGAACATCTCCGAACAGCGGCATTGAAGGAAGGCTGTACGTTCCCACAGCGAGAGGGGAGTATGCTAGTTTACCTTTGTTCCCCTACTTATTGAGCGAATTGCATGGTCACAATCCCGTCGGATATTCAGGATGCGATCGAAGAGGCTTGGCAGAAGGCGCGCATGGTCCCTGGCTTCCTCGGCGAGAACGAGGCACGCTTCCTCGGTCTGCTTGCGGCAAGCACGCCGGCCACGGGCGCGATCGTGGAGATAGGGAGCTTCAAGGGCAAGTCAACCGTGATGCTTGCCTCGGTTGCGGCACGGTATGGGCTCGGTCCGGTCGTTGCCATTGATCCGCATACGGCTCCATGAGCAGCAATTCCTGTTGCGGGCGGGTGAGGTTAGCTCCGTTGTGAACTGGATCGAAGTGAGTGTTCTCCCATGCGTTCGCCCCGATGCTTCATTGAGATCTGAGAACCAATGTG
>Ga0137418_10002671_pt1 | contig 16315 bp, 20 predicted proteins | sample CZODoug3_1_2_16f_FD_122242 | JGI IMG/M metagenome (GOLD analysis project Ga0137418, IMG submission 122242) | Vadose zone soil fungal communities from Angelo Coast Range Reserve, California, USA - CZODoug3_1_2_16fungal (Hybrid Assembly) | ecosystem: Environmental > Terrestrial > Soil > Vadose... | reverse complement strand
CTGGTAGGCATTAATCTGCCTTATGGATTTCTGGATCTGAGTCGAGGGCTTGACTTGGGTTATAAAAGATATATATAGACTCATTGGACACAAGATCCTGTTTTTTTGCTCACAAAACCTTCCATGTTCGTTAAGTTTGTGACTACATTTGAAAGTGCCACAAATTCTACCCATAATTTAAGTTTGTCCAGCTCCCATAATTATATTTGGTGGAGTTAATTATTATTAAGTGGTTCTCTGAATATTTGTGAGATTTGTAATGTTCACAATTTTAATCACAAACTTAACAATTGTGGAAGACCTTGTTGAGGCTACTAAAATGGGTACATATTTTAGGTGATTGTGGGTTGACTTGGAATCAGTGTTAATTTTCAGAAATTCACAGAGAATAGGAATTGCTAGTATACCCATTGAATTTAGTGGTATTTTACAACTATTGAGCCTTAGCATGGCCAATAGTTTAAATAATGCTGAACAATTTTGTGAGAACATATTTAATTCAAAATGGTTTTTGAGCCAGCCTGATAAATATATCTTGAAGAGAAAAAATGTACTTGCTGAGGATGGAATGCACAAATGGCCTTAATATTTTTACATTGTGACATAACAACAGTCCCATGTAACAGTATCCCACTTGATTAACTTGAACAGACATGATACTTAAGGTAACACAATTTTAGAAAAGTTTCAGTGTAAAGTTAACCTAAAATTACATGCTAAACAATTCTTTCATTGTATATAATGGAATATAGGTTATTTAAATAAATTGCTTAGGAGTAGGAATGTTGTGATTTAATATTTTTAATGAATTCTAAGTGTTCTGGATACCTAATAGTCCATGGTGCTCAAGCAAGTGAATTGAGCAGGAATATCAAAGGAGAGGAAGATAGGTCTAATATTGTCTTTCATGGATTTATATTGCTCCACAAATCTAGTATTATGGTAGCATTTAGTTCATAATATCTTTACTTGACAGTATATGTAGAAAAAACTGTAAAATTGTGACCACCAGAGCTCATGCACAGTTTCTGGCACATTTTAACATTGCCACTGCCAAAAGTAGTCAATCCCCCTCACCATAAGTTCATATGACCCACAACACCTTCTAAAAAGTTGCTAAATTCATCGAAATATTTTTATAAATACAGAACGCATATTTAAATTTCCTAATAATTGTTTTGAATGCATTTACTTGTGCTAAATGGAATATATATTGAAAATAGCTAGATTAGGCTCTCAACAGCTTTATAGCACCTTCCACAGTCCTCCTAAAATCATCAAAATTTGTGGATACACTCAAAATGCAAATTTATATAACACTGCATTTTTATTCTGAGAAAAAACAATCTGTGAGTCTTGCTCTGAGGTAAGGGCATTTCAGAAGTGCAGAAATTTCCTTTTATATATAAAATCTGTGTTGGTTTTGAAACTCAGTTAATAGAGACTACAAAATATATTCCTATGGTAATCAATGAAAAAGTGGATGCAGACATTTTTCATTAGAACAGACAGTGAAAAGAACTCATCCCTTTAATTCTTAGTTGAGTTAAGATTTGATTTTACCAGTCTAATCTCCCAGTGCCACATTTCTGCCCAATTGGACGCTTTTCATGTGGCTTAGTTCTGGATGGCAGGCTTAGGGATTTTCCCTTTCATTTTAATCACCTCCACAAATACTGAGGAGGCTTCCTCTTGCATAGCATTTTTCGCAATCTAACTCGTTTTCACTCCCATCAAAACTCAATGTCCCATAATGAGAGCCGAAATGAATCACCCTTCCCCAAAGAGGGTGTTACTGATTGCCTCAAAGCCATCCAGGACTATAGGGGGCAACAAATCAGCAAATGGGAGGCTGTCTTGCAAATTGCAAATGCAATCAAGTCAGTCACTACTAGCATGGATGGTGGTCAATGGGCATCTGCAGGTGGCACCTACCTCACAATGCTCAATGAGCACGATAAGCTCCTTGTCTGAGCTGGTAACCAAGGCCAACACAGAGGCATTGGAGAAGAGCAACATGAGGAGTATGCTGATGGAGAGGCTGGGTCTAAACACTCGTGATCCAGCAGTAACTCCCCAGAGCCCAAGCGCTGGAAGTTTAGTGAGTCGCTTTATGCGTGGAAAGTCTGAGAGGAAATCACTCCTATCACTCTATCAGTGAATCTTGAATGAACCTGCTCCATGGTCCAAAATTACATGGCCAACTTATATATATACAAAATTAAGCAACTGTTCCTTAATGATTTCAGAAATGCTCCCACACCATCCATCCATACACTGAATGGATTGTGCAAGCATTAGATGGTCACTCCCACTGAAGGGGATGGCCCAAACATGCCTGTACATTTCATTTGGTGCAGGGGTAAATAGTAGATGAGCACTCCTGAAATTATTAAGTAACAGTTATTTAAATTTTTAAATATATCAGACCTTACAGGGTTCAGCAGTGGTTACCTGAACATTTGGATGGTGACAAACCTTAAAGTCCCCAATGTTCTATTGAAGATGATGCAGCAAATACCAGAGCTAAGGCCTTATGGTGTTTAAAGGGGGTGGATTCCTTGGGTGGTTACTTAAGATGTCAATACTGAGACTAAACCTCAAAGCTGAGATCCACAAAACCTACACCGGGCTGAACTGGGAAGTATGCTAGTATAATCTTATAAACATTTGTTCCTGCATGGAAAGCTCAGTTGAGTCTGACCACCAAGATAACATACTATGATACACCTGTTTATACTCTGAAAATAAGCTGGACTTCTTCTGCTGGAATGTAGATGACTTCCATTACACTGAGATCATTGGCTATGATACTCCACAAGTGTGTCATCTCCCCTCTGGATATCTGAGAGTACTGTACTATTACGACCGAGTGTTCAGTCATGGGTCATAGGCTACTGTGAATCAAGTATTTGAGGTGTTTTGTCACGGGTCACAGGCTGCTGTGAACACTTGATAAGTTGATTTTCGCCTAATTTGACAGCTAAATTGCCTATTTAGGACAAAAGGAACAGCTTTTGGTACCTGTCATGGCCAAAATTTCGCCTGTGAACTGTGCCAGATAGTGTTCACGAGCATCACATGTCACACCCCTTGGTCGTAATAGTACAGTATTTCTAAGGAAATGATAACTTAGCCCTACCCAATACATTCTGGACACCCCTTCTGAGAATTTATATGTCCTATTGACCAACTCAATAACTTCTATTTAGAGATCTAATCATGATTTCCCTTCTGATAGTGCTCCAAATGTTCTTGTGTTTCAGAATTGGATTGGATTCTGTCTAAAATCCTGAGAAAACACTGTATGGTACACTTATGGGATGACCCTTGTAATTTGACTTGCAGGAACACCCTGAAATCATTCCACTGAATACACTGCAGACAATCGATGCATTTGGCCTTTGGACCTTTCCTATGCCTCAATTGAGAGGCTAACAGTTGTATGGTCTATTCTAAACTTCCTGAACAACAGGAATACTATTTATATTGTGTGACTATTTGTATTACCAAATCAAAAAATCACAGGACTACTACAGTCTCCCATGTCCACTGGAATCCAAATCTGATACATCTCTTACACGCCAGTTTTATCATACATTTACACATCTGAAAAGTATAGAAAAATGAGTAAGAACTTTGACTGATCAGTAAGGTACATTCCTGTATTAAAAATCTCCCCCTAGTGTAAAGAATCCTCTGGATGCTCAAAGGGAACAATCCCTTACTTACACAGAACTCTAGGACTGATCAGTCCACAGTTCCCAAAGACTATATGAAATAAGATTAGTGTATTTGTATTATTTAACCAAGTTAGATAAGATCTGATTTGGCTGACAAGCCTATCTTTGTTATCAGTACAAACAATCTTTTGATTACTTGAACACCAGTCTTGTAAAGAAAACGGACACTATACAGAACAAGCATGATATATTTACTCACCCATCAATACCATTACAAAACTCATACTGCTACTTCTAAAATCTCTAAATACTCTTCTACAAATATTCTCACCCTTATCTGGATATTTAATATATATAGAGGTACCCCCCCTAGAAAAAGTCCCAGTAATTGAAAATATGTCAGCCTATAATATTTAAAATAGATTGAATGGTTGGTACAACATTAGTAACTATTACTAAATGGAGTACAGTCCAGTTGAATATGAAAGGCCCACATATTTTCAATTGTCCATTGCATATGCAGACACCAACTATTGTTTTGCAACTTTGAATATACGGAAGGATATGTAAACATCTCATATTAATTGAACTACTATAAATATTTAAAAGGATAGCTAACACATATGTGTACTTTTAACATTCATTTCCGTCTGTCGTGGGAGGTGTGAGGGACCTCACAAAAAAGCATAGTAATTCAATAAATTTATAAAGTCCCAAACACTAATATGTAATGCATGGTCTTATTCTATACAATGTGCATTCTTGTCGGCACCAAAAATCAAGCTGTGATCCCAATTCTCCTCATAGCCTCTGCCAATACTCTCGTAGATGACCCATCTCTCGCCAATACCCGGGTAGAATCAATCTCTCTGTTGGTGATATCTATGTATTCACTTGCGCCAGACAGATGAGCGACTTTGGCGCATGCGGCATGCAAAGCTAGATAGCGTGGGTCTGGTAACGGAAGATTGTTCTGTGCAGTGAGTGTGATGGATGGGGGAAGGCCGACGAGGATGGAGGGATTAGCTGCGCGCAGCGCATATTGGTTGACCGTATTCTAATAGGTGTCGTAGGAAGAAGTGAAATGTATTGGCGAATCAGCCAAATGTTGACATACCGTAGCTTCCAACCACAAATCAAGATCATCGAACAATCCATGTATACCCAGATCCATGGTCATGACATTCTCCAATCGATGCCCATCATTGCCATTAAGCTCATCAACAACGAGAACATTTCCCATACGACAGATCACCGCCCATGCGGAGGCGGCATACTCGTGCTGCATAGCGACCGACATTAGCCGACGTGCTTATGGTTCAGCAATGACAGGCGTCACCTTTGCACTGTATGCTTGATCGCCGGATATGCCTTGACTTGTGGATGGAGACAAGATATGAGCACATGTAGTCTTGCGGCTGCCGTGCAAAGCGCCAAACACCGTCAATCGATTGGGGTATTCTTTGAGTGACGCAGAATCGACGGCCCCTGTGATGACACAGCGATAACCATCCCGTATGAGGGCCTAGTAGCAATGGTAAAAAATGACACAATCGGGCGTCAAGAAGAACACTGACGCCAGTCTTCGCGTGCGCATAGTCTTTGGGAGGCTCAACGAGGAGGTACTTCAATGTTTCCTGCATCTCATCGAATGATGGCCTGGAAATATGACCGGAGGGCACAGGGGTGCGACCTTTTTGTTGTCTGACTGTTCGATGGATTAGGTGACGGAATATGAGCTCCTCCCGATGAGTAGGCAGCAACTCACAAACACGGAGGAAGTTGTCTATGTAGAACTTGGCTAGGTTGTGAAGTTCCTCGTCGTTGCTACAGGAGTTAATCTCGTTCACAATGTTTACACGACCATCATCAGTGGGAGAATGAATGATCATATACCCTAGCAGCCGCGCGCACACTTGTGTCGAAGGACTCTCCCAATTAAGAAGTGGAAAACTGGCTTGCAGCGCGAGGCAAGTCGCGTATGCTTGGTGAGGAGGTGTTCCCGCGGGATATGGATTGTTCGGAAGAGCCTGTGGCATGGTCTTAATCACAAGTACAAAGAAATGATACTTGGAGACTCGATCAACTCGATCAGTCACGTGCAAAGTTGCACTACTCTTCCACAACGCTCACCGCCCTCCCAGCACTACGTTTCTACCCGCTCAACACAGATTCATTTCTGAAACACATCAACCTCATAAACAGCTAGCGGGTCATGATCGTCCGTCAGACCAATGCTAGGACAGTTCCGGCTGAGAATAACGGGTATTTTGACTCGAAGGTGCTTAGTTGGCAGCATCTGAGGTGTAAGAGGAGACTGGGAAGGTACGTAGGCATATTTTTGAGTATCTGGTATGTTCTGAGCGGGTTTGGTAGATCTTCATTAAAGACGTCAAGAATTCCAACGGGACGTTCATCGATGGTGAGCGACTGAGCCCTGAAGCGAGCCATACGAACTAAATCGGACGACATCGCAATCTACATCGTAGGCGAGGACAACCATAACGTAGCAACCCATGTCGTATGCGTGTTCTCAGACCAAGACGCCCTCGTCGCCCCGCGGGCAGAACAACTCCAGCTGTAGCTCCCCAGCAACAGCACCACCAGCTATCCCAACATCACCACCAGCTATCCGCCAGCTCACCCTCCAGTCAGTCTTCCTCTAACCTCCACATTGGACCGGAGAGCGGTGCCGGGGATAGACCCCAGGAGTGCAACACAGGCGCACCGTCGTTTGCGTTCGCACAGGGGTTTGGTAGGAACCGGGGGAGGTGGCTTGCGATGCAACCTGTTCGATTTGGGGGGATAGAGGGGGATGGGCGCGAATGTTAGACCTTCGGGGAAGAGTGGGCTGACGTTTTGACCATATATTGTGTCAATTGCAAGACGAGCTGCAGAAGAACCACGAGATGGGGGGGAGCTGCATAATGTCTCTGGCCCCATCAGTGATATCCCCAATACGCTCGGTAGCACACTGGTGAGTTCCATTATTATTTATTAATTTATTTATTGTATTTTAATAATATCTCCCCAGCCATCTGGTCTACCACCGTACCCAAACGCTTTACCGCCCGTTCGACTGCCAACCCAAAACCAAGAACAGCACGAACCTCCTAACACCCCGTCATCACCGGTCTCCAAACGCAACTTCACGACAGAGTACGTGCACTTCAAGGTGTTTTTACGGAGCACGATGCCATCAAGCGTGAGGAATGCTGTGGCAGCTCATGGAGAAGACGTCTAGTTCTTCGCCTGGGCATAAGGTGAGATAGCGGGATACAGTGCGTCGGGGGAGGGGTGAGGAGGACGATTTCGGGGTAGGGCTGATGATGAGGATGATGAGGAGCGGAGTATCCGCACGATTGTACCTCGTGAGTCGGAGAGGGTCGATGAGGTGGACGAGGAGCAGCTCGCGAAGCAAGAGTAGGGGGAGGAGCAACGGCAGCAGCAATGGAGACGACGCGCGCGGAGGGCTGAGCTCGGGCGACCCAGGACTCCTGAGCCTACGGGCTTGGGCATGACGCATCACCACAACGGACGAAGACAACGTCTCATCTGTGCACTCGATAAACGATCTCTTATATCAAAGCCCTAGCGTCTTCGATCACTTGTTCCAGCGTCTTAATACCCTCTCGACCAAATTTGAACCGGTCGTCAAATTGTCCTCTACGCTGCAGGCGCAGCACGAGGCTGCTCAGAGCACGATTCTGGCTCTGGAGTCCAAAGTAACGACGCTCGAATCTCGTCGAATCCCAACCCGAAACACCCTCACCACCATCCTCACCAGAATCCGTATCCCCAGCGTCCCCCGACTCCCCGGCATCCCTCACAGATATACTAAACGACTGGAAAAAATCAGTCGAAGGCCAATGGTCGTCCGGGCGCGAAGAATGGGAGACCAAAGTCAAAAGCGTGGTCTACGGATATTCGCACGGCATGAACTTGATGTATACACCCTCCCCACCTTAAGATCCATTCATTTAGACTACCTCTCTCATATCCTAGTCTTGTACCCTGCATTCCCACTCGCGTTTACTGTATTGTTCTGTCTGCCTTTTCTTCTTTCGTTTTCAGAGTTATTTATTTTATTCCCTTAGCCTCGTATGTGTCTTTGTCTTCGGTTTGCATTCCTGACTCATGTGTATGCCCATGCCTCTTCTCCTCTTGTTCGTACATAAATTAATGAAATCATGATGATTTGTCTCGGGTAGCGGAATTTTATTGCATTTTGTAGTAAGTACTACCTCGGCTGAAGACGTACGTACATCTTCAAATGCTAAACTCCGCTTGACTTCGCGGTTGCAGCTTATACGGACTTGCTGGTTAGATGCCACCCTAACCTTCGTACTATCCACAATGGGTAGGGTCACCACTACCACCAGTATGTGTGTCCTCTTCCTCATAATGTACGTCTTTGTATCAAGCCTAGATTGCCCTCTAGCCGCTAAGTAGTGTTGATCAGGATTTTTCTACCTCCTCTGTTTGTGTCCTTTTTTTGTACGTTGTCCTCCATTTTCTTTCTCGAATAACTTACCTCGTTCTGGTATGAAGCACGGCCTCAGATCAGGAAAAAGGCGGAGTGGTGAGTAGGGCCACATGGACTCTGTAGCATCAGTAGCTTGGTAGAAGTCCCCCATAAATGTAGAAACCAGTAGCCAGTCAGACCTATCAGCAGGTGTCTTGTAGCAGCCTGTAGCCAGTGATCAGTAGCGAGCCGGACCTGTCAGCGGACATCTTGTAGCAGCCTGTAGCCAGTGTAGAAATGGAGCAAATGGATGTCTGTACCTCATTGTAAATCCTGCATTGCTATCCGTCACTTGGGAATATCATATCGAAGGGTAATATATAATATTTCAACTCAATTGACGACAGACATTCACATAAATAACTCCGTGAAAGACTGAGGGAACGAGACCCCCCATGCATGACAAGGATAGCTAAGCCTCTTCCTCCTCGGACTCACTAAAGTTTCCATTGCGGTTTTGGAATTCCCGAATGGCGGCATCGAAAACTGAGGTTGTAATATCTCGAGCAGCCTGGTCACCCAATGGGTCTGCCTTCGCGAAGATGCTGGTCCGGAACATCAATATGAGGCTTAATAAATAATAATGAAACTTACCGCCCATTGTCATGAAGCCTCTGCAAAAGTTTTGGGACGATACCGTGCTCCTTTGTATGCTCCTCGAACTTGTCAAGCATTTTGAGGTGCTCCTCGTAAACTGACTTGTAGGAGGCGGCCGTGAAGTGGATGTCGGTTTTTTGGCCGCTACCCCACTCGTCGATGCAGTTCTCAATCTAAACACCTGTCAGTAAGATATTGTAAGTTGAATGTGAATGACAAACCGAAGCAAGGGTGATGGCAAAAGCGGGGTCAGGGAAGGGAGCGAAGTGGTCAGAAAATTGAACACCGGGGCTGAGCAACTTCTGGCCAAACCAGACCTGATTCACGACACGTTGGATGATGCTGTTTTCGTACAGGCCTTTGTTTGGTCGACCCTCTTCCCCAAGTTTCTATTGCACTGTCAGAAGCAAAACTGGAGAGAGATATTAAGAGGCACTTACACGATACACAAAACCGAAGCCTTCCTTGAGCTTCTCAACTTTCTTGCGGTTCTCTTCGATAGCATCATTGCCGGAGACCTCAAAACCAAACGCAGTCTCAACGAGGGCACGAGCTTTGGTCTTGATGACACCGCGAAGATGTGTTCCTCGACCTATGAGCTATTGGAAGATAAATTATTAGTACACGAAAGAGTCAGAACACAAATCCATACCAATTTGATAAGTTCCGTGTTGTGGTGTATCTTGACGTTACACTCTCGACAACCATCTAGCCAGGCCGCCTTTGCCCAAGTCACCTCCTGCATATGATCGGGGAAGAAACCAAGTGTTGCCAACCTGGTCTCATATAATAGGATGGCTTTAGCGAGAACATCCTGGACTTCAGGCTCCCAGTCGTCAGCCTTTGGCTTGCCTCGACTGTCCTTAACCTTTATGGCCTTGCGAAACTTGCTAGACTCAAGCTGATCGACGTCCGAATCACAATGGGAGCGTTTCTGTCCCACCTGAGGAGAAGGAGGATATCCATTAATATCGTTCCTGTCATCTTCGTCATCGTCCTCGTCGATGATCTCCTCAAGACCGGGTGTCTCGGCGTCGTCATCGTAGGTCCCTCTGATGTTGAAATCAGGCTCTCCGTCATCATCGCTGTTGTCACCATTCAGGCTGGGGCTGGACAAGAAGGCACGGCTTGTGCGATGCCGGACATCTTCGTCCTCGTCATGAGTGATGGACGTGCCTAAGCCAACAATGATTAGGGAAATGAACCAATGAATTATGCACATACGGTTCACTGCGGAATGAGCACTGTTTTTCGTCTGCTTCTGGAGTTCACGAAGGCTACCATTATTCATTTGTTCGCGAAGTTCGAGCAGATAGTGGGCCTTCTCCGGTGTGAGTTTCTTGTGCGCTGGCATCTGCAGCGGTGGTGGTGAGCATTATAAAGCTTTAAGATGTATACTGTTACCTTAGCAGTCGGTGCATCCTTACGGTTGCTTGCAGATGAAAGAGTGGTGGTGAGGGGTGGACGCGGAATTGTGCCTCTCTGAGGGACGAGGCCCAGACGTGGAGTCACTACCTTTGTGGCGAGAGGCACATCTTGTACAGTAAACTGCAAGTATATCAGAGAGTGCGAGGGAGTAGTGAACATTTAACGTACACTGGGGTCTTCCTCAGCGCTGGGAGGGAACGTGTCCTGGCGACGGTTAACAGCGACCACCGCAGCCAAAGGCTCTGTAGGAAAAAGTACTTTTAGTGCTGCGTATGGATGATGGAAGTTAAAGGAGTACGTACGTTCATTTTCTTGGTTGCGGCGTCGCTCGATCTCTGCAGTCTTGGCTTTCTTACGTGTCCTCTTTTCAGCGCGTTCTGCGGACTTCTGAACAGTCTCCTGTTTGTTGTGGGCTTTCTCTGCAGCTGCATCGGCTAGGGGCAAACATCCGTGGAGTCAATATCATATTCAGGTAATGTATACAAGAAACAAACAGATAGCTTTCGCTTTTGCAGAAGCACGCCGTTCGCGACCACTTTGAGCCGGGGTGGTACTTGCTAGTTGGGTAGGCATGGCACAGAGAACGGAGGGCCTGAGATAAAAGGGATGTCTGACAACAATAAAGCGCTGGAGTAGTGGGGTGATGGGAGACACAAAGAGCAAAATCGATGGAACTCACGATTTATGGTTGTTTTGGTTCGAAACACACCAACGAACTAAGTAAGGCGCGTCAACAATGCACCCTGGTGACCTGATATGCAGATGCCGAAGGGCCGTGCCTTGCACCACATGATAAATGTCTCAGTTGCAAGAATATCCGTGGTGGCTGACAATAGGGGAATAATAAAATTAGTCAAATTTAAAATTTGCGATTACTCTGCTACTTACCATTCGTTATGGGCAAATACAAATGCAACTTCTGCGGCAAGGCAGACATACCTACTCAAGCTGGTCTCAAAGTTCATATCCAATTGTCGAAGGCTGGATGTCGTGAGGCCATGGAAAGGCAGATGAACCGGTCACTATCGCCTGAGAGTGACTCAGCTACAACAATTCCTGCACGACAGGACAATTCTTACGGCTCCAATGATACACCTGTCGACGAGCTTCCACCATTTGTGCCATCTCCTAGACATATTGACTCCCCCGAGCCGGAGCCGACTGGAAATGTACATCAGTCGAAGAGGGCTAGAGTCGAAGATGTGGAGGATGAAGACAATTACAATAGGTATGCGAGGGACTTCCCAACTCCCACAGAAGAGTTCGGAGAGGCAAAAACTACCTTTGAAGAAATTTTCGAAGAGCAAAGGGCGAAGGGAGAGTCGCCGTGGACTCCTTTTGCTGATAAGGATGAGTGGGAGCTGGCGCGATGGTTGGTTAAAAACGCGAATCAACGAGCCACTGAAGAGTTCCTAAAAATGCCCGGGGTGAGTACATGACTGCTCAGATTGCTGGCAGAATTGTTAACCATGTGTGCCGAAACAGACTCGCAACCGTTTCAAACCTACCTTTACGAGCAACTATACCTTCCAACAGAAGATCAATAAGCTGCATACTGGTGCTCAGTGGGAATGCAAAATAATCAAGACAACTGGGGACTTACAAGATGAAGACGGCGAGCTCCTCACTGAGGATAACGAGCTTTGGATCCGTGATCCTGTAGAGTGCATCCGGGAGCTCATAGGGAATCCTGCCTTTCGTGATTATGTAGCATATGGGTGCCAGCAAGTGTTTGTGGATAAGGAGGGCACAATTCGTCGATACGACGAGATGTGGACTGGAGAGTGGTGGTGGAAGACTCAAGTAAGTCATGTTCGATTGGCTACTGACTCCGATCTTACATATGGCGCCTATCACAGCTCAAGTTGCCGAAAGGCACCGTCGTAGCGCCCGTAATCCTCGCATCTGATAAGACAAGCCTGTCGCAATTCGGTGGAGACAAGCAGGCTTGGCCCGTATACCTCACAATTGGCAACATATCGAAAGGGATTCGGCGACAACCTTCGTCTCATGGGTCGATCCTAATTGGCTATCTTCCCGTAACGAAACTTGCATGCTTCTCCGAAGGCGCTCGAGCTAATGCGCAGTATCGACTCTTCCATCAAGCCATGAGGACGCTTCTTCATCCGCTTGTTGCCGCTGGTCGTGATGGAGTCTTGATGACTTGCGCAGATGGCAAGATTCGACAAGTTTTTCCAATTCTTGCAGCATACATTGCAGACTATCCGGAACAATGCCTCGTTGCATGCTGCAATGAGAATCGATGTCCAAAGTGCACTGTATGGTGGGCTGAGCGTGGGGAGTATAAATCATCACCTCTTCGAACAGAAGATTCCGTCCGAACAACTCTACAGCATCGCAAGGATGGCGAAGATCCCGTCGAATTTGAACTGGAGGGTCTTCGAGAAATTTATTCACCTTTCTGGGCCGACCTTCCCCATACTGACATCTTTCAATCTATTACACCGGATATACTCCATCAGCTACATAAGGGAGTTTTTAAGGACCATTTCGTCAAATGGTGCACAAGCCTTGTTGGAGAACAAGCGATTGATGATCGGTTCCGTGCCATGTCCTCACACCCGCGTTTACGCCATTTCAAAAAGGGGATCTCATCTATCTCTCAATGGACCGGAAAGGAACACAAAGAGATGCAAAAGGTCTTCTTGGGTGTCCTGGCTGGCTCTGCCCCTCCTCGCGTTATCGCCGCTGCTCGTGGCCTTCTCGATTTCATTTATTACGCTCAATATCAGTCTCACACAGCGGAGACACTGCGCCGTATGCAAGAGGCTCTAGATCTTTTCCATGCCAACAAAGACATCTTCATCGATGAGGGCATTCGCCAGCACTTCAATATTTCCAAGTTACATTCACTAATTCACTACATCGACTCAATAATACTCTTCGGTAGCCTGGACGGCTTCAATTCCGAGCACCCGGAGAGACTTCACATTGATTATGCGAAGAAGGGGTATCGCGCCAGCAACAAACGGGACTATACCATCCAAATGACACGATGGCTCCAGCGTCAGGAGGCTATGGACTTGCGAACTGCATATCTCCAGTGGCTCAAAGTCCTTATCGAATCGGACAAAGATACAGTTCTTTTGGATCCAGACTCTGAAGAACCCATTGAAGACTATGATGATGGCGAAGCTGAATATGACCACGAGGTGGGCCATGCGGGTGCTGTTCTTGCGGAACTCAAGGCAGACGCGGCACCTTTGTTCACATACAAAACAGCAAAGAAACCATCATTCCCTAACACAACGGTTGCTCGGCTAACCTCTGCATATGGTGCGACCGAATTCCTCCCTGCACTCCAAACCTTTCTCGATCACAACATATCTCATAATGTTCACGCTCTCAAGCCCAACCAGTTTGACCGCTTTGACATCTATAATGCAATATCAATCCTACTGCCTTCGAAACCTCACATCAGTGATACCAAGCGTCTGATAACTCTTCGAGCAACTCCCGAACATTTGAATGGCCCTCGAAAACCACCCACACCAGCGCGTTTCGATACTGCAGTCATAATTGAGGATGAGGAAGCCTATGAAGAAGGACAAATTGCAGGTACGTTGTGCCAATTCTACTGCCAGCAATCTAATTCTGACTTGTCGCATTTTGGACAGGCCTCCGTGTAGCAGAGATTCGAGCAATCTTCAAGCTTCCCTCACAGTTCGGCCGTTTCTCGCAACCTCTTGCATATGTCCATTGGTTCACACCTTTCCGTGCCTGGGATCCACAGCTGGGTATGTTCAAACTGTCTCGATCCACCCGACACCATCGTCCGAATACTGCTGTCATCTGCACAAACCAGATCATCCAAACTTGCCACCTGCTGCCGAAGTTTGGATCAGGGGATGTTCCCCGCCATTGGTTCAATGGTAACGTACTTAATCATTCGTCCGATTTCTTCTTCAATAGGTACCTTGATTTTTATGTGTTTGAGGAGTTTTCTCCTGATGACCCGTCATAGGACTTTTGTAGGACTTTTCATAAGACTGTATTTGAGCTACTAGTACCTACAATACAGAAGTGATAGTGTTCGGTGGATTGATTGGCGTGAAATCGTCACCAAATAAGATGCTCCCTAGTTGGAGGCACCTCTTACGCCCATACCAAACCCACACCCCCAATACCACAGCCTTCCCATCCGTCTCATTCCACGTCACAGCTATCTCAGGAGCAATACCATGTTTATTCGCTCTAACGACATGGCCCCCGTGGAGGAGGTGCAGCTTGATGATGTTGGTGGGACCGTTTGCAGGTGCCAATTGAAGTGGAATGGGCTGACTGGGCATGCAGGCATCACTGCGTTTATCGAACTAGAACGGGGAAAACCTGCAGGGTTGAAGAATGATGTGATTAGCATTGGTGTATGAGCTACAAAGTTGGAAGGAAAAGGTTTCAGAAGTCATCATAACTCCCCCAGTTGGCATCATATGTCGTACACGACGCGGAATCAGAAATACTCACAAATACATCGCCAGCAATAAAGAAAGACTAAGGTACAGGTACAGAGCACTCACCTTTGCAGACAAGTGGTTTGGCATGGACTTCGTTGGATAGCTATTGCTGTCCAAAAGGCGGGCACGATAACTTTTGGCCTCATGAGTTTTGCATGAGAGCAATCGTCAACCGGGCTCAAACCGGGCTGTGCATCTGGAACTGGCAGAATCTGTAGGGGTATAGAGCTGTTACCCATGATCTATGGTAATACAGACCACTGACCTGTGGAGACGTACCCTACAATGCTGCATGCCATCGGTCCAGAGGCTACAGGGCGCGATGACTCAACACACTTCAGGTACAGGCACCAACACAGCCTCTCGGGCGCAATGGATATTAACCGAGTGCTACCGCCGGAAATACTTTTTCCTGATTCGGAGTATAGCTAGACATTAGGTTTGAAGTAAGAAAGTGGTAGGAACATAATGATATGAAGAGGGGCTTGCATGGAGTGACAACTTGGAAGTTGGAATGATAAGTAAAATCAGAAAAAACTCATCTAGGTATCCTTCACCAATCCAGATCTCCCTTCGATGCCCACTGTGCATCCGCTTCCGACCAACTTGTTGATGCTGCGTTTGGTTGCGCGCCAGTGTCGGTCACCCGGTCGGTCACAGCTGAGGCTGTCGAAGCATCCTGGAATCACGCGATCAACTTTGGATTAGCGAGATCAACGAGGGCCTCGATCGTGAGACGTTCGAGGTTGGCACCTCGAACAAAGGTGATCGGGAGGCTCTCGTCATCGTCGCCCTCGTCAAACATGGCACCGTACAGTTCCTCGGCACTCGCTGATGGTGGGAATTCAATGTCGTCAGCAGGCACAGGATTCAGAAGATCCTGTAAAGTCGGAGTTGCTAGTACGACAGTGGATGGCTGAGACTGGGATTTTGGGATCATGAGTCGTGCCTTATGCACGTAGTTGGGGTCGTTGAAGCCGTGTGTCCAGTATTGTTGCAACTGTGCCATGCGAACAATGTTGGCGCCAGTGAGGCCGTTACGTTTGGCGGTACTAAAAGCCGACATCTTGGACGCGGTGCGTTCATCGCAAATCTCGGAAGGAGAGACTGAGAAAAGTTTGATAGCTACAATCTAAGGTAGGTAGTCAGAGTCAAAGTCAACAGCATACAAAATTCAGGTGTACCGCGAGAATTCGGGCACCACTATCATTTGCTAATGATTTCCACCAATGCAGACGTTGAGTAAGATCGTTTGGGGGGTTTCTGAAAGGGGCTTCGCCGTACATGTAGGCTGGAAAACACTCAATCAGTGTCTCGCCTAAGTCTTGCAGAAGTTTTGCATTGTCACATACCACGTAGCTGCTGGATTAGCAACTGACCATCCTCTTTCGTCCCTTTTTGCATTCGAAGCTGTTCATTCTGCAGAATTTCACAGGCAGATTGTATCAAATGCTTCACGAGATCATCAACAGTCCGTTTCTGGAATTGGTCGGGCGTGGGTGGTAGGTTTAATCTGAGAGCTCGATCTTGATAGTAGACTGCACAGAAGTCAATGACGACAAAGCAAACTTGATCTGTAGATACTTACTGGGGTCTAGTAAGTATGC
>Ga0137418_10002670_pt1 | contig 16319 bp, 13 predicted proteins | sample CZODoug3_1_2_16f_FD_122242 | JGI IMG/M metagenome (GOLD analysis project Ga0137418, IMG submission 122242) | Vadose zone soil fungal communities from Angelo Coast Range Reserve, California, USA - CZODoug3_1_2_16fungal (Hybrid Assembly) | ecosystem: Environmental > Terrestrial > Soil > Vadose... | reverse complement strand
AACGCGCTCAAGCACGCCGTGCAGGACGACGCCGAGCGCGGCGTCGAGATACGATATGGCCGGATGGTCCCGAACGCGCGCCCGTTCCTGGAAGTCGCCGACCGCGGGCCGGGCGTCGCGCCGGAGCACGCCGAGCGCATTTTCGAGCCCTTCTATAGTGGGGGCCGTGGCACGGGCCTCGGTCTGTTCCTCGCCCGCGAGCTGGCGCAGACCAATGGAGCCACACTCCTCTATGAGCCGCGCGCGGGCGGCGGCAGTGTCTTCAGACTGGTGTTCGCAGACCCGCGCCGGTGGGAGATGTGATGAACGAGGCGGCGCCGGGTCCTCGCAGTGCGTCCGAACAGCCAGTGGTGCTGGTCGTGGACGATGAGCCCGATCTGCTCGAGCTCGTGAGCCTGACTTTGAGCCGCATGAATCTCACCACGCGCACCGCATCCGACCTCAACGGTGCACGGCGGCTGCTGAAGGCGGAGCGCTTCGACCTGTGTCTCACCGACATGCGCCTGCCGGACGGTGACGGGCTCGATCTGGTTGCGTGGATCCAGGAAAACCGCGCTGCAGTGCCGGTCGCGGTGATCACGGCCCACGGCAACATCGAGTCCGCGGTGCGCGCCCTGAAGCTCGGCGCCTTTGATTTTGTCTCCAAGCCCCTCGATCTCGGCGTGCTCCGCAAGCTGGTGGGGAGCGCCATCAGGCTGCGCGCCGGAGCCGACGGGCGGCGAGCCGCCACCTTGCACGGTCCGCGCCTGCTCGGCAGCTCCGCCGTCATGGAGCACCTGCGTGACATGATCGCGCGGGTCGCGCGCAGCCAGGCCCCGGTGCACGTCTGCGGGGAGTCCGGCACCGGCAAGGAGCTGGTCGCGCGCATGATCCACGAGTGCGGCGCGCGTCACGAAGGTCCCTTCGTGGCGGTGAACTGTGGCGCCATTCCGACCGAGCTCATGGAGAGCGAGCTCTTCGGCCACAAGCGCGGCAGCTTCACCGGCGCCGTGGCGGACAAGACCGGGGTCATCCAGAGCGCCGAAGGGGGCACGCTGTTTCTCGACGAGGTCGCGGATCTGCCGCTGCACATGCAGGTAAAGCTGTTGCGTGTCGTGCAGGAAAAGACCGTGCGCCCGATAGGCGCGGCGCGCGAGGAAAGCGTCGATGTGCGCATCCTGTCCGCGACCCACAAGAACCTCGCCGATCTGGTCGCCCAGGGCCTGTTCCGTGAAGATCTCTTCTACCGTATCAACGTGATCGAGCTGCGCGTGCCGGCGCTGCGCGAGCGCAGTGCCGACATCGCGGAAATCGCCGCAGCGATCCTGCAGCGCCTGGCGGGCCGAATGAACGCAGCTGCGGCCGCGCTGTCCGCGGACGCGGTGCAGACGCTTCAGTCATACCCCTTCCCCGGCAACGTGCGCGAGCTCGAGAACGTACTGGAACGGGCGGTGACCTTGAGCACCGGGGGCGTAATCACGTCCGAGCACATCCGCCTGCGTGCTGGGGCCGTCAGCCCGGTGGCGGAGTCACTCACCCCGGCGACTGGCGCTGCCGCTGCAGGCAACAGCGCGCTGGGAAGCCAGCTGGAAGGTATCGAGCGTGACGCCATCGTCAAGGCGCTGGAAAAGACCCGTTACAACAAGACCGCGGCGGCGAAGCTTCTGGGAATGAGCTTTCGTGCCTTGCGCTACCGGATCAAGAAGCTCGGCATCGAATAAAACCTCGATCGAGCCACGCCTCAGGTGACGTTTTGGGTCACTTTCTGACAGAACATCCAGCCGGTGGCGTCAGAGTGCGACAGAGCTATGTGAACTGCGCCACACCAGAGAGTAGTCGTTCTACGTAAGAATCAGCGACTTAGGCGGGCAACAGGATCCTGGCATGCACCTTGCTCTGATCCGTACGAGGCGCCTTTTGCGCCGCTGGTTTCGTACCTCAATCCTTTAGGAGTTTCTGCAATGAAGTCTGCGCAAAAGGGTTTTACCCTCATCGAGTTGATGATCGTGGTTGCGATCATCGGCATTCTGGCGGCCATCGCCATCCCCGCGTACACGGACTACACGGTCCGCGCGAAAGTGACGGAAGGCCTGAACCTGGCTTCGTCTGCCAAGGCAACGGTATCGGAGGGCTTCCAGACGAACGGCATAAACGGCGTCTCGGCTTCCGCGACCGCGTGGAATCTCACTCCCAGCACGACCAAGTACGTGACTTCGGTGCTCATTGCGACCGGCACGGGCGCCATCACGGTTACGTATAGTGCCGCTACGGCTCAGATCAGTGGCGCAACAATGATTCTTACGCCGTCGGTCGGTGGAGTCCAGCTGGCCACCTCTGGCGGTGGAAACATCGACTGGGCATGCGAGTCGGTTACGTCGACGACCGCAGCGTCCTTCAAATTGCCGGTTACGGGTGGAGCGACGATCCTCGCGCGCTACGTGCCGACCCAGTGCAAGTAATCGACTCCTGAATTCGAACATTGGAGTCCTTGAGCCCCGGCCTCGTGCCGGGGCTTTCTTTTTAGCCCCCTGATCCAAGTGTGACGCGTACCCCGCCGCCCAAGCGGCCCGGTGATTCAGAATCGGCGAGGATTTGACAATTGCGCGCCGCGCCTTCTCGGGTAAACTGAACCTCAACTTCTCCTTCGCCGGGTCCCGCTACTCGTAAGTCCATGAATGACAACGCCTCTTTAGCGCTCGGCTCCGCCCGCGGGGGCCTCGGCGGGCTGCCCCAACGCCTGGTGCAGGACGGCGTGGTCGACGAGCGCGCGATGCTCGAGGCGATCAATACCGCACGCGAGCGCAAGGCGAGTGTCGTCACCCAGCTGGTGTCGAGCGGTGCGGCCAACGCACGTGACATCGCGATAGCCGCCTCGAACGAATTCGGCGTGCCGCTGCTCGATCTTGACGCGCTGACCCTCGACCTCGAGGCCGTTCGACTCGTCAGCGACAAGCTCCTCGCCAAGCATCGCGTGCTGCCGGTCTTCCGTCGCGGCAAGCGGCTGTTTCTGGCGGTGGCAGATCCGACGAACCTCCACGCCATCGACGAGATCAAGTTTCAGACCAGTCTCGGCATCGAAGCCGTCATTGTCGAGGACGACAAGCTCCAGAAGGCGGTGGACAAGGCGATCGAGCAGGTCGACAACCAGATGTCGGCCCTCACGGATGAAGGGGACGTCGATCTCGAGTCCCTCGAGGTCACGGGCGGTGAGGATGAGCTCGATGAGAAGATCGGACGTGACGACGTCGAAGACGCCCCGATCGTGCGCTTCGTCAACAAGGTGATGCTGGATGCCATCCGCCGCGGAGCTTCGGACATTCACTTCGAGCCGTTCGAAAAGCTCTACCGGGTACGCCTGCGCATGGACGGAGTACTGAAGGAGATTGCGCAGCCTCCGGTGCAGCTGGCGCAGAAGTTGTCGGCCCGTCTGAAGGTCATGTCGCGCCTCGACATCGCCGAGCGGCGCGTCCCGCAGGACGGCCGTATCAAGATGAAGCTGTCGAAGAATCGCGCCATCGACTTTCGCGTCAGCACCTGCCCGACGCTGTTCGGCGAGAAGATCGTGCTGCGTATTCTGGATCCCGCACAGGCCACGCTCGGGATCGATTCACTCGGCTACGAGCCCTTCCAGAAGGAGCTGTACCTCAAGTACCTGGCGAAGCCCCAGGGCATGATCCTGGTCACGGGTCCCACGGGCAGTGGCAAGACGGTCTCGCTGTACACCGGCCTCCATATCCTCAATCGCGAGGACACCAACATTTCCACCGCCGAGGATCCGGCGGAAATCAATCTCCCCGGCGTCAATCAGGTCAACGTCAACAACAAGGTGGGCTTGACCTTCGCGGCGGCCATGCGCGCCTTCCTGCGCCAGGACCCGGACGTCATCATGGTCGGTGAGATCCGTGACCTCGAGACCGCCGAGATCGCCATCAAGGCCGCCCAGACGGGCCACCTGGTCATGTCGACCCTGCACACCAATGATGCGCCGTCGACTCTGACCCGCATGGTGGACATGGGCGTCAAACCCTACGCCATTGCGACCTCGGTGAACCTGATCATTGCGCAGCGCTTGGCGCGGCGCCTGTGCACCACGTGCAAGCAGCCGCTGGACATCCCCAAGGATGCCCTGCTCAAAGAGGGTTTTACCGAAGCGGACCTCAAGGGTGGGCTCAAGCTCTTCGCCCCCAAGGGTTGCGGGAACTGCACCGACGGCTACAAGGGCCGCACGGGTATCTACCAGGTGTTGCCGGTGACGGATTCAATTGCCCGAATCATTCTCGCCATGGGCAGCGCGGTGGAGATTGCCGACCAGGCTGCCAAGGAAGGCGTGTGGGATCTGCGGCGCGCCGGGCTCGAGAAGGTAAAGAACGGGCTCACCAGTCTCGAGGAAGTCAACAGCATCACCGTCGACTGACGCAGGACGGAAGGTACATATGGCTCAGGCAGCAACCGGCACAGTCAGGGCGATCAAGCGCGACATTCCCTTCGCCTGGGAGGGCAAGGACAAGCGCGGCTCCCGCGTCAAGGGCAGGAGCCTCGCGCCCGATGAGCAGAGTCTGCGCGCAGAGCTGCGCCGCCAGGGCGTGGCGCCCTCGCGCATCCGCAAGCAGCGTCAGAGCCGCGCGGGCGGCCGGGTCAATGCAGGCGATATCGCGATCTTCGCCCGCCAGCTCTCCACCATGCTCGCCGCGGGCATTCCGCTCGTGCAGTCGTTCGAGATCGTCGGCAATGGCCATGAAAAGGCCGCAATGCAAAGGCTGATCCTCGAAGTCAAGGCCGACGTCGAAGGAGGCACCTCGCTCCATGAGTCCCTCGCCAAGCATCCGCTGCACTTCGACGACCTGTTCGTGAATCTCGTGGAGGCGGGCGAGCATGCCGGTGCCCTCGAATCACTGCTGGACAAGGTGGCCACCTACAAGGAGAAGAGCGAGGCCCTGAAGAAGAAGGTGAAGAAGGCGCTGTTCTACCCAGCCGCAGTCCTTGCCGTCGCGGTCATCGTGACCGTGGTCCTGCTGCTGTTCGTGATTCCACAGTTCGAGAGCCTGTACAAGGGATTCGGCGCCGACCTGCCAGCCTTCACGCAGGCGGTCATCAACCTCTCACGGTTCGTGCAGCACGACGGCATTTTCATCGCGATCGTGCTGGGCTTCGGCGTGTACGCCTTCTTCTACTTCAAGAAGCGCTCGCGGGCCCTGCGGGAATTCCTCGACCGGGTCTCGCTCAAGATACCCATCATCGGACCCATCCTCAATAAGGCCGCCATCGCCCGCTATGCGCGCACGCTGTCGACGATGTTCTCCGCCGGCGTGCCGCTGGTGGAAGCGCTGGAGTCGGTGGCCGGCGCGACCGGCAATATCGTGTACGAGAAAGCGGTTCTGAAAATGCGCGATGAAGTCTCGACCGGCCAGCGCCTGCAGCGCTCGATGGAAAACACCGGCCTGTTCCCGAACATGGTCAATCAGATGATCGCGGTCGGTGAGGAGTCGGGCTCGCTGGATGAGATGTCGGCCAAGGTAGCGACGTTCTACGAGGCGGAGGTCGACAACGCGGTGGATGCCATGTCGAGCCTGCTCGAGCCCATGATCATGGTGATCCTGGGCGTGCTCGTAGGCGGCCTGGTGATCGCCATGTACCTGCCGATCTTCAAGCTGGGATCGGTGGTCTGATCAGCGGACAGCGGCTTGAAGGGTCCGAAAGCGCCGCGCTCCGCGCGGCGTTTTCATTAGAAAGTCGACACAACAATGCCAGTGATCGAGCTGCTCGCGTCCTCGCCCGCCGTGTTCATGGGCACCTGCCTGGTGCTGGGCCTCACAGTAGGCAGCTTTCTGAACGTGGTGATCTATCGCCTGCCGGTGATGCTCGATCGCGCCTGGCGCGAGCAGTGCAGAGAGCTCAGCGGCGAGGCGGCGGCCGCGACGCTGCCCGGTGGCGCACCGGAGCGCTTCAACCTCGCGCTGCCTCGCTCCGCCTGCCCGGCGTGCCGGGCGCCGATCACCGCGCTGCAGAACGTTCCGCTCATCTCCTGGCTCGTGCTCCGCGGGCGGTGCGCCCACTGCGGCAAACCGATCAGCCCTCGCTACCCGCTGGTGGAGGCCTTGAGCGGGGCTCTGTGCGCGGCCGTTGCCTGGAAGTTCGGTTTCGGCTGGCCCGCGCTCGCGGCCATGGTGCTGACCTGGTTCCTGATCGCCCTCGCTTTCATCGACGTCGACCATCAGCTGCTGCCGGATAACCTCACGCTGCCGCTGCTGTGGCTCGGACTGCTCTTGAGTCTGTGGGCGGGGCCGGCGGGCGGTTCCCCCCTGCCGGTGGATGTGCGCTCGAGCCTCATGGGGGCGATCGCGGGTTACGCGAGCCTGTGGAGCGTCTATCATCTCTTCCGGCTGCTCACCGGTAAGGAAGGCATGGGGTACGGTGACTTCAAGCTGTTGGCCGCGCTCGGCGCGTGGCTCGGCTGGCAGATGCTCCTGCCGATCATCCTGGTAGCCGCCGCGGTGGGCGCCGTGGTGGGCATTGCCATGCTCAGCCTGCGCGGTCAGAGCCGCGCTACGCCCATCGCCTTCGGCCCGTTCCTCGCCGCGGCGGGCTGGCTGATGCTGATGTTCGGTCCGCAGCTGGTCGCGGGCTACCTCGGGCTGTTCACGGCACGCCCGTGAGCGCGCGCGTCTACCGCGTGGGCCTTACCGGGGGCATCGCCAGCGGCAAGTCCACTGCGGCCAAGTTCTTCGGGGCCCTCGGTGTGCCGATCCTCGACAGCGACCAGGTCGCGCGCGAGGTCGTCGAGCCCGGGCAGCCCCCGCTCGAGCGGCTGGTCGAGCGGTTCGGCCCCTCGATTCTCACGCCCGACGGGCACCTCGATCGTCCGGCGCTGCGCGAGATCGTGTTCTCCGATCCCAAGGCGCGGGCGGATCTGGAGGCTCTGACGCACCCGGCGATCGGTGCCGCGATGGAGGCCCGGTCCGCCGCCGCCGGCGGCCCCTACCAGATACTGGTCATTCCGTTGCTGGTCGAGAAGAACCTCGGCTCGAACGTGAATCGCGTGCTGGTGGTTGACTGCGAGGAGCAGCTGCAGATTCAACGCCTGCGGGCGCGGGATGGCGGAACGATCGCGCAGGCGCAGGCGATCCTCAACGCGCAAGCCGCGCGCTCGGCACGCCTCAAGGCCGCCGACGATGTCATCCGCAACGACGCCGACATGAGCGCGATACGCGATCAGGTCGCGACACTGCACACGCGTTACCTGGAGCTCGCCCAGCAGCCGCGCGCCTGAGGCTGCCCCGGTTTACGGATCGCGCGCCGCTCAAGCAGAATACGAACATGACGGAATCCGCTGTACCCGAGGCTGGGGCGGCTGCGGCACCTGCCGCTGCTGTGGAGGGGCTCATCTTCGAGCAGCCGCTGAACGAGCGCATGCGCACCTTCCTGCGCCTGGACTTTCTCTACAACCAGGCGCTCTATCACAACGAGATGGCGAGCCCCTGGGGCAGCCGTGCCGCGATGTCGAGCCTGATCGACATCCTCGCCATCACCACGCGCGGGGACGTGCGCTCGGATGTGCTGAAAGAGCTCGAAGGCCAGTTGACCGGCTTGAACCAATTCCAGTCCAACCCGGGCGTGGACGCCCAGCGCCTCAAGACCCTCATGTCGAATCTGCTGCGCCTGCGTGCCGATCTCATGGCCGCCGGCTCGGCGTTCCTGCAGCCGTTGCGGGATTCAGAGTTCGTGAACGCCATCAAGCATCGCAGCGCGATCCCGGGTGGCACCTGCGAGTTCGATCTGCCCGACTATTACTTCTGGCTGACGCAGTCCGACGATGCGCGCACGCGTACCTTCAATCAGTGGCTGGGGCTGCTGCGCCCGCTGTGCGATGCGATCGCGGAGCTGCTGTGGCTCACGCGCCAGAACGGGCGCAGCCGCGAGGAGATTGCCAGGGGCGGCACCTTCAACATCACTTTCGAGCGCGACAATCCACTGCAACTGCTGCGCATATCGCTGCCGGCCTCCGCCGGCCTGTACCCCGAGATCAGCGGCAGCCACCACCGCTGCAACATCCGCTTCCTCACCTGGAACGGCCTGGCGACCCGCCCGACACAAGCCGAGGGGGACGTGCCGTTCATGCTGAGCTGCTGCCCCTGAAGCGCTGCGTTTCCAACTCGATGAGCCCCATTCGCGTCAAGTGTCCGACGTGCCAGCGCGAATTGGATTGGGAGGCCGCGCCGTTTCGCCCATTCTGCAGCGAGCGTTGCCGATTGATCGACCTGGGGGCGTGGCTGACCGAGCAGCGCGCCATCCCCGATGACGCGGCGCCGGCGCAGGAAAGTTCCGCGTCTGACGAGCAACCGCTGAAAGGTTCACCCAAGACATGAGATTCCGACTCAAGGCCTTTGGGCTGCACCTGACGGGCAGTGCGTGCGCATTGAGTCTGATCTTGGGCGGCCTGTACCTGGGCTGGTACCGCTGGCCGGGCTGGTACCTCACCGGCGTGCTGCACGTGCTGGTCATCGTGGGAATCGTGGACCTGGCGCTGGGCCCGACACTCACCCTGATCGTCGCCAACCCGCGCAAACCGCGCCGCGAGCTCACGCGCGACATCGGGATCATCGTGACCGTACAGATCGCGGCGCTCGTCTACGGGGCGGCCACGCTGTGGCACGGGCGCCCGATTTACTACACCTTCTCGGCGGATCGCCTGGAGATGGTGCAGGCGTCAGATGTTGAAGGCAGCGAGATCGTACTGGCGCGACGCCAGAATCCGGCGCTGGCGCCGCACTGGTACTGCCGGCCGCGCTGGGTTTGGGCACGGTTGCCGGATAACCCCGAGGAGGCGGCCAAGATCGTCAACTCAACGGTCTTCGGCTCGGGTGGGGATGTCATCGCTATGCCGCGCTACTTCAGACCCTGGGAGCAGGGTCTGCCGAAGTTGCGCGAGCAACTCAAGCCGCTTGATGAAATACAGGCGCTGTCCAGAGCCGAAAAGCATCGGCTCAGGGTACGCATGTCCCAACTGGGGCTTGCACCCCAAGAGCGCAACGCACTGCTCATGTGGGGAGACATCCGGCGAGTGCTGGTAGTGTTCGACCCCAGCACGCTGCGCATCCGGGCCATCCTGAAGCCCTGAACATCCCACACCGCGAAAGCCATCGGTCAAATCTGGTTGATAACCTCGATGGCGTCACGGACCGAGCGCTGCCACTCTGAGACACTTTTTGGATGACGATCTCGACGTCGCAGGCGGCACCAACTGCAAGCCCCCCGCGTTACCGGAGGATCGGGCACACCAGACTCGCACCCATGGTCGCACCCGCCCTCACGATCGTGTTGTCGTCGTTCCTGTTGTTCCTGGTTCAACCCATTCTGGCCAAGCAGATCCTGCCATGGTTCGGTGGGTCGGCGGGCGTGTGGACGATATGCCTGGTCTTCTTCCAGCTGGTCCTCCTGCTGGGCTACGCCTACGCACATTGGCTAACGCGCAGCCGTGTTGGTTCCCGTCAATTCCAATTACACATTTCGCTGCTGCTTATCAGCTGCCTGACGTTGCCGATCATTCCGAGCTCATTCTGGAAGCCTGGTCATGGCACCGAGCCAGCCTTGCAGATTCTCGGGCTCTTGTGCGCAACCGTCGGCCTGCCGTACCTCCTGCTGGCATCGACGGCACCATTGCTGCAGCGATGGCTGGGCGGCGTGGCCGGTAGTTCCAGCGAGCAGCCCTCGATCTATCGCCTGTTCGCCCTGTCAAATTTGGGCTCGTTGTGCGGCCTGCTGAGCTACCCGTTCGCCATCGAGCCGTTCGCCACGCTGCGCACACAGGCTTGGGTCTGGAGCTCTGCGTACGCGCTGTTCGTGGCCTGCTCAATCACCTATGCGTGGCGCCGGCGGCAGCAGCACGGCGGCGAGGCAGGCGAGACGGCTCCTGAGGCGCCCCCATCGCTCGGACGGTATGCATACTGGATCGGATGCTCGGCCCTCGGTTCCGCATTGCTCTTGTCGGGGACGAATCAGATTACCCAAAACGTTGCCTCCATCCCGCTGCTCTGGATAGTTCCGTTAAGCATGTATCTCTTGAGCTTCGTCATTTGCTTTGAGGGACGTTCCGGACGCGGCTGGTACGAACGCCGATTTTGGATCACGCCGGCAATGTTGGCCGCCGGTGCCATGGCGTGGGCTCTTTTTGCGGATCAGGGAAGCCTTTCGTTCTACGTCGCGTTGCCTGTGTTTACAATCGGACTGTTCCTTGGATGCGTGGTGTGTCACGGTGAGCTCGCGCGCAGCAAACCGAACCCGAATTATCTGACCCACTTCTACCTCAGCCTCGCCACCGGCGGCGCACTAGGCGGCATGTTGGTCGGCCTCGTTGCGCCGCAAGTTTTCGACGGCTATTGGGAAATGCCGCTTGCCGTGGTCTGTCTGGCGGGGTTGGGGCTCTATTGCTGCTGCGAGGAACTTAGCCGCCAGCCAAGGACGTCCTGGACAGCCAGTCTCATGGTCGCGGCAGTTGCCACAACGCTGATACTTCTCCTGCTGGGCGGACTGCCATCCGCTTTGGACAGCTACGCATTGCCGTGGGCGAAGATTGTACTGGGAGACGCTCGTTGGGGTTGTACTGCACTGCTGCTGGTGTCAGCGCTGCTGCTGCAGCGCTACCGTCTGTGGCGTGCCGTGGCGCTCACCGCGTTGCTGTGTACTCTGACCTTCAATTGGAGCTACTACCGGCATTGGTCAAGCGGCACGGAATTTTCGGCGCGTAACTTCTACGGTACGCTGCGGGTGATCGACGCGCCGTACGGAGCGGGGCGGATCCGACAACTCCGTCACGGAGTCATTTTGCACGGGTCGCAGCTGATGGAGCCGGCGCAACGCGACACGCCAACAACGTATTACGGGGTCTCCTCAGGAATCGGTCGCACGATTTTGTCCAAGCACCGCACCATGGGACCGCTGCGGATTGGCTCGGTCGGCCTGGGCGCCGGAACACTTGCGGCCTACGGCCAGCCTGGAGACCTATTTCGGGTGTACGAGCTGAATCCGGCCGTGTTGGATATTGCCGTAAATCAGTTCACGTATCTCAAGGACAGCAAGGCGCAGGTCCAGCCGGTACCCGGGGACGCACGTCTTTCCCTGGAACTGGAGGTCGCGCAGGGCGCCTTCGATAGGCCCGAGCGGCGCTTCGACGTGTTGTCATTGGATGCCTTCTCGGGGGACGCGATTCCCGTGCACCTACTCACCGCGGAGGCCTTTGCCACGTACGCGCGCGTGATCAAGCCGGATGGCGTCATCGCCTTTCACCTTTCCAACCGCTATTTGAATCTGCCTCCGGTCGTGGAGCAGATCGCCCGGGCTCAAGGTTTTCAGGCCGTCCTGGTCGCCGATCGCCCGAGGACGTACGAGTCGATTGCAAGTTCGGACTGGGTGCTCGTCACCCGCAATGCAGCCTTTCTGCACGACCCGGAGCTTGCGGCTCATATCACGGCAATTATGCCCCGTTCGGGCTTGCCCGGCTGGACCGACCAATTCACCAATCTGCTTCAGGTCCTGAAGTAGAAGGCGCAGTCAAGTCAGGTGCTTAGCTGCCGCGGCGGCGGCGGCGGCGGCCACGGTCCTACGGTCCCGTCGGCACGGCCATCCCCAACCATTTCGCCACGAACGCCCACTGGTCGGCGAAGTCATCGATCTGCATCCACACGGGCTTGCCGGCACCGTGTCCGGCGCGGGTCTCGATGCGGATGAGGATCGGATTCGGGCAGATCTGCGCCGCCTGCAGCGCCGCGGCGAACTTGTAGCTGTGCCACGGCACCACGCGATCGTCGTGGTCGGCGGTGGTGATGAGCGTCGGCGGATAGCACACGCCCTTCTTCACGTTCTGCACCGGGGAGTAGGCGTACAGTGCCTTGAACTGCTCGGGATCCTCCGCGAGCCCGTAGTCGGATGACCACTGCCGGGCATTCGCGCTGGCGGTGTGGTAGCGCAGCATGTCGAGCACGCCCACGGCCGGGAGCGCGGCGCCGAACAGCTCCGGGCGCTGCGTCAGGACCGCGCCGATGAGCAGCCCGCCGTTGCTGCGGCCGTGGATGCCCAGACGCGCGCTGCGCGTGTAGTGTTCGTGGATGAGATATTCCGCCGCGGCGATGAAGTCATCGAACACATGCTGCTTGTTGGCCAGCGTCCCCGCCCGATGCCAGGTCTCGCCGTACTCTCCGCCGCCCCGCAGGTTCGCCTCGGCGTACGCGCCGCCCATCTCGAGCCACGCCTGCACCGCCGGCCGGTAGCTGGGCGTGAGGGACAGGTCGAACCCGCCGTAGCCGTACAGCAGCAACGGCTGATTGCCATCCTTCACCATGTCGCGCCGGTGCGTGATGTACATCGGCACGCGCGTGCCGTCCTTGCTGCTGTAGAACACCTGCTCGGTGAGGAATTGCGCCGTCGACGCCGGCGCGCGGGCCTCGCGCCACAGCGTCGCCTGGTTGGCGGGGACCTCGAAGCGGAAGATCTTGCGTGGCGTCAGGTAGTCCGTATAGGAGAAGAACGTCTCGGTCTGGTTGCCCTCGCCCTCGAAGCCCTCGATCCCGCCCAGGCCGGGGAGCGGTACGTTGCCAACGGGACGGCCGTCGCGCCCGTACACCCGCGCGACCCCGTGGGCATCCTCCACGTACTTGGCGATGATGCGGCCGCCGACGTAGCTCGCTTCTTCGAGCGCAGTCGTGCCCTCCGGCACCACCGTGCGCCAGCTCCCCGGCGCGCGCGCATCGAGGGCGATGACGCGCCCGAGCGGCGCGTCTTTGGTGGTCCTGAAATACAGATCCTCCCCGTGTGCGCCGATGAAGGTGTAGAGCGCATCCCAGGCGAAGAACAGGCGCTGTGCGCGCGCCCCCGGGCGCTGCAGATCGAGCAGGTTGACCCCGTTGCGCTCGTAGCCGTCGAACAGCGTGATGATGAGGTAGTGCCCGTCCTCGGTGACCCGGCCCGCCGGGATGCGCGTCGGATGATCCGTCACCTCGTACACGATCCGGTCGTGATCCTGTGCCGTCCCCAGCTGGTGGAAGTACACGGCGGGCCTGCCGGAGTCATCGCCGCGGCCGTCGGGCAGGGCCGGATAGCGGCTGTAGTACACGCCCGAGCCGTCGCGCGCCCACGACACGCCCCAGAATTTCGTGAATCGCACGATGTCGGCAAGGTCGGCGCCGTCGCTTACGCGCCTGAAGCGCCACAGCTGCCAATCGGTGCCGCCGTCCGAGACCGCATAGGCGACTACACGCCCCTGCTCATCGGGGGAGAATTCCGAGAGGGCAACGGTAGCATCCTGACGCACGGTGTTAGGATCGAACAGCACGCGCGGCGGCGCATCGAGGCCGTCGGACACCAGCAGCACGCTCTGATTCTGCTGGCCGTCGTTGTGCAGAAAGAAATAGCGTCCGCCGCGCTTCACCGGCACGTCATAGCGCTCGTAGTTCCACAGCTGCGTGAGGCGCGCCTTGAGCCAGGCACGCTGCGGCAGAGTCGCCAGCCGCGGCTCCGACAGCGCGTTCTGCGCCGTCACCCACTCGCGCACCGCGGGTGAGTCGAGGTTCTCGAGCCAGCGGTAGGGATCCTCGACCTGGGTCCCGAAGTAGCTGTCGGACACGTTCACGCGCGCGGTGACCGGGTACACCAGTGCCGGCGCCGCCGGCGGCATCCCTACCGCGGTCTCGGTGGCGGTGCGCATGGGCTTGCCGCCCGGACCGCTGCCGGGCACCGGCTCGCGACCGCCCAGCTGCGCCCCCGCACACGCGAGCAGCAGGCCGAGCGCGCACAGCTGCAACACCCCGGCCACTGCGGCGTGCCAGCGCAGATTTTTCATCGCTCTATCGCAGGCCCGGATTCTAGGGAAACTTGATCTTGCCGCCGCCGCTCGCCGGCCCGGGACCCGGGACGCCGCCCACTTCGGGCACGACGATGCGCGAGGCGGCTTCGCGGCGCAGCTCGCGCGCCTCATCGATCGCCTGCTCGAGTGCGACCCGCACGCCCTCGGGAAACTTCTTCAGCGCCTCCTCAAGCGTCGCCGCTTCGATCTCGAACCCGAGCGGCAGCACACCCGCCGGCGTCAGCAGTTGCGTCTGGCCCGAGAACAGCACCGGCCGCGTCGCATCCAGCGAGCCATCGGCACTGACGGGCGTCAGGCGGCGGATGCTGCCGGCGCGGCGGTCGGTGAACACGTCCTCACGATACAGCGCCTTGAGATCGAGCTGAACTTCAGGAAGATCGTTCTGTGCTGCCATGAAGTCCATTGTACCCGAGCGCCCTCAGCCCGGGGCCGGCAGGTCCCGCAGCGCTTCGATGAATGGCCGGTCGGCTTCGAGCAGGTCCTCCAGCGCCAGGCGCCCTGGGGCGACCCACTTCAGCTGCTGGCGATCGAGTGGGCGCGGCGTGCCGGTGAAGCGCTCGATGACCCATAGCGACAGCTCGACCTCGCGATCATCGTAGGCGTGGGTGAGGCGCATGAACGGCTTAGCTGTCGTCATCTCGATGCCGAGTTCCTCGCGCAACTCGCGCGCGAGCGCCGCCTGCTCGCTCTCGCCGGCGGCCACCTTGCCGCCCGGGAATTCCCAGCGGCCCGCCAGGGGTTTGCCGGCGGGACGCTGCGCGATCAGCACCCGCCCGGCGCGATCGTACAGCGCCGCCGCGACCACCAGGATGACAGGCTTAGCGATGCCGGACCCGCCCGCCGGTCTGTGCGCTCACCGTTATTCAACGCTCGAGAGCGCACCGTGACAGTGCTTGTACTTCTTGCCCGAACCGCACGGACACGGCTCGTTGCGTCCCACCTTGCGCTCGCCGCGCACGAATGTGCCGGCGGTCTCGGGTAAGGGCGCCGGCGGCGGCGGCGCCGCGCGCGCGCCGGCGCGCGCCGGGGAGGCGCCCGCGGTGGAGGCGCGCACCCCGGCCGCGACTGCGGTCTGCTGCTCCTCGGCGGCCGCGAGGAGCGAGGCGGCCTCGGCGTGCTGCGCCTGCAGCGCGCGCATGAGGCGGCGGCGGCGCTCTTCCTCCTCGCGGTCGATTTCCTCCTGGGTGCGCACTTCGATCTTCGCCATCAGCGAGGAGGTCTCGAACTTGATCCGATCGAGCATGGCCGAGAACAGCTCGAAGGCTTCGCGTTTGAACTCGAAGCGGTAGTCCTTCTGCGCGTAGCCACGCAGGTGAATGCCCTGCCGCAGGTAGTCCATGGCCGCCAGGTGCTCGCGCCAGTGCTGATCGAGCATGCGCAGCATCACGTCCTTCTCGACGTGGCGCATGATCGGCGCGCCGATGCGCGCGACCTTGGCGTCGTAGGCCTCGTTCACGGCGCGCACCACGCGTTCGCGCAATACCTGCTCCTCCAGCTCCGGCTCCTGGGTGAGCCAGCCCTTCGGATCCACGTGCACGTTGAAGTCGCGCAGTACGGCCTCCGCCAGGGCCTGCAGGTCCCAGTCGGACGACGCGGCGTGCTTGGGCATGTGCAGATCCAGGAGCGAGCCCACCGAGTCCTCCATGAGGCCGCGAATGGCGCCCGAAAGATCCTCGGTGCCCATGATCTCGGTGCGTTGCTGGTATACGACCTTGCGCTGATCGTTGGCGACGTCATCGAACAGCAGCAGGTTCTTGCGGATGTCGAAGTTGTGCGCCTCGACCTTGCGCTGCGCCTTCTCGATCTGGCGGGTGAGCATGCCGCTTTCGATCACCTCGCCTTCCTTCATGCCGGCCATCTTCAGCAGCCGCTGGGTGCGCAGCGGATCGCCGAAGATGCGCATCAGGTTGTCCTCCATCGACAGGTAGAAGCGGCTCGAGCCCGGGTCGCCCTGGCGGCCCGAGCGACCGCGCAGCTGATTGTCGATGCGGCGGGATTCGTGGCGCTCGGTGCCGACGATGTGCAAGCCGCCGGCGGTGACCACCCGGTCGTGCCGTATCTGCCATTCCGCGCGTACCCGCTCGCGGGTGGCATCGTCAATCTCCCCGGCCGCGGCGAGCTCCGCCTCGAGATTGCCGCCGAGCACGATGTCGGTGCCGCGACCGGCCATGTTGGTGGCGATGGTTATGCCTCCCGGCCGGCCCGCCTGCGCCACGATGTGCGCCTCGCGCTCGTGCTGCTTGGCGTTCAGCACCTCGTGCTCGACGCTCTCCTTTTGCAGGAGACCTGAGAGAAATTCCGAGGTCTCGATCGAGGTCGTGCCCACCAGCACCGGCTGCTCGCGCGCCAGGCACTCGCGGATGTCCTCGATGATCGCCTTGAACTTGTCGCTCTGCGTCAGGTACACGAAGTCCGGGTTGTCCTTGCGCACCATCGGCCGGTGGGTCGGAATCACCACCACCTCGAGGCCGTAGATCTGCATGAATTC
>Ga0137418_10002666_pt1 | contig 16339 bp, 9 predicted proteins | sample CZODoug3_1_2_16f_FD_122242 | JGI IMG/M metagenome (GOLD analysis project Ga0137418, IMG submission 122242) | Vadose zone soil fungal communities from Angelo Coast Range Reserve, California, USA - CZODoug3_1_2_16fungal (Hybrid Assembly) | ecosystem: Environmental > Terrestrial > Soil > Vadose... | reverse complement strand
CAGAGTGGTTTAATGGGTCGGTTTGCTAAACCTACCTGCCCTGTTTGCACTCGCTGATTTTCACCTGTTTTCAGTAACTTCCGCTGCTCTCGGTAGCACTGCGATAGCCTCATTTGCAGGTTAGAGTGCACCAAGAGTGCACCAGACCAGGTTCCGTTTTAAGAAGCCTCTACCGTCTGCCTTCTGGGTCGTTGCAGGTTCGTGTGCGGTGGGAGGCCCTCATTCGGGCCAGAACGTCTACGTTGGGGCCCAATTGTGCAACTATTTTCACTGCTTTCTAATGCTCATCACACGCTTAAGGTGAAGTCGGGATTCGTGGTGCGCCGGCGTTTAGGCGATGCCGAGCTTTCTCTGCATCTCTTCAAGAGAGACTCCTTTAGTCTCCGGAAAAAAGAAGAGAACGACAAGAAACTGAAGCCCCATCATGAAAGCAAAGAAGACGAAGGGATACCCGCCGGACGATGCGGCCAACAATGGGAAGATTCCTGAAATGAGCGCGTTCATAAACCAGTGCGAGAAGCTTCCAAGGCTCTGCCCCTTGGCCCGCACTCGATTTGGAAAGACTTCGCTGAGGTAAACCCAGATTACGGCGCCTTGTGAAAACGCGAAGAATGCGATGTAGCCTATCAGAAGCCAGACCAGGAATTTCTGATGGCGTCCCGTGAAGAATATTGTCGCAACCCCGCCGAGACACGCTGCGGTGCCCACAGAGCCGATCAGAAGCAGAGTCTTGCGGCCGATTCGATCAATGACCGACATGGCGAGCATGGTGAATACTAGGTTCGTAGCGCCTATCGCCACAGCCTGAAGATCGGAAGAAACCTTATTGAAGCCGGCGTACGCGAAGATGTCGTTGAGGTAATACAGAATGGCGTTGATACCAGAAAGTTGGTTAAACATGCCGATAGAGACCGCCAAGAAAATTGGGAGCCGGTATTTCGAGGAGAAGAACGGATCGTCGGCGACGTGCTCCGCATCGATGGACACAATGATATCTTGGAGTTCCTGTTCGTAATTTTCTTCGCCAGTCATACGAAGTACCTCGCGCGCCTCGGCCACTCTTTTCTTTTTGACCAGCCAACGGGGGCTACGAGGGATACCGAAGAGAAGCAGAAGGAACAGGACGGCGGGTACTGCGGGAACCCCAAGCTTCCACCGCCATTCAGCAGCGCCAAGCTGCATCGTTCCCACAATGTAGTTCGAGAAATAGGCGAGGAGAATTCCGAAGACAATGTTGAACTGAAACAAACCCACGAGACGGCCTCGCCACTTAGCGGGCGCAACCTCCGCAATATACATCGGACCAAGAACGGAAGAGCCACCAATGCCCAGCCCCCCGATGAATCGGAAAAGCACGAGAGCAAACCAGTTCCACGCAAGGGCGCAGCCCAGAGCTGATACGAGGTATAGCACGGCCATGGCGCGGAGACTATCGCGGCGTCCAATTTTGTCTCCTGGAATTCCGGCAAACATGGATCCGAGGATCGTCCCCCACAGTGCGACAGAGACTGTCAGCCCCAATGCGGCCGGAGAGAGTTTAAAGGTGTCCGTGAGCGCATGCGTGGTGCCAGCGATGACGGCAGTGTCAAATCCGAAGAGTAGTCCCCCTAGTGCTGCGACCACCGTGCTCTTCAAAAGATAAAGATTAAGTTTCATAGCCCCTTTCTGTGAGCCCGCGTGATTCCCCCAATCGTCATATTCGCAACAAGTGGACACGCGGAGGCAAGAAATTGCGGAAGGATTGGCACGAGCAAGAACGCGTAACTGGATCGTGCTGACCGACCTCGCAGATGAAACGTGTTGCGCGGGGACGCAGTCGACTGCTGCCAAACTAGACGAATCCGGGTTCGCGAAGAAGCATTCTTCTTGAGGGGTATATATAATTCACGTGTTTCAAGGCTTTGGAGGGATTCACGCACCGCGCCACCCGTGCAAAGAAGGATCCTCAAAAAATGGAACCGACAACCAAGCTCGTCATCGGAATAGATATCGGAGGAACGAAGGTTGCCGGAGGTTTGGTAGATGCTTGCGGAGAAATTCATGTGCGCAGCAGGACGCCGATGATCACAGCCGGGGAGGCTTCGAAAGGCCTCGCCGCGGTGTCTGCCGCGATTCAAGCGTTGTTCTCGGCTTTTACTGAACGACCGCGAATTGAAGCGATAGGAATTTGTGCTCCCGGGCCGCTGAATCCTGTCACGGGCATCATCATTAACCCGCCGAATCTTGCTATCTGGCATAACTATCCGTTGGCTGGGGAAATGCGCCGTCTCTACAACGTGAACGTGAAAATCGACAATGACGCCAACGCAGCAGCTCTGGCAGAAGCAAAATGGGGCGCCGGGCGCGGGTATCGAAATGTTTTTTATGCGAGCATTGGAACCGGCATAGGCACGGGGATTATTTTTGACGGGCGCATCTACCATGGGAGAACCGGTGCAGCCGCCGAAGGCGGCCACATCGGGATCGACAGCAACGGACCAAGGTGTAACTGTGGGAAGCGCGGTTGCATTGAAACCTTGGCAGCAGGACCGGCCATCGGTCGGCGTGCCGGTCAGAAACTCTCTAAATATCCGAAGTCGCTGCTTGGCGAGTTGGCCAGCGGAAATGCAGATGCCGTGACCAGCGAGATGGTTGCGAGGGCCTATGCTGCGAGAGACGCGGCTGCCGAAGAAGTGATCCGGGAAACCCTCGATTTGCTGGCCTATTGGCTTGGAAGCATTATCGATCTCCTGGAACCCGAAGTCATCGTAATTGGGGGAGGTGTTTCGACGATGCTCGCACCTTTTTTGAATGAGATCCGTGAACGCTGGCAAGGAGCGTGCCTCAATCCGGCGCCGATGGAAATTCCACTGGTACTCGCCCGCTATGGGGAAGACGCCGGGATCGCTGGCGCTGCTGCACTGTGTGAATTCGAGTGACATGTGACGATATCGGTCAGCGTGCCGGAGCAGTGGCCACATCCACGTTCTTGTCCGCACCACCATAATAAAAAAGCCAGCTCCCTCCATCGCGTACGAGTCTTTCTACAAGCACGACATTAGGTACCTGTCCGACTCTTGCTTCGTTAACGCATTTAAGGCACGATGGTCATGGCGAGAACCACCACATTACGATTGCTCGGCAGGCTCACGCTGCGCACTACTTTGCTACCATCGAGATCAAACGAATAGCCAAAAATATGAAACGTACCGTCATCTGTTTCTCCGTCGCCTGTGAGGCGATAAGGAACGGTCACAGCCGAAGATTCCCCGCCGAAGCCTCCCGGTGAATACCAATCGCTCAGGCTCTGCGTGAAGGTCGAAGATGTCCCATCGGCATACGCGACGGTGAAAGTTTGTGACTTCTGACTGCCTTCCACGCCGGTAGCAAGAATCTTCAAAGTGCCAAACTTACCGGGCGGTAGAGTAACCGTCGTTCCCGTGACGAGATCCGGCGCATTGGCTGGTCCCAGCCGAAACAAGACGCCCTCCCACTCCTGGTTGGCGCCCAAAGGCCGCGCCGGGAGCGCAAAACCGCCACCGTCCAGGCTGGCCATTTCGTCGAACGTGGCACCATCCTCGTAGATGCCCGTGGCGTTGTAGGCTGAGGCAAGGTCGACAGGTACTGCCCCTTTTTTAATTGTATTCACCTTCAAAAGCAGAGGGACACTATGCGATAAGCTGCCAGATGTTGCCGTGACAGTGACGGTAGCACTCTCCGAGCGCACAGAATTGTCCGCCTTGAGCGTGAGGGTGTTTGCCCCAAGGGCGTTGGGTGGAGTGAAAGTTGCCGTTACTCCTGCAGGCAGTCCTATCGCTGCAAGGCTCACATTGCTCTGGAACCCATTCCTCGGATTCACACGAATCGCTACTGTTGCGCTGCGCTCCTGGGTGATGGAGAGGCTTGTAGCTGAGTTAGAAAGCGAAAAATCCTTGTCGCCCGTCGCTGCTGGAGGAAGAACGTCGTACAAGGGCTGCGCTGGCTTAACGGTAGGATTTTCTTCCGAAACCGACATCGCCAAAACGCGAATCTTGGCGTTATTGGGGAGCTTGATGGATTTTGTTCCGGGTTCCAAATCGATGGCGTAGGCGAACAAGTACGAATACGAGTAGGCCACGTTCTCGCCCGTTGCGTTGTGATGATGCGAGCAATACCACGCCAGATCCGCGCGCTTGATGTAGCCGGGCATGATCCCGGTCATCTCCGCGTAATCATCATGCTCGTTGCGAGCCGGTCGCCGCTCGTTCCCCGGAATGGTTATGTCCTTCGCAGTCCACCGCCGGTCGTCCCACTGCCCGATGAATCCGCCCCAGTCTTGAATGTTCAACACGACTCGCTTTCCCCCTACTTCGAACGCGGCTTTTTGGTCGCCGTCGACTGAAGCCGCGAGCACGTATACCCGGTCAAAGCGGCCTAGCGGAAGATCAATTGTTTGTCCCTTCGCTATCAGTGCATTGGGCGTGCCGGTCTTTGCGGGCGCGAGCTGAAGCTCCACGCCGTCGAATTGGATTTGCGAAGGCAGCATCTCCGCTGGTAATGCATTGCCTTTGCCGTCGAATCCAATGGTCGACTTCGTGCCGTCGTTGCTGGCTGCTGCAAGATCGTACCGCAGCTTCACCGGAACAGAGTGCACGCCGCTGACCTTCGTGGGCGCAGCGGCCAGCTTGATCGCAAATGTCCGCGGCTGATAGGCCGAGAACGAAGCCACCAGAGAACCGTCAGCCACGGTCGCTGGTCCTACCGGTTGCTCCTGACCGTTTACCTCGCGCGCCGTGCTGATTGGGACGGCGAACGATACGCGCACGTCCTTTTGCGGTCTACCGTCCAATTCCACTAGTCGCACGATGATCTCGTGGCTCTGCTCGGCTCTTTTCAACGCTAGCAATCGCATGCGCGGGTTGCTCACCTTCAGCAACGAAAATTCCTGGCCCAGGGCTCCCGCATGCTTCGAAGCTTCGAAAGCGATCAGAGGCGCATTCAGGCGCTGTCCCTGCCAGTCGGTTTGCCGGTCGCGCCAACCGCCAGCGTGTCCGGCTATGCCGTAGACAAACTCATGGTGCCCAATGTCCTGGGTGCCTTGGTCATGATATCCGCCAGCTGTTCCCGGCGTCCGAATCAGAGTTAGCCGAATAGTGTTGTCATTGGGCTTATCTGATCCGTTCTTGCAGTCGGTGAGGATCGTGGCGCCAAACTCGTTGCTCATGTCCGTCAGATCAATCCACTGGTGGGAGGGCACTTCAAACTTTTTCGGCTCTGCTGTCGGCCTCTGGATGGTTCCGATGTCCCAGTTATATGTCGCCAAGCGGTTCGAAGCGGTCAGCGGGAACGTCGCTTTCAGGTTGGACTCTCTCGTATTCCAATCGATCACATTTCCGATTTCCACGCGCTTGCCCGCGTCACCCGCGGAAAGCCGTATCGTTTGGAGAAACCCCGAGCCGGCGGTTTCCCGCGAAACTTCCAGCGCTACGCGCACCGGCCCGTTTTCCACAACGCGAATCTTTGCCGGCCCGCTTACATAGGCTTTTGGCGCTGCCTGTTCCTGATCCCAATCCATGTTCCATGCCGGCCACTGCTGAGGGTTGTCGTAGGAGATTGCCAGCCTTACTGGTCCAGCCAGCAGTTCTTTACCAATGGATTTGTCGAAGATGCTTGCGACATCTCCCTCTGGATTGAGTTTTACGCGATAGTATTCATTTTCGAGTGAATCGTTGGATACTCTCAGCCTCGATGCCGCGGACGCTGCGTCTGGCTGCACATCATAGACCGCGTAGCCTGTCGGCGGGACCTGCGCAAGAAAAAGAACTTTTCCGCCCAAGATTTGTGCCGGAACTTCGCGGCCGCCAGGACCGGTGACGTGAGCGGCTTTGGGCATTCCTCCGGGAAATTCAACGCTTGCTTCCACCAAATCCTCCCGCGCGATGTTCAGCGGATTGAAGACTACTACCGGGACGCCTTTGGTTTCCGTATTCAAAGCTGCGGCCACACCTTCGGTGGCGTTGGCCAGAACTCCCGCAAATTGATTCATGGCTATCACGTCGTCATTCCAAGCGAACTCGTAGCTCTTCGGTGTGGCCGTTCCCGCAGCGATGTCATGAAAGTGTCCGCCCATCACCAGCGTCCACGCATCGTTCAGCCGCTCTCGCGGATACGCTCGCGCTCCCAGCCATTCCGCGGCAATCGAGGCCTTCTCCGCGGCATCTGCGAGCAGCTCCTCTTTGCGCAGCCAGCGCTTTTGATAAGCCTGCGACGTCAATGAGCCAGCCGAATGGTTAGTCAACTCCATCTCGCCCGTATATCGCGGCAACCCTGTAGCCTCCGAGGGAGTGATGTCCAAGAACATTTGATCGGCCGTCGCAGAAGTCACATGCACCGGTCCGTCGCCCACTTTCGTTTCCGGCCACTCGGGATTCGGCTGCCTCCTGGAGAAGTAGAACGCGCTCTCCGGTGGAAAGCTCGCCGCGCTCTTGGTAACTATCGCTTCCAACCTCTTCACGGAATCTTCATCAGGCGATCCGCCGACGTCCCCTGTCCCGTAATAGTGGTAATCCGCAAAGACGCCGCTGACTGTGCCGTTGTGCTCTACTCGTGCCGCCCAATCGTTCTGATACCGGTCTTCAGCGCGGTCGCGCTGTATCTTGATCAGAGCTTGGCGTTGATTTTGGAGGCTGCGAAACTCCTGCATTTCTTTCGCTTCCAGGGGCTGCCCGCTTTGCCGGGCCTTTTCCAATTTCTCCCGTAGCGCCTGAAGCTTTGTCTGGATTTCCTCAAGTGCGGTGTCTGCTGGTGCCGCAGGCAGCAACTTACTGATATCGGTGTAGATCCCCCCGCCATAGCTGCCAGGGTTCAGACCGGCCAAGACGCTCTCGCCATCGGGACCCACCCACACGCCCACGTTAAACGGCGTGCCTTCGGGTGTCCTTTCCCGCGATTCGGGACCTCCGCCATCCGCCGAAGAGCCCCACACGAGTTTCTGCGTCGAAAACCCCTTCACGCCGGAGTGCGCCAGAATCGTTGGCAGCGAGGCCGGAAATCCGAAGCAGTCGGGTAGCATGTATTCGGCGCTGGCCTTGCCAAACTCCCTGCGAAACCATTCATTTCCGTAGAGAATCTGGCGGATAATCGCTTCTGCGTTCGGTGCATTGACGTCGCCTTCCTCCATCGACGACCCCGCAGGAAACCATCGGCCAGAGTGAACAAATTGAGTCAACTTGGCAAAGTCCGCGGGGTAATACTCTTTCAGCAGACGGTAGCGATTCGCTCCGCTGAAATTGAAAACATAGTGTGGGTATTTCCCGAACAACTGGAAGTTATCGTCCATGGTCTTGCGAAGGTATTCGTTGATGACCTGTGGATACTCCCACCGCCATTCCGTGTCTAGGTGGGCATAACCGACCACATAGAGCGTGGGCTCCTTACTCAAATCGGGTTTGTCCGTTGCCTGCTTGTTTGGCTCCTGCTTATCAGAGGTCTGCGCCAGCGCCCCTTGATCGAAAAAGCAGCAGGCTAATCCGGCGGCAACAAGAACCATGTAAAGCCGCCGCATGGCTACACCCGAAACATGCTTAGTCACTTGTTCATGCGAAATCATGAGACCTCCAACTGGACTTGACCTTCATTGCGCACACCTACACTTCTTTGTCACAGACCGCACTCTTCGCGCGATGCTCTCTCTCTGTCAATCCACTTGGATGTCATTTGAACGTTCCCGCCTAAATTGTTCCACAGCCACAGGATAGCTGCCCCCATTCCCCTGCGATTACGGCTTGTATCCTGCCCTTAACGCGGTGCTTCCTGCTCTCATGCTGTAATATCAATCGTGTATGCGTGCTCTCTTGGGTCTATCCTTTGTTGCGCTACTCATTGGGGCTGCTGCCGCCCGGCAAACTGGTTCCTCTACTGCCCCAGGTAAGCCCTTCCCAGGAAAATTCACCGACGTCACTTCCGCTCTCGGCGTTCATTTCAACTACCTCTCTTCCCACACACCCAAGCACTATTTGCCGGAAACCATGGGCGCTGGCGTCGCCCTCTTTGACTACGACAACGACGGGCGCCTCGACATTTTCCTGGTCAATGGCGCGCCCCTCCGGGACCCCACGTCCAAAGGCAGCATCCCTCAGAAAACCGGCCCGAAGTATTGGAACGGTCTGTTCCACCAAAAACAGGACGGCACGTTCGAGAATGTAACCGAAAAGGCCGGATTGCAAGGCGCCGGATATGGCATGGGTGTCGCCGTCGGAGACTACGATAACGACGGCTTTGAAGATCTTTACGTGACGGCCTACGGCGGCAACATTCTCTATCACAATAATGGCGACGGCACTTTCACGGACGTCACCGAAAAAGCAGGCGTCGCCGGATCTGGTTGGTCCACCAGCGCCGCCTGGGTGGACCTGGACAATGACGGCTTACTCGACCTCGTGGTCCTCCGCTACGTTCAATGGGATTTCGACGACATCTGGTGCGGCGAGCACAAGGAAGGTTTCCGCTCCTACTGTCATCCCGACATTTTTCAGCCCATCTCCCCGCTTGTTTATCACAATGACGGCAACGGGCACTTTACTGAGGTTTCGCAAAAAATCGGCCTCGCGAAACCGGGCAAAGGTCTCGGCATCGCCATCGCGGACTATGATCGCGACGGCCACATCGATTTGTTCGTGGCCAACGATTCGATGGTCGAATATCTCTACCACAACAAAGGCGACGGAACTTTTGAAGAAGTGGGTCTCCTCTCGCAAGCTGCCGTTGACGGCGACGGCCGCACCTACGCCGGCATGGGCGTCGACTTTGCCGACTATAACAATGATGGTTGGCCTGACCTGATCATCACCGATCTTGCCAACCAGCGCTACGCGCTCTACCAGAACAATGGCGACTCCACTTTTAATTACGCCAGCTTCAGCACCGGCATCACCCGCGCCACTATGCTGCACTCCGGATGGGGCGTTCGCTTTCTGGATTACGACAATGACGGCTGGAAAGATCTTCTCGTCGCTCAGGGCCACGACCTCGACACCGTCGAGCTCAACTATCCCAACCTTCACTATCGCGAACCGATGCTTCTCCTTCGAAACACCGGCAAAGAGTTCGTGGATGTCTCCGCGGACTCCGGTGCCGTCTTTCATCAGCCCTGGCTTGGCCGCGGCATGGCCATCGGCGACATTGACAATGACGGCCGCCTCGACGCCGTCGTCACGTCCAACGACGGGCCCGTCTACATTCTTCACAACGAAACGCCCACGCAAAATCATTGGCTGACGCTCAAGCTCGTCGGCCACAAGAGCAACCGTGACGCCATCGGCGCCGAAGTCAAACTCATCACCGCAAACGGCGCGCAGTTCGCTACCGTTTCCGCGGCCGCCAGCTATCTTTCTTCTAGCGACAAGCGCGTGCACTTTGGGCTCGGCCCCGAAGCCGCCGCGCAATCCATCGAAATCCGCTGGCCCAGCGGCATTCTCCAAACGTTGAAGAACGTCCGCGCTGACCAATTCCTGCAAGTCGACGAACCTCTCCCACCCGCGGCCGGCAAATGAACACGTCCTCCTCGGTCCCTTCGAAGTGGCTCACCGGTTTATTCGCACCGTTCTTCCTGGTTTTACTTTTCGCCCCTGCAGCATTCGAACAGCAGTCCGCGCCACCGAATCCGCAGACGCCGCAATCTCCCGCTCCTGTGAGACCCTCCGGCATGTCCACCGGCGGCGCGCACGCTCCAGTGAAGGATGCGAAGTCTCGTCCCATCACTGCCGGTGGCTTCGTGGACGGCGCTCCCGTCATTTTCCTCGAAATCACCAAACAATCCGGCCTCGACAAGTTTCGCCATCGTTCCGGCTCTCCCGAAAAATCCACTATCCTTGACGCTCCCGGCTCCGGCGTCGGCCTCCTCGATTACGACAACGACGGCTGGCTGGACATTTACCTCCTCAACGGTTCCACCGCCGCCGCGCTGAAAGGGAAGGAAGCGCCACCTCGTGCGATGCTCTTCCACAATAATCATGACGGCACCTTCACCGACGTCACCGACAAAGCCGGCGTTTCCAATAACCGCTGGGGTTTCGGCGTCGGTGTCGCCGACTGGCTGCGTGCTGGCCGATACCTCCATTGGCCGGGCACGATATCCGGATCGCTAGCATTGCCGTCCTCTCGAACTTTGCCAACGACCAACTGGAGAGCCCTGTTCTCATGCCCACGACCGTGATCCTCGGCGCCGCACGCACCCCGATGAACACCATCTGCCGGAAAACCTGAGAGACGTCGAAAAACTGTCCGGTGAAGGGCGCTACGAAGATCCAGTAAAGAAGGTTGAGGTTGAGTTGAAGGTAATTTTTCAAAACGTGATCGTGCCGAACGCGCAGGATGACAAGAGACGCGAAACGACAAAAGCGGAAAGTTCCTTCTATCGCGAATCGAATCCGGATGGGAGCCACGCGTAAATTTGCCTATGATGCGGACTCCAGGCCTGCCAGGCACTGCATGCCCATTCTCGCACGCGGGCGACGTGCTCCTTTGGATTTGTGGCGTGATGAACATCGGCGACGGTGATGGCGCCACGAGTTGGCGGCGGTTCGAGCCAGACAAATTGTTTTTTTGATTCAGTGGCTTTGAGCATCGCCTCGTTAGCCCGGCTCATTTCCAAACCACGTTCGAGCAAAAGGCACAGTCGAATCAAATGCACAGCGACCGATTGAATGCTCTGCGACGAAGGACGGCCGGGATGCTGCACCGCATAAGCATCCACACTCAGCCGATAATCTTTCGCATAGGCAGGATCGCCGTATCCGCGCGCCAGCACTTCGCCGTACGCCGCCCAGCAGCCCGGCGAAGATTCCATGTACCGATGCGTCGGCGCTTCCATCTCCGGGAAAAGTCCACAGCAGCCCATGCACGGAACAAGATTCATGGCGGCAAGATAAATAGCCCATCTGGGTAGCGCACGCGTCTCGCGTGCTGGTTTCGGCGTCGCGCCGAAACGATCTTTTCTTTATATCCGATTCGCAGCAGCGGGTAAGAATTCACAGGGAAAGCACGCGCGGCCAGCGCGATCGCGCCATTGCGTTCTAAATGAGCCCGCGCTTGCGGAAGTCACCGATGTTTCCGCCGCTTGAGCGCTCGATCATGTCGATGGTGAATTTGAGCAAACAAACTTCCCAGGCGTCGTCCACGCCCTGGATGACGGCGCTGAGCGGCTCCTGCAAATCCTCGACTTGCGACTTTGTTCGCGCGACCACGGCGTCGATCGGATCGCGAAACATGCGCTCGATCACGTCGGTCTTGCGAAATTGAAAACCGTAGCGAAGGACCGCGGTGTTGCGCGCGTGCTCGCGCAGTTGCTCGACGTAGCGCTCTGCCTTCTCGCCGAATCCTTCCAGCAATAAGCGGCTGAAATGCTCGGGCGTCAGGATTTGCGGCCGGTCGGCGTGAATATTTCCGTCGCGCACGCGCACTTCGTTCACCCGGTCCATCAACTCCGAGATCAGATAGAAATGAAAACTCGTGCTACCAAAGGTCGCGATCTTACGCTCGGGCGCGAGAATCACCTGTGTGTTTTCAATGGCGTACTGGAAATCGTCTTCCTTCACTGTCGAAGATAACGATAAAAGATCGACCATCTTCGCGCAAATTCTGGCAGGGGCGGTTTACCAAAGCGCGCGGGGGCGATTGAGGTCAATCGCCCCTACGTTTCGACGAAGCTGCGCATTGACTTGCCCGGTTCCCGCCGCGATTTACGTCCATCGGAAAAACGTGAACCCGAAGAAATTTTTTGCCGAGCTCAAACGGCGCAAGGTCTACAAGCTAGCGATCGGTTACGCGGTCGGCGGTTGGGCTTTGGCTCAAGGTGTCGCGCAGGTTTTTCCAGTATTTGATATTCCGAATTGGGCGGTTCGTCTCATTGTGCTTCTCATCGTGCTCGGCTTCCCGGTCGCGCTGGTCCTCTCCTGGTTTTTCGACTTTACCCGATACGGGATAGTGCGCACACCGGATCGAGAATCCAACGCGAAGATAGACATCGCCCAAACGGAGAGCACGAATGAGAAATCGATTGCCGTCCTGCCTTTCCGCGATCTGAGTCCGGGCAAGGATCATGCTTACTTTAGTGATGGAATCGCCGAGGAAATTCTCTCTGCACTGGCAAAGACTGAGGGTTTACGCGTGGCGGCTCGGCGGTCGTCGTTCTGGTTCAAGGGCAAGGAAGCTGAGCTAGGCGAGATCGCACAGAAGTTAAACGTGGAACACGTGCTCGAAGGCAGCGTCCGTCGCGACGGCAATCGAGTTCGCATTACCGCCGAGCTGATCGACGTGGGCGACGGCTTCACTGTCTGGTCGGAAACGTTCGATCGCGAGATGCAAGGGATCTTCGCGATCCAGGACGAGATCACGCGATCGATTGTCGAGGCGCTCAAATTGAGACTCGATATCTCCGCGTCACCGACGTCGCGCAGCCCCGACGCTTATGACGTTTATCTGCAGGGTCTTTTTTATTCGGATAAGAGTACGGAAGAAGCGTTGCAACAAAGTTTGGAATTCTTCGAACGCGCGCTGGAAAAAGATCCGCAATTGAGCCGCGCTTGGACGGGAATTGCGAAAGCGTGGTTGTGGCTGGCCGATGCTTACGTGCCGCCGCTCGAAGCGTATCCGAAGGTTCGTGACGCTGCCGCCCGCGCCTTGCAATTGAACGACGAAGAGGCCGAAGCACACGTGTACCTGGCGGAGGCAAAACGCATACTCGACTGGGACCTCGATGGCGCTGAAGCGGAATTCAATCGCGCAGTGCAAATCGATCCGAATTCAACGCCTTCCAATTATTTCATCGCCGCGCTCCATGCCGCCCGAGGCAATCGCGACCAGGCGCTCACTTACTTGCAGCGCACGTCGACGATCGACCCGGCATCATTATGGGTGAGTAACTTCGCTTGCGAGCTTTATCGATACTTTGGTTTGAACGATGAAGCGATCGCTGCCGGCGAGCGCGCACTGCAGCTCGACCCGACATTTATGGCTTACGGCGAGCCGGCGCTGGCGGCTTTGTATCGTGAGATGGGGCAGCTCGACAAAGCAATCGCTCTTTATGAGAAGGCACGGAGTCTCGTCGGGTGGCCGGGCTTTGGTCTGGCCATTACTTTCGCGCGAATGAATCGGCCTGAGGAAGCGCGCGAAACTCTCGCGGCCGCCGTCGCAAAACGGCGCTACACACCCGGCGACGCCATTGCGCATGTGCACGTGGCGCTCCATGCGCACGACGATGCGATTCGAGAACTCGAACGCGCCTGCGACGAGCGCTCGTCAGCGCTTCACATGGTCGGGATTGCTCCCGAGTTCGCGCCGCTGCGTTCGGACAAACGCTTCCTGTCGATCCTGCAAAAAATCGGGCTCGATCCGGAGAAAGTGTTGGCTTCGCCACGTTGAATAGCTTCACTCTTCACGATTCATCACTGGACCAGCGTATCCTGTCCGTGGCCGTGAGCGCGCACACCGTGTTTGGTCAAATCTTGCTGGGCGACGTGCATCCCGAAGATCAGCACGGCAATCAAACCAAAATATAAAATCGACATCGTCCAACGCTGTGATGGCGTGACTTCGAAATAGCGCTCTTCTTCTTCAGTTCGTTTGCGGAACAGCGAATAAATCCTGGGCAATGATAGAAGTACAATCAAGCAGACAATGAAATTTGGATACTTCCACCCGAACCAAATCAGCAGCGCAAATCCCGGCAACCAAAGCCAACGCGACAACGCTGTCACGATCCGTCCGCCATCAAGCATCCCGACCGGCGTCAGGTTGAAGAGATTCAGAAAATAGCCAAACCAGGCGAGCGCGATAAAGAGCGGTGCAGCCATGGCTTCCCCAAATGCGTGGCAGACCAAAGCGCCCAGGCTGCCCAGCATCGGGCCGCCGATCCCGACGCACGCTTCCATCCAGGCGTTGCGGGGCGCTTCCTTGAGCGCAATGAACGCGCCCATAAACGGAATGAAAACAGGCGCGCCGACCTTGAGCCCGAATTTTTTGGCGACGAGCAAATGTCCGGTTTCATGCACTAACAGCAGGACGACAAATCCGAGCGCGAAGGGCCAACCCCAGAACTGGGTGTAGACCCAGATCATCAGCAGCATGGTGCCGCCCGACTTCAACAGGATCGGCAGGACAAATTTTAATTTCGCGAGAAACTTTGCGATGAAGACACCAACCACGGCGATTGGGCCAAGGGATTTTTTGATACGACTCCACGCCGTCTCAGTCTTCGGCGGCTCGAACTGCCCTGTTTCTGTTTGAAGATTCATTGCGTTGCCAGGTCAAATGGTTGGCTCACTTAATCCGGTTGGGGCTTGCCCAAGATTGTAATCCCTTTTCACAAAAATTAGATCGCCGAACTGTGAAGGTCGTTAAACGCCGCTCCGAGATGGTCGAGGACATCGCGCGCAAGCAGCGATTCTTCACTGGCGCCTTCGAAAAAAATCGCGATTTCCGCGGCTCGCCCGCATAGCCATGCGCCAAGTCGCGCTGCATCGTAAAGGGACAACCCTTGTCCGGCCAATCCCGCGCAGACGCCGGTGAGAACGTCGCCCATTCCACCACTGGCCATTCCCGGATTGCCCGTCGTGTTGTAACTCAACGGACGGTCCCGTTCGGCCACGATCGTCCGACTGCCCTTCAACAAGAGCGTCACGGGAAAACGATTGCAGAATCTCGTCGCCGTTTTGGCGCGGGTCTCTTTTTTGTCGGGGAAAAGCCGTTTCATTTCGCCTGGATGCGGCGTGAGCAGTCGTTTGCCTTTGCAGCGCCTGAGCGCTGCAATTTTGTCCGCCAAAATGTTGAGCCCATCGGCGTCAACCACCATCAGTTGCTTTGCTTTTTCGATGAGGTCGAGAATTTCAGCAGCACGCGATTTGCCAAGGCCAGGTCCAAGTGCCCAGACGTCGCTCTTTTCTTTGAGCAAATCGCGATAGGATTTGATCGGTCTCACCATCGCTTCCATCGGCGCGGCGGCGGCAACGATCTCGTAGATTTCTTCAGGAACAAAGACTTCCACCAGACCTGCGCCTGCTCGCAACGCGCCGTAGGCTGTCATGAGAGCAGCGCCGACGAATCCTTTGGAGCCGGCAACCACGCCAATGCGACCAAATTGATTTTTGTAAGCATTGTATTGACGTCTCGGGAGCAATCCTTGAAGAGCCGCCAGGCTGGCAAGAGTTTGTTTCGCCTTCTTATCCGCGGGCTGCAGATCAAGCAGAGGTACAACTTCCAGCCTGCCGACAAAGTTTAGCGCCCCATCTGCGATGAGACCAGCCTTTGCAAATCCAATCGTGACGGTAAAATCCGCGATTACACAGTCACGATCTGTTTTACCTGAGTCGCCATCGAGACCGGTTGGCAAATCAACAGCAAACACATAGGCACCTTTATTTCTCCGCAACTGATTGATGAAACGGCACGCGGCCCGTATCGATTCGCGCAGCGGCGGTCTCGCGCCCACACCAAGCAGGCCATCCAGAATTATGAGCGGTGCCGCGGTACCGAGGTACGCCTCCTCCGCCATTCTTTCCTGCGCGGCGGAGGACCGGTCAGCGAGCTCTGCCCAAAGCTCCACTAGAGTAACACCGAGGTCGGTAGCGCCGCTGAGGGATCGCGTCGCCCCTAAAATCTCAGGCGGTCTACGGCGCAGATCACCGAGTTTCTTCCGCATAAGCTCGCTGCAATATTCCTCCTTGAAGGCAAGTCGCACTTCGATTTTCCACCCGAGCCGTCGCAAGCAATCTGCGGCAACCAGCGAATCACCCGCGTTGTGGCCTTTTCCGGCGAACACAATGCACTTGCCGGGCTTCGGAAAAAATTTCGTGACTGCCTGCGCGACACCGGCGCCTGCCTGGTCCATGAGCGCTTCGACTTGGACTCCGCTTGAGAATGCGGCCTCCTCCGCGGCTCGCATCTGCGCCGAAGTCAGGATCGGCAGGTCCAAATCAGCCCTCCCGGTTCGTTGAGGCCGAACCTGCTTCTGAGCCGACTGGTTTCGAGGAGCTTTTTTTCTTTCGCGCGCTTTTTTTATGTGAACGTTTGGACTTGCGGTGTTCAGACTTCGCCACCTTCGTTTGATCCATGTACGGTTGCAGCGGGATGCTTTCGCTCGTTGCCACTCGTGTCGTTGAGCGCGCACCACCAACGGAATTGCGGCCCCGGACCCCAGCCGCAATTTCGTCTGCGAGTTTTTGACGATACGAAGCACTTTGTGCGTACGCAGCTTCGGTTGGGTTAGTGAGGAAGCCGCATTCCACGAGCACCGCCGGAATACTTGTTTTTCGCAAGACGTAGTAACCCCGGCGACGCACTCCGCGATTACTCGAAGGTGCTCCTCCAACGACGTAGTAATGAATCG
>Ga0137418_10002665_pt1 | contig 16339 bp, 6 predicted proteins | sample CZODoug3_1_2_16f_FD_122242 | JGI IMG/M metagenome (GOLD analysis project Ga0137418, IMG submission 122242) | Vadose zone soil fungal communities from Angelo Coast Range Reserve, California, USA - CZODoug3_1_2_16fungal (Hybrid Assembly) | ecosystem: Environmental > Terrestrial > Soil > Vadose... | reverse complement strand
CAATTAAATAAACAAATATTATCACTCTCTATGCTTATTCATGTTTAATTTTATTTCTAAAATTCTATTTAAGCCTTGGATAGTTAGATGCTCTTTAGCACCTATCATCATAGCTACCTTTTTAAAATCTGAAAAATCTAAACTTTTTAGTCCTTGTACAGGGTACTTTTCAAAAAAAGGAATAATTACTTCAATTAAATCAGAAGTTTTTGTAATAGCAAGAGTTACAGTGTCATTAAATTTAGATACATGCTGATTTTCCTGATTATGTTTTACTTTAACTTCATTACTAGATTTGTTTCAAGTATTAAAGTAAGTAACCAAACCTTTAAGAACATCAGCATCTCTAATATTAAGATTAATTGAAAATCTTAATGAGACTCTGTGACTTTTATTAGTATCGCGCGGATGCGCCTTAATATTTAAATGGAAAGAACCATCACCACTTGTAAAACCTGCTACCCAAAAAGGATCAGGTATTCCCTGAAATTTAAATTCAGGTCTACTTACAAAGGCAACGTTTGGAAAAGCTTCCTTTAAACTTTCAGAAAGACCTCAATTAAGAGAGCTTTTTAAACTGATTAAATTTAAAAGACCCTTTTCAGTTAAATGTTCTCTTTGCTTAATTATTTCAAAACATTGTCTAAATATTAAATAATCAGATACTTTTTCTGTTACTAGAGGGTAACTATCAAAATGATTTACAATTACTTGTAACTCTTGAATTGATTAAACTACGTATTGAACTGAATTTATTCCATTTGTTCTTATTTTACCTACCATTAAGGTGTTTTTAATAAGTTCTAATATTGCAATATCCTTAATATGTAATTTTATTACAAAAAGAGGAGATGTTCTTCATTTTAATTTTGATTTGGCGTCGGGTTTTATTGCAAAGGAGAAACATCCTTCAGCATCTGCAAAACCAGTAATAAATCAAAGGTTTAATTGATTATTTAAACCGGTTTTACTTAAAGTAGAATAACTTTGTTTATTTTTATTTAATTGGTTAGAAGGGATTTTGATTTGATAGTTTCTTTCGAAACCCATTAGAGTACACCTTAAGTGCAATGGCTTTTTGCACCAACTACCGTCTACTCGTTGCTCTTTTACAGACTCAAAATCTGACTTAGATCCGCGATAACCCATTTTGTTTTCACTCATCTTATGACTTGTTACCGTACATGAGTAATTACTTCATCCACTTATTACCTTTCGATAATAGCTTGGTATCATAAGTTTTAGGGTGTCCCCGGAGTTTGATAGTTTGACCCACTTATGTGTTTTCCCAGAACACAATGCAGGAGAACTTGCCGAGTTCCTTAACAACTTTTAGCTCTACGCCTTAGTATACTCTACCTACGAACCTGTGTCGGTTTAGGGTACGGTAGTTGAATTTTTTTGTTGTGATTATTTAATAATAGATATATTAATTGTAAAAATAAAAATACAATTATATAATAAACAAAATAAAAAATTATACTTAATTTCCTGGTCAAAAATTTTTTTTACTCCATAAATGACTTTCAGTATATAACTCATCAGACAAATACATTGGTATTGATCCTTAGAGGCCGCATTAACTTAAGGTGGTTTAACCTTTCCTTAAAACCCTTTCGTATTCGGCGAGAAGTATTATAACTTCTTTTTACGTTACTCATGTCAGCATTATCTCTTCAGTTACTTCTAAACAATGAAACACTGTTTTTCTTTAGTTATACTGAATGTTCTACTACCTAAATTTTTAATATATTATTTTTCAAAAAATAAACAAAACTAAAATATTAAAAATTAACAGGATATCGGTTGATTATTTTAGACCCGTTACATTTTCGGCGCCACACTCTAAGCGCTGCTACGTTGTTACATTACGTTTTTTAAAAGATAGCTACTACCAAGCTCACTTTACAATGCTGCATTCAAGTTGCTACTGCCTTAATTTCACTAAATAATCATTAGGGACCTTGATCCATGTTCTCGGCTGTTTCCGTCTTGACTTACTCAACTTAGCATGAGCAGTCTGAATATCTACCATCAATTTATGTAATTCCGAGATTCACTTCCATTGGCAAGATTTTCGAGGTCCCCTCAACTTAAACGCTTAATAGAAATAAATTATTTCTAAAATTAATTGGGAAATAACGTGCTGTACCTCCATAAATTTTGTATAGATGTCATACTTATATATGTTTCGTAGAAAACCAGCTATCACCAGTTCAGATTGGCATTTCACCGCTTTCCAAAACTCTTCGGAGAATTATGCAACATTCAACCGTTCGATCCATTATAATCTGGCTTTGGAAAGATCAACTGGCTTCGGGTCTAATAGAAGTAACTATTCCCAACACTAATAATCAAGTAAATAATACACTTTATATTTTATAAATATATTTATTTAAGGGCATTATTATATTTCTATTGCTATTATATATTTAATATTATATCAAATCAAAATATTAAAAAAAGATAAATATTTATTTATTAATTTTTACCTTATAGTCTAGTCGCTTTCGCTAGGGCTTTAAACCTTGCTACTCCTATTAACTTGCTGACCCATTATGCAAAAGGTACGCCGTCATTTTATAATTTAAAACTTCGACTGCTTATAGGGTTACTAATTCAAGATCTATTTCACTAAGTTATATACTTTCTTTTCAACTTTTCCTTTACAGTACTTTTCACTATCGCTAAATTTATATACTTAGCCTTAGAGGATGGTTCCCCTATATTCCAACAAGTTTTCTCTCATTGTACTTGATATTTAAATTTATTAAATTTTTTCTACAGGTCTGATTACCTTTTATTTTTCAATATCTTTTTTTTATTTATATATTTTTATATTTCGAAATAATTTTTAATTTTTAGGCTAATCCGATTTCACTCACCATTACTTTCGGAGTCTCGGTTGATTTCCTTTCCTTTCCTTAATAAAATGTTTTACTTCAGGAAGTTTATATTTGTAAGGTTTTCCTTAGGATCGCCACATTTGATAAAACCAATTTTTTTTATATAACTATGATTATATAAATAAATTAAATTTTTGTGGCTTTTGGTATATTCCTCCTTTTTTATAAATTTGCTAGTTATCCTTAATAACCCCTTTGAAATACTTTGATGTTAAAACAAAATTGTCATCGATACTTTTATAATTATTTTTGATTTTTTAATTATCTTTTTAAAACAACGCGGCGCGCCGAAGGCGCCGTAGCAGCCCGGCACCACAAAAACCGCGCGAAGCGCGGGCGGCAATGCCGCCCGCGAGGCGAAGCCCCTTAAGTATCTATTTTAGGTTTAATTATATAATTTTTAATAAAATAATTTATAAAAGAGGTAGAATTAGTTTAAAGGTAAAATACTGTCTTGTGGCGACGAAGTTCAGAGTTCGATTCTCTGATTTTACCCTTAGTTAAAAAACTTCGCGGAGATAAAATAATAAATAATAAAAAATTATTTTTAATTAAATATATATAATTAATAAATAACTAAAAAGTTAAGTTATCTAAAACTGAAATTAAGCTTATTTAATATTAATTAAAATTATTTTTGTTTAATATTCTCATCAAAAACCGCGCTGAAACAAAACAACGCGCCGCCGCTTCGCGGCCCCAAAACAAACAAAAAACGCGCCAGAGAAAAAATTAATATAATTATATATAATTAAAAAAATATAATAAATTATAATTAAATAAAATTTAATTAAATTATTAAAAATAAGCTAATAAGTCCAGCTGCTAAACCAAAATATATTATATCTGTTAAGAATAAAATAATTTATGGAAAGATAAGAGAAAATTAAAATTTTTAGATAGGAAGATAATATAATTATATTAAACACTTAAGTTTTGTTTATACTATTTTATTACTTAAAAATAAGAAAATAAAAATCCTATATAGGTTTAAGAATATTTAGTTTATCTCAGAAAAGTAAGTAATTAGGAAAAAAAAGTAATTTTAATACTAACAATTATTATTAATTAATACTTAATAAAAAAAAAAATAATTACTGGTAAAAAAAAATAAATTATTGAATAGAAAATAAATTTAATTTTACTAAAAAAAAATAATATTATTTGATTATTAAAAAAACAAACTTAGTCTTGTAGATAATAAATCTAACTTAATCATTTATTATATTATGTAATTCAATTATTATAGGGCGGCGGCTGCTTCGCAGCCATTATTTATATGTAATATTATAAGCTGATATAGTTTAATTGGTTAAAACATACCACTCATGACGGTAAAAAAAAGGTTCAATCCCTTTTTTCAGCTATCTAAAATAATAAATATTTATTAAGGCGGCGAAAATAATAATTACAAACTATAATTAAGGTTATTTATAAAAAACTATAAGTTTTACAAAATTAAATTAGTGTAAAATTTTTGTTTTTTTAAGGGGGCGCCCATAAAAAATTTTAATCTTAAGGGCTGCTTCGCAGCGTCGCAAGTTTAAACTAGTATTATTATATTTATCTTGTTTAAGGGCGCTGCGCGCCATTTATAGATTTAAAACAATTATAAGGCGGCGAAGCCGACGCCTCAGATGGCGCATAAAATTAGTTGAGGAGGCGAACCCTCCTATTTTAGGAGTGAACTATATTTCCTTATGATTTTGTAAATGATCGCCAAATAAATAATTTGGTGCGCGAAGCGCCCTGAATTTAAATATTTTAATAAGATCTCTAATAAAAAATCAAGATATTTAAGAGGCGCCGCCTATTAAATATTGTAATAATGATTATATTATACCAAATCATTAACAAATTTAATATTTTAATTTTAGAAAAATTTAATATTCATAGATTTCCTACCTTATCCGCTTTAGCATTAGGGATTAATAGAACTAATTATTTAATCCCTATAATAACTGGTAAACTTTTTTTAGAAATTAAAAATCTTATACTGGAGGTTCTACAGATAAGGCTGCGAAGGCGCCTTCGGCGCGCCCCCTAAGGGACTAATTATTTGAGCTCCAACAGTAAAGAAAAATTGTGATTTGCCTAAAGGTAACTTTACTTAGTTTGAAGGAGATATCAGAAAAATCGATTCAAAAGCTTTTGGATTCTTTGAAGTTGAAATTATTGCTCCACCGGCCGCGCGCGCTTCGCGCCGTCGTCCTATAATTCAAACTAAAGTGCGCGCCTGGAACTGGTCTACGTACGCGCTTTCAGCGCCCATTAGGTACTTGAAAAGAGACATTTTTTTCTGAAGAAATAGAGAATGGCGGCGCGAAGCGCGCAATATGGATATAAATTCAATATAATCAAAGGTTATCTATTTGAAAAAGCTAATATATTTTCGGGAAACATTGATGTTTTATATGAGATTAAACGCGCTTCGTGCCATTCAATAGGGGCTTCGCCCCCAATGTATCTTATATCTAAGTTATTTTTGATTTCACTATATGGAGCCCCCAATTATTTCTGAAAATGGCGGCGGCTGCTTCGCAGCCATTAAATTAGTTGAAAAAAATTATTTAATTAGTGAAATAATCAATTTAGATAAAGGCGCGAAGCGCCATTTATATCTTATAATGCGCGAAGCGCCCTTGAGACTAATGAATCAAAATTATTTGAAAAGTCTAATTATAATATTTCAATTGGTATTGCTTCAGCAGTTACTGCATCTAGTAGGGCTGCGAAGCAGCCGCCGCTATGACTCTATTTAAAATTAATGATAATTTATATTATACAGATAGTATTTATATTGATAAATCTTTAGATAATAAATGAATAGGAGTGGTCAATGAAAACTTGAAAATATTTTTAAGGATGCGCTCCGAGTCACTTCGCGCACTGTGCTTCGCACACCTAATAAAATTGAAATTACTAAAGTTAAAGGTTTTAAAAATCATATTAAATATAAACAATTAAAATCATTATTAAGTAAAAATAAAAGTTTATTATTAGATCAAGAAAAATGATTTAAATCTACTGGAAAAGGTAATATTAGTATTAAAAAAAAAAATAGCCGGCGGGCGAAGCCCCACCTACTGAAAATAAAAGACAATTAATTTATATTTATCTTAAAAATAAAATTATTGATACTAAACCATTTAAAATAAATTCAAATAAAAATATTATTTAATGGTGCACCTATAATTATATATATCACCTTAAAGATTATAATTTAAATTGGGATAAATATTAACTTGTAGTTAAAATATCAGTTCGCGGCTTCGCCGCCGCTGCGCGCAATCTTACATATTAAATTAATTATATAAACAAAAACTTTCATAATATAAAAGTGGAGTTTATTATATTGCCGCTTCGCGGCGCTGCCATTATTCAGTGTAATCAATGAGAGACAGCACCGTTTTAAAAGTCTAAATTTTTAATTCTACTTAGAAAAATTAATTATTTCTATAAAAAAAATAAGTTTTTAAGATTTATTTTTAGTTTTTATTTAATATCGCTTCTTTTAACGCGACGGGCGCTCCGCCCCGCGCACAAAAAAAACAACAACAATAATAGGTATTTTTATCTAAAAAATTTAAATTAAGGGTAATAATATTTTGTGTCTAAATTTAGAATAACTTTACTTTTAAAAAAACTAAAACAATTTTATTTTTTATTGTTTTTTTTAAATAATTAAAATATAAAATACGCGCTGCGCGCCAATAAAATAAACTATTGGACTTAAATTTTTTATTTGTTTCTATAATCAACTTAACTTTTGTTAGCGCCCTATCATTTTTTTAGATTTATTTTTCTATTCTCATGCAGGGGCGAAGCCACCCTTCAGCAACCGCGCTGCGCGCCTTATAACAACACCTCCCGCTAATCCAGTAATTATTTGTATTATCTAAAAATTTTGTGCTCCTTAGAATTATTGAGGCCGGTGCCGAAGGCGCGGCGGGGCATACAAATATTAAATATAATTTGAATAATTTTTAGATTTGCGAATAGTGAATAAATATAATTTGAATAAATTTTAGAATTCAATAGTGAATAAATATTAAATAAGATACAGGCGGCGGCGAAGCCGCGCTCTATATAAATTTTATTTAAAATAAATTTGTATACTCATAAGTTATATTAAATGCGGGGCTTCGCCCCCTCCAAAACTATACTCTTTATATCTATCAATAGTTTTTATTACAATTAACTACGCAATATAAGCATAGTGGACGGCGGGCGCTTCGCGCCCAGTTGAAGTAACCACCGCCGGCGGCAAAGCCGCGGCTATTTTATATTTAAGATAAAAACTTAGGCGCCTTAGGCCCCGCGCGATTCGAACTAATTTTTATGCCTTGGATAGGTATTATTTTAACTTATAAATTATAGTCTTTATTTACTAATTACATTAAAAAAAGTATAGTTAGTTATAAAATAAATTTTTTAAAAAACGAGCCCTTCCAGATTCGAACTGAGACCAACCTAAATGACAATCAGGTACTCTACCTATTAAGCTAAGGGCTCTAAATTTAATTAAAACGGATTATTTATAATTTTATATATGTATATTTATTTATATAAAATATTTTTTGTTTCAGCACGTTTTTATTGTTATTTATTTTTATTGTTTTATTTCTGTGTTTGTTATATTTATTAGTTATTATTTAATAAACTAATATTAATTTAATTAAATTTATTATTAAATAATAGGATATTAATAATCCTCCTTTTACGAACAAATTTAAAATAATAAACAAAAACAAACAAAAAAACTAATAAATTTTAAAATTAAATAAAAATTTAGAAATAATTAACCGTTAAAAATAAATAATCAAGAATATATAAATAAATTTAAAAACGGCGCACAAAAATAGAAAAAAATTACTATCTTTTATTGCTTTTATTTATAAGGTTATATTATTAATTTAATTAATATATACTATAGTTTTTTATTTATTATAATTAAAAATTAATTTTTATTACTATATATTATATATAATTAGAATATATCTTGATTACTATTAAATTAATAGTTTTAGAGATAAATTTATTTATAAAATTATTGTTAATTTTAATTATTTATTATTTTTATATTAGTAATATTTATATTTATTATTAAATAATTATTAAATATAAATTATATTTATATTCATTATAACTTTCTTATTTTTTAATATTTTATTTTATGTTTTTAATTAAAAATTTAAATTATTAATAATATATTTTTTTTTTATATTATTTTTTTTTTTAAAAAATTAATCTTTTTCTTTTTAATTAAATTTTATATTTTATAGATATATTTATCTCTTTTATATATTATAGTTATTTTTAGGCCGGGGATATTTAAATTTATAAAAAATATAATTAAATTATTATTAATAGTTTGGTATAATAAAACATATATTGTTATAGCACTAATTATTATTAATTTAATATTTTAGTTATTATTATAATTATATTAGGTATTATTATTAATAATATTAATATAAATTATACTTATATTAATACTTATACATATATAAATATTAAGGCCAGGCGGCTGCTTCGCTGCCCCGGTTGGTTAAAAAGGAATGGAATTAATAATATATTAAAGATCAGAAGCAAAATTATAATATATTAAAATATATTATAATTATTATAATATTTTTAATATTATATTGTATATAATTATATATTTTAATATAATTAAAAGGTTAACATTTATTGATTTATTATTGTAAAGATTAGGGCTGCTACGCTGCCGCCGCCGGCGGTTAACAAAACTTTAAATAAAGGGGGGCGGCTGCGTAGCTACCCGCCGGCGCTAATGCGCCATATTAATTATAATAAAGATATTATTACTAATTATTATAACTCCTTTATTTTTTTATATAATTATATTATTTATTTTTAATATATTCTAAATATACACTACTAAAATGTTCTAAATCTTGAATATAAATATTCAAGAAATATATACTCAGGATTAAAGTAAATATTATCACTAATATAATAATAAGAATATTTATTTTTAGAGATTTACTATATATTTTAATTATATAGTATATATAATTTTTTATTTTTAAATAATAATATTCTGAAAATAAATATGAAAGCCATTTTAATTCTATTTCTCTATCGCCGCTTCGCGGCACAATTAAATTAGAAATTAAACAAAGTACTAATAATAAAACCGCTAATAAAGTAATTATATTTAAACAATATATACCACTTATTATTACTTCAATAGGATTATCACTAAAGAACATAGAGAATATACTATTAGCTTCCTCATTAGGAGATATTATTAAATATTGATCTAAGCTTAAGTCACTAAAAAATGGGGGCGAAGCCCCGTCTAATTCGAAATTATCTAAATTTATATTATTATTTGCTGTATTTGTAGGAGTATCTGAATTAACACTCATGTTATTACTCCCTGTAGGAGCTTTAGAATTAACAGGGGGGTTATTAGTATTAGCTGTATTTGTAGAAGTATTTGAACTACTACTCCCAGAACCTGGATTAGATCTTCCCGCATCTGCAGCAGATTGAGCCATTCTTTTACCTATTACACCAGCAGCTGCACCTAAACCTATAGCTGCAACTTTAGCACCTAAAGGTGCAGTTTTAGGCATCAACTTAGCTATACCTTTTACAGCAGCACCAGCAACAACCCCATCACCAAAACTATCGCCTAATTTACTTAGCGCAGCTATACCTTTATCTATTATTTTTTTATGAGGATCTTCACTTCCATCACTACAATAAATTGTTTCGAAAGGTAAAAATAATAAAAAGAATAAAATTAGAATAATAGAAACAAAAATAAAATTATAAATTTGCCATTTAACTATTATTTCATTATCAGAATACTTAAAACCATCCCAAATATATGAGATAATAGGATAAAAAATAAATAAAGAGAATATTCTGGTTAAAATATCATGATCATTTAAATATTCAAGGCGGCGAAGCCGCGGTAGTAATAGAAGAGCGGCTCTGCCGCCGTTCATCATTAATAAGAATTATTTTTTTGCTCTTGTTTACACGCCGCAAAGCGGCCATTAGAATAACTGAAATTAATTAATATAAATTATTATTTATATAATATTTTCATTATAAATATACATATATTCTTATATTTATATAATATTTTCATTATAAATATACATATATTCTTTTATTAAAGATTGCACGTAGCGGCGGCGAAGCCGGGATTTATATTCCGCCTTATTAATTTATTTAACATTAAATAAATTTTGTTTTTTAATTATTTTTTGTTTTTTAAATTAATTTTTGTTTTTTAAATGGCGCGCAGCGCGTTTTTATATATAATAAATTTTTCTTTTCTTCGCGCCGCCGCCGGGGATTAAAATTAAAATAAAATAATTAAAAATTAAAAATTAAACTAGTTACAGCCACGTGTAATGAATTTAAAAGAACATTAGGAAATATACCTAATAAAACGGTAGGTATTAGTAATGCTAATAAAAGATTAAATTCTCTTCTTGAGATATCTTTCACTGGTTTTAAGTGTGGTGAGTATACACCATAAGAAACTCTGTTATATAATCAGATTGAATAACAAGCACTTAGAACGATACCAGTTGCACCTAAAGCAGAGATTATAGGACTTCTATCTCAGATACCAATTAAAGATAATTGTTCACCTAAGAAATTTAAACTTAAAGGTATACCCGTATTAGCTAGTGTAAATAAAAAGAATAATAGAGTGAATAAAGGCATATAAGTTACTAATCCTCTAATATAATTAATAATTCTTGTACCAGTTCTTTCATAAATTACACCACCTACACAGATAAATAAAGCAGGAGATACTAATCCATGAGCTAAAGCTAATAATATAGCACCTTCAATACCTTGAATAGTATTAGAAAATAAACCTAAAGTTACTACAGCCATATGTGCAATTGAAGAATAAGCAATTAGAGCTTTAGTATCTTGTTGAATAATAGTAGCTAAAGAGGCATATATTAAAGTTATTATAGCAATAGTTTGAACTAAGGGTGAAAAATAATTAGAAGCATCAGGTAAAAAATTTATTAAAACCCGTAGAAACCCATAAGTAGCGAATTTTAAAATTGTAGCCGCTAATAGTATAGAACCCGCTAAAGGACTATCAGCATGAGCTCTAAATAATCAACCAGTAAAAGGTCATAATGGTGTTTTAACTGCAAATGCTAAGAAAAAACCAATTCATAATATTTTTTGACTTTCAAGATTTATTTCAGTTAAAGAGATTAATTGAAAATCAGTAGAACCTACATAATTATATATATGAAGAATAGATAATAACATAAATAATGATCCAGCTAAAGTATATAAAAATAATAATAAAGCAGATCTAATTCTATTTTCACCAGCACCATATAATAATATTACTATAAATAATATTGGTAATACACTTTCAAAAAAGATATAAAATAAAAATAAATCTAATACTACAAACACAGCTATTTGTAAAGTTTCTAAAATTAAAAAAGAAATTAAAAAAAATTTAAGATTATTATTAATATTATTATAATTAGATAATATAGCTATAGGTGTTACAAAAGTAGTTAATATTATAAAATATAAAGATATACCATCTATACCTAAATTAAAATTATTAAATTCATATACAAATTGATATTGACTACTACTATTATCAAATTCTAATCATAAATATAAAGAGAATATAAAATTTATAATTGATGTATTTAAACTTATTTTTTTCATTGTGTTTTGATTAGAATCTGAAAGAAGAGAAATAATTAAAGAACCCAACAATGGTATTAATAATAGTAAAATTATCATTTTTTAATGAAGAATTAAATTTTTTAAAAGTTAGAATAAATCACTGTTAAGCTTATTATTTTTTGTTTTTTATTAAATAATTATTTTTTTTATAATATTTAATTTGTTATTAATTAATTTAATATTAATTTTTTAATTATTAATAACTAGGGCGGAGCCCCTGAAAAATAAAGAAATAAAGAAAAAAGGGGATGAATATATATATATTTATATTATTTATTATAAATTAATTATAAATATTATTTTTTTTTATAAAAACATATACTTCTTTTATACCAAAATAAAACAAAAAAGTTTTTTAAATTACATATATGGTAAATAAATTATAATTAGAATAAATATAATAATAAATAATTATATAAACATATACTTCTTTTATACCAAAATAAAACAAAAAAGTTTTTTAAATTACATATATATATTAAATAAATTATAATTAGAATACAAATAATAATAAATAATTAAATTTAATTGTATGGCGCGCAGCGCCCATTTATTTAATAATAAAAAGATTATCAAAAATTAATTTAAGTATAAATTTTTATTTTTAATAATAAATTATTCAATCCAAAAAAATAAATTTATTTTTGTTTTTTTGAATAATTACCAAGGGCTGCTTCGCAGCTATTAATAAATGAATTTTGTTATTAAATAAAAAGACTAATTTAAAAGATAAATAAAAAATTAAATCTTTTAAATAAATTTTAAATAAATAGCGCGACGGCTGCGAAGCAGCCCTTATAATTATTTGAAATAAAATTTGATATTATATTTAATAAGATACAATTATGTAATATAAATTAATTATTCAAATTTAATTAAATATAAAAATACCGCGGCTTTGCCGCCGGCGGGGCGAAGCCAAAACTAAAATTTTAATTAACACGGGTACTGTCGGATTTGAACCGACGACTTTAATAAATAAAGTACTCGTTTTCAAGACGAGGGCCATAAACCAGACTCGACCAAATACCCTTTTTTATATGGCGCGCAGCGCGTTTTTAAATATATATAATAAATATCAATAGTGATATTAATAGAGCGCGGCTTCGCCGCCGCCATTATCTAATTTAAATTTTTTATTTATCATAAATAAAACGGTCACCGCCGCTTCGCGGCAGCCGACGACTAAATATAAGACCGAAGGGACTCGAACCCTTAATAAAATCCATTATGAGCGAACGGCATTAACCAATTATGCTACAGTCTTTATTTATAATTTTATTTTTTTCCCTTTTTTATTTATTATTTTTTTATTATTTTAAATTTTAAATTAGAATAAATTCTAAACAAAACAAGAGTGAGGTGATTTGAACACCTACCAATGATTTTGAAGATCATAATACTAGCCCTTATACTACGCTCTTAATAAATAAAATAAATTTAATTTTTTTTAATTATTTAATTTAGTTTTTTAATTATAAAAATTTTTATATTATTATAATATCTTTCTTTTAATTAAAAATTATTTTTTATTATAAATATCATTATTATTAAATATATAATAATATATAATACATATGTAAATATAAAAAGGGTTTAATTACAATAAAAATAGACTACTACAGTTTAATTTTAAATAAAAATAATAAATTTATGTGAATTAAAAAAGATTTTTGTTTTTTACTAGGGGCTGCGAAGCAGCCGCCGCCCGTCTATAAAGGCGCTGCGCGCCGGGGATTAAATAATAATTAATAACTACTAATATTAAATATTAGGATTTATTACTTAATTTAGTAATAAACATTCTTATCACTTGTTGGAAAGTGAATAAAGGTAAAATATAATTAGAAAATACATAAATTAAAGCAATTAAAGTTAAAAAAGAAAAAGATAATTGATTAATGAAATAAAAAGGAATTAATTGAGGCATATTAATAAAAAAAAAGTTTTTCTCAAATTGAAGAGAAAAGTCTCTGTACGTATACTGAAAATATAATACAATAAATAAAATGAGACTTTGAGTTTAAATAAAAAATTAAGAAATTAAAATAAAAAAGAATTAAAATTAAAATAAAAAATTGTGGTGGCAAAGCCGCCACTTCGTGCGGCGTAGCGATTAGGGGATAAATTTACTAAAAAAAACAAAAATAAACTTTAAAATTTAAGAAAGCAGAAAAAATAAAGTTACAAAATAAATTATAATTAATCGCGCTAAAGCGCCAACTAATAAAGAATTATCAAATAATAAATTAGCAAAAACTAAAAAAATAAAGGTTAAAGCAGCAAGAGTAAAATAAATAGCATAAGTAGTAATAATACCTGTATCTAATTTACTAATTTTATTAGCTAAATTATAAAAGTTATTACTTAAACCATACGGTCCTACCATTTCAATAAATCCTCTATCTAAAATTTTAGAAATATTATATCCTAAAATTAAAAAATTAGAAATAATAAATTTATTATAAATTATATCTATTAAATATTTTCCATTTAAAAAGGTATATATTTTTATTCCTAATTTATTTGTACTTAATTCAATTATAAATTTATAGCTAAAATGATATAAAAAGAAAGCTAAACTAGCACCAGCTAAAGATAATAAAGCAGGTAATAATTTTATAATAGTATTTATACTAAATTCTGTATCTATTAAACTAATATTATTGGGGTTTATATATAAACTGTTTCCAAAAAAATCAGTTCCCATACCTATGAATAAATCAGAGAATAGATAACCAAAAAATATACTAAATAAAGCTAATATGAATAAAGGAATAATTACAGATAAATTAGCTTCATGAGAATTAATATAACTATTTTTATTACCATTAGGTACAGTTAAAAATACTAAAGATAATAATCTAAAAGAATAAAAAGCAGTTATACCTGCTGTTATACTACCTAAAATATATGCATAAGTTCCACTTAAATTATACTGCCCATAGGCTAATTCAATTATAAGATCTTTACTATAGAAACCAGTAAGTCAAGGTGTAGCTAATAAAGATAAAGAACCTACTAACATAGCAGTATAAGTAAAAGGTAAAAATTTAATTAAACCCCCTAATTTTCTTATATCTTGTTGATCAGATAAACTATGAATTACAGCACCTGCACCTAAAAATAATAATGCCTTGAAGAAAGCATGATTAATAACATGCATTAATGCTACATTGTATTGACTAAGACCAACAGCCATTACCATATCAATTTATACTTTTACTTTCATAAAAGCTTGGAGTATATCATTTATAAAATACAATTTATTATCTCGACATGCTAGCCGGTATTTTATAATTTCGCGTGTAGTCTCTGAAGATCCTAATCTTATTTTTACCTTGCCTTAACTTTTAAATAAGGTGCTTCGCACAGTAAATATAATTAGTTTTCCTGCTGATTGTCTATTGGTACATACTTAAAATTTTTACCGCGCGGAGCGCATTAAGGTATTTAAGTCTTTAAGACTTTCCAGCACATAGCGTAATTTTAATAGGTCATATGTAATAACTAAAACATAAACTCTAATGTAACATATTTTTCTACTAGCATATAATGGCTAGTATTTTGTTTTTTAAATTAGCTCTGTTATAATGCTAGTTGTAAGTATATGACTTTTATGATTTTGATGATTTTAACAATAATTTAATATTTACACTGTCTATAGTAACCTGTAGAGGTAATTTTTTATCTAATTTCAACCGTATAGCATCTATATTTTTTATATTCAAGGCTCTCATCATTACACGTATACCATTAAATTCCATCATATATTTTCCTGTGTCCCAATCATAACAATAAACACGTTTTTTATTAGCACCTAAAATATGATTAATTTTCGTTGTTTCAGATACAACTTTACCTTTAAGAGTATTACTTATCTTAAGTTTTGTTTCTTTGGAAAGTTTAGAACCAAATCTATAGTGATTAGTACCAGTAAAAGGTTGTAAAATAGTTTGAATATTGTATGATGGATTAATAATTTGATATCAGTAATTTTCTCTTTCAGATAAAAATTTTTGAGATACCGTATCTTTATCAAAAGTCTCTAGAATATAAAAAGTAAAATTATTGGTTCCATATTTAGATAAAGATCCACAGATCGCCATTTTTGTTTTATTATCATTAATATATTTAGTGGACAAATACTTACTAAGTCTTAAATATAAATTCACAGATTTACCTACATAACACTTATTGTTAATATTATTAGACCATAAATATATTCCTGGTATTTTTTTATACTTTTGTCTGATAATTCTTCTACCCTGCGGAGCAGAACTAAAATCATTATATTTATCTACATAAGAAATAGTAGATGAAAAGTTATCCCTAATCTTTTTTAAAGATTCTACTTTAGGATATTTAGAATCTAAATTTTCAGTACTAAAAAAAGCAAAAGAAGACAGAATAGATATAGAATTGATTGTATAATTAAGTTTATTGTTAAAAAAAAAAGTATCAAGGTCCGCTGTCCATAAGCAGAAAGAGAGAAATGTTATAATTAAAATTGGAAAATAACCTAGTTGACTTATAGTACTAAAAGCAATAATTCTTTTTAAATCATTTTGTACTAACCCACAACTAGCAGCAAAGAAAGCAGTAGTAGCACCAATTAAAGTGATTATTAATAATGAAGTGGGACTATATTCTAATAAATGTGAAGATCTAATTAATAAATATAATCCAGCTGTAACTAA
>Ga0137418_10002664_pt1 | contig 16345 bp, 10 predicted proteins | sample CZODoug3_1_2_16f_FD_122242 | JGI IMG/M metagenome (GOLD analysis project Ga0137418, IMG submission 122242) | Vadose zone soil fungal communities from Angelo Coast Range Reserve, California, USA - CZODoug3_1_2_16fungal (Hybrid Assembly) | ecosystem: Environmental > Terrestrial > Soil > Vadose... | reverse complement strand
CGCCCAGGGCAAGCAGGCGGCGGAATGGGGACTGGCAACTGAATCCGCGCCAGCAGACAAATTGGATGAGCGGTTTGAGAATCTGCTTGAGCGAATAGCCAGGCTGCCAGTCAATCAGTTGGTGATGATGAAGCTTTTGATAAATCAAACGCTGCTGGGCCAGGGTCTTCATGAGTCCCAAATGCTGGGCGCGCTTTTCGACGGCATCGCGCGACACACTAAGGAAGGTTACGCGTTTCAGCAACGCGCCGGGGAAGTCGGTTTCAAACAGGCGGTCAAGGAGCGAGACGAACCATTCACCGGCGGCGTTGAATAGTAAAGGCGAATTCAAACTACAAGTGTAATGGTTGATTTCGTTTTTCGCTCCAGGGGAGCGAGATGTTTATAGCTACAACCGTATGTTCAAATATCTCGCTCCGTTAGGAGCGAAACGCGCAGTGGAACCTGGGTAGTCAAGAGCGATTGCGCTCCTGGGAGCTAAAGACTAAAGAGGAACCGCCGGGCTATAAACATCTCGCCCCCCTGGGGCGAAGCGACAAACAAAGTTCTGCGCGAATTTCCTTTTGCGTGCTTTCTCGATTCGCAAAGAACTGCAAAGAGATTCTTCAGGAGACCAAATCTCAATGATCTTCAAAAGTCCTCACGCGCCGGTGAACATTCCTGACTCAACGATCACCGAGTACGTCTTGCGTAATGCCCACCGGCTTGGCGACAAGCCCGCGCTGATCGATGGACCAAGCGGCCGCACCTACACCTACGCACAACTTCCCAATCTGATTGGCCGTCTCGCTGCGGGCCTCGCTCTTCAGGGCGTTAAGAAAGGAGAAGTGTTCGCAATCTACAGTCCAAACCTGCCGGAAGTCGCTCTGGCTTTTCATGCCGTAGCCAGCCTGGGAGCGGCAACGACGATGGTGCCGCCGCTGTTCACTGACGAGGAAATCACCAAACAACTGAAGGATTCGGGCGCCCGCTACTTGCTGACCGTTCCGCAGCTTATCCAGAACGCGCAAAAGGTGGCTGAGGCAGCCGGCATAACCAATCTTTTCGTAATCGGCGAAGCTGAGGGCGCAATTCCGTTTGTCTCATTACTGAGTGAAGCCCGGCTCGCGAACAGCACACCGATAAATGTACATGAAGACTTTGCAGCCTTGCCCTATTCCAGCGGCACCACCGGACTTCCCAAAGGCGTCATGCTTACACATCGCAATCTGGTTGCGATGTTGCGCTTGATGGAGACTAACGAGGCATTTTCCGGTGACGACACGATGATCTGCGTCGTTCCGATGTATCACCTCTATGGTCTGCACATCGTGGTTAATCTCGGACTCAGTGAAGGCGCCACCATCGTGACCGTGCCACGGTACGACCTGGACCAATTCCTGCAAGTGCTCGAGAAATACAAAGTCACGGTTGCGCCGCTGGTACCGCCTTTAGTGCTGACGCTGTCGCTGGCGCCGCAGGTAGAGCAGCACAATCTTTCCGCCTTGCGGCTAATTCACTGTTGCGCGGCCCTGCTCGCTGACAATATTGCTCAGGACTGTTCGCGTCGCCTTGGCTGTGAGATCAGATATGGCTACGGCATGACCGAAGTTAGCCCGTTGTCACATGCGAGTTTGCCTGATGCGCGGACCCACAAGCCGGGCTCGGTAGGTTTCTGTTTGCCTAAGACGGAATGCAAGATCGTTGATTACAACAACGGCGCGGAACTCGGTGCAAACGAAGAAGGTGAAATTTGGGTGCGCGGCCCGCAAGTAATGAAAGGTTACCTCGGCAATCCGACCGCTACGGATGAAATGATTACTGCAGACGGTTGGTTGCGCACCGGCGATATCGGCTATTGCGACCCGGAGGGACGACTGTTTGTGATAGATCGACTCAAGGAACTGATCAAAGTTGACGGCCGCCAGGTCGCGCCAGCGGAACTCGAAGCAATTCTATTTACGCATGCCGCAGTCGCGGATGCTGCGGTGGTCGGCAGTCCTAACGAGAAACATGGCGAAGTTCCCAAAGCGTTCGTAGTTTTGAAGCGCGACGCCAATGCAGAAGAGATCATAGAATACGTGGCCGGCAAGGTGGCGCGGTACAAGCGCGTTCGTCTGCTGGAGTTTATTAGTGAAATTCCCAAGAGTCCGGCGGGGAAAACATTGCGACGCATGTTGCGGGACAAAGAACGACGGGCGGTTACCAGGCAGTAACTTAAACCGCTTGCGCCACGGCGCGCTCAACAACGTTCCTGTTCTTTAGCAGACCTGACGTCAGAATGTCTTCATGCAGCTCTCCTTCGGCATCAGTCACCATTGTCGGCTGGAAGTAACTTTCGAACTTCGAGTCTACGCGAAATGCCGGCGTGTACATGTGATCCAACGGTTCGGTGGTGCTGATGTAGGTGCGGGGACGCGGCCGTTTCTTTGCCCAGCCAAACCCAGTGAATGAAGTGGTGAGCGGTTGCGCGCAAACCAGCAGCCCGGCGCCCACCGCCAGTATCATCTGCATCGTTGTAAGTTTGGAGTGATAGATCTTCGCGAAGCGCGCGGCGTGCTTCACCACACGTCCGTGATAACCCTTCATGCTTTGTATGTCATCGACAAACTTCACCACTTCATCAATCGGATCCACCGGGTGCTGTAGAATCGTCGTTCCGTCCATGTCGCGCAGCTTGGTATTCGGCAGGATGGTGCGGTTCTCCAGACACTGGTAAAAATAAGGCGTGCCTAAAAGCGGAATCGACAAAGTTACAAACGATGGCACGGTGATTTCCGGCGTGCTGGTGATGAAGTTTAACTCGCGCCGCAAATCCGAAACTGTGCGCGTGGTGACGTCAACCATCAAGCCATAACTGAAAACAACACCCGCATTCAGCGACTTGCTGATCATCTCAACCTGCGGCGCTTTCGTGTTTTGCAGCTTGTTGAAAGTCCGCAGCCAGTCGTTATCAAAAGATTCCAAGCCACTGAACAGCAGTTCGCAGCCCGCGTTTCTTATTAATCGCAGGTTTTCATCGCGCGCAAAAAAATCGTTCGTCACCAGCGCGCCCCACTGATTAAACTGACCGGCCGCGCGCATTTCGTTAATCAAGTGCAGCTTGGCTTTGAAGTGATTGCGATCGCTGCCGTAAAAGTTGTTATCAAGGAAGAACATGCGATTGCGCTTGCCTGACGCCAGAATTTGCCGGCGGATGTAATCCAGATCATAGGTTTGATAACCACGACCTTCTGCCGTCAGCGAACAGAACGAACAACGGAAGTTGCAATAGCGGGTGGTCTCCACGTAACCAATGCGCCCCAGCCAGTAGGCGAGGTCGTAGCGCGGGATCATTGTCTCGGCCACATATTCCGGGCCGAGCGCTTCCGTGATCACTTCGCAAAGCTCTTCAATATCGCCGAGACAGGAATAGTCAAAAACTTTTTCTGCCGTAAGCGGCAGCGATCGCACCGATGGTCCACCCGCGACCACGATCACTTTCGGATTTTTCGTGCGTGCATACGCGGTCAGGTGCAGCATGCGATCGAAACTGTTTGTCAGCCCCGTCAGCACCAGCATGTCCGGCCACGAAAGCAACTGCTCGTCTTCAAGTGGCCCGCTCGCCAGTTCGGTATAGCAACGCACGTCGCATAGCTCGCGGGAAAAAGCTCCCGCAAGATAAATAGGACCGACAGCCTGGGGAATCTTGGTCGTCTTGTGCATCGGTTGTCGCGAGTCGTCGAAATAACAATTCACCACCAACACGCGCTTCCGGTCTTTTGCGGATCGGGGAATGGCTGTGTGTAATTGCTCGCGCATAGGAATCTCAACTGCGAAAACCGCTTTGAGCTTCTCCTGTTCGTCGATGTTCAGCTAGCGGTGCAAATCCGGACAAATGCGAGCCTCTCGAGAGGCAACTGGCGAGGCAATATGGTGGCAAACGGGCGCTTCATGAGTTGCGCGTTACTGTACTCTCTCAAGAGAGGTTAGGCAATGAAGATTTGGGCAGTTTTGGAGTGCGGCGGCTTGACGCCGCTTTTAACGGATGGGAAAGAGTCGAGTGTTTTCCTTTATGAAATCGCAAGGCTAACCAAAAGCGGCGTCAAGCCCCCGCAGTCCGAATAAACGGTCTCAACCGGTTTTCCCAGACTTGTAGTAGGCTCAGCTTCGCACGATTAAATCTTTGAGAGCTGACGACAGCCGGGTGAACACGCTTCCTGCCGCAATCGAATAGCGGCGAAAGTCGAAAGTGGTTACCGGCGCCACGCCGTAACTCGCGGAAGTCAAAAATATTTCATCTGCTTCCGTTAGATCCCCCAGATCATAGACGCCTTCAATCAGCGGGATGAATTGTTTTGCGGCCAACTCGATAACCGCGCCGCGCGTGACGCCGGCCAGCGCGCCCGTGCTGAGGGCCGGCGTATGAATCGTTCCTTCTTTGGCCCAGAAAATATTTGCCGTAGTTGCGGAAACAATTTCGCCGCGTTCGTTAAGCATCACTGCTTCGTCGAACTCACGTGCCTGAGCTTCTTCCCATGCCAGCACCTGACCGAGATAGTTCAAGCTCTTGATGCCAACCAGCGGCGAGAAAGTGTTGCAACGGTAAGGCGAGACGGCCATTGACAAGCCCGCGGCAGAAATTTTTTGGGCTTCACTGGTCATGATCAGCAGATCAGTTTTGCGCGTGCTCTCATTCTTTGCGTGCCAAACATCGCGCCCGCTGCGCGCGAGCAGAATTACGCGCGCGCGGCCATCCTTCACCTGATTGACAGCTACAAGCTTTCCAACTGCATCGCCGACGTTGCGTTCGTTTGCGCCTTGGCAGTCGATGTTCAGTCGTTCGGCATGATCCTTGAGGCGATCCCAATGCTGAGACCACAGAAACGGTTTACCGTTGTAGATCGCAACCGTGGTAAAGACGCCGCGACCATAAAGCATTGCCGACGACACTGGCGCTACGCGCGCCTTCGTCGCTTCCAGCATCACCTTGTTGAGATAAATTACCGGGTGCATGATTTGAGAGACTCAATCCCTTGGAGTGCGGTGGCCTGGCACCGCTTTGGCCTTTGGCGGCATAACATCGAATAAGGTTAACCAGACTCCAGTAAATTTGGTTGCGAAAGTCGGACCAAAACGCCGCCAGCCCGCTTACCTTTTGAGTGCGGTGGCCCGGCACCGCTTTGGCCTTCGGCGGCATAACATCAAATAAAGTTAACCAGACTCGATCAAATTTGGTTGCGAACGTCGGACCAAAGCGCCGCCAGGCCGGCGCACTCCAAGGAGATTACTCCCGCCCCGCAGCCATTACTTCAGCCTCAAGTGTTTTCGGAAGAGACCCGCGCCAGAGGCTTTCCAGTTCTGCTACGTTGGCGGAGACGACTTTCTCGTCGCCGACTATTATTTGCAGCGTGTCACCCCCCACTTCACCTATCATTGTCAACGGACAATTTTCGCGTTTCGCGATGGTTTCGATTTCGGTTCGAGAAGCGGCGGCGAAGCTAATGATGATGCGCGAGGGTGATTCGCTAAAAAGTGTGGAGGTTACCGGAAGTGGGCCAGCTAAAGAAATATTCGCGCCTAGCCCTGGGCCGTTCAGTGAAGAGAAACAACTTTCCGCCAGCGCCACTGCCAGACCACCATCGGAACAGTCGTGAGCTGAACGAAGCAAACCTGCTTCAGCCGCGGTGAGGCAAGCGTTCTGCACTGCGGACTCAACCTGCAAATCGATGCGCGGCACTGTGCCGCCGGCAATCATCTCTGCGGTAGAGATGCCATCGATGACTGCGGCGTATTCGCTAATGGAAAGATCGTCGGCAGTTGTGCCCAACAGTGCCACTAGATCCCGCGGTTGTTTGAATCCGGGTTGGACCACCAGGCGCACGTCCTCAACCAGACCAATCATGCCGATTACCGGAGTGGGCAGTATGCCGCGGCCTTCCGTTTCGTTGTAGAACGACACGTTACCGGAAACCACTGGCGTGTTGAAAGCGCGGCATGCTTCAGCCATGCCGTCGATAACTTCCGAGAACGACCACATAACTTCAGGCCGTTCCGGCGATGCGAAGTTAAGACAGTTTGTTATCGCCAATGGGCGCGCGCCGACACAAACTACATTGCGCGCCGCTTCCGCAACGATCAGCTTGGCGCCTTCGCGTGGATTTGCGGCGCAATAACGGCCATTGCCATCCAAAGTCATAGCCAGCGCGCGGCGGGTTTCTTTTATGCGCACAACCGCAGCATCGGCTCCCGGCAGCACCGCAGTGTTTGTCCTGACCATGTGATCGTATTGCCGGTAAACAAACTGTTTCGAAGCGAGGTTGGGCGATGCTATTAACTTGAGCAGTATGTCATTGTGGTTCTGATTTTTGTGCTTTGTACTTTGTTCTTTGTCCCTCTGGTCTTTGGACTTTGGACTTTGGACTTTGGACTTGAGACTTGGCCGCTGCATCGGCCGTTCATACAAGGGCGCTTCGTCAGTTAACGCTGCCACCGGAATGTCTGCAACTGTCTCGCCATTATCAAGCACGCGCATCTGGCGCTCTTCCTGAACACGGCCAATCACCACCGCATCCAAATCCCATTTGCGGAAGATGTCGATTACTTCGCGCTCGCGGCCTGCATGGGCCACGATCAACATGCGTTCCTGCGATTCGGAAAGCAGCATCTCGTAAGCCGTCATGCCGGTTTCGCGTTGCGGCACTAAAGTCAGATCGATCTCCACGCCGGTGCCCGCCCGCGAGGCCATTTCGCACGACGATGAGGTCAAACCCGCGGCGCCCATGTCCTGGATGCCGGCGACCGCGCCACTGCGCATCGCCTCGAGACAGGCTTCGAGCAAAAGCTTTTCCAGAAACGGATCACCAACCTGGACCGTCGGGCGCTTTTCCAGTGCCTCTTCATCAAACTCCGCCGACGCCATGGTTGCTCCATGAATGCCATCGCGCCCGGTTTTCGCGCCGACATAGAGAATTGGATTGCCGACGCCGCTGGCCTTACCAAAAAAGATTTGATCCTGTTTCACTATTCCGAGCGCGAATGCATTGACGAGCGGATTGAGGGAGTAAGCGTCATCGAAAGCGACTTCGCCGCCGACTGTAGCGACTCCAAATGCGTTTCCGTAATGCGCAATGCCGCCAACCACGCCGGCCAGCAACGAACGATTGCGCCGGCCGTGCTGTGGGTGATCCAACGACCCAAAGCGCAAACTATTCATCGCCGCGATCGGCCGCGCACCCATGGTAAACACGTCGCGCAAAATGCCGCCGACGCCGGTGGCGGCGCCCTGAAACGGTTCGATGAATGAAGGGTGATTGTGCGATTCGATCTTAAAAGCCACGCACCAGCCGTCGCCAACGTCAACTACACCGGCATTTTCACCGGGCGGTACAACGATGCGTTCGCCGCTGGTCGGCAGACGTCGCAAGTGGATACGCGAAGATTTATAGGAACAATGCTCGGACCACATCACTGAAAAGATTCCGAGTTCTACAAAGCTCGGCGCGCGGCCCAACAGCGACTTGATGCGATCAAACTCTTCTAAGGTCAGATTATGAGCGGTGATTACTTCGGGCGTGATGTGTTGCATAAAAGTGATGAGTACTGAGTACTGAGTGCTGAGCGCTGAGTGAAAAGCAAATGGGTAGACGCCTTCTACTCATTACTCATCACTCATGACTCATCACTTTTTCTATCGCGGCGCGCAGTTCGTCGTCTTTGATGCGGCCCAGACTCTTATAAACGACTTCGCCTTTCGCGTTGTAAAGAAAAGTTGCCGGCAAAGCGCCACCCCACTTGGGATCGACCATCTTGATGGCCGGTTCGGGGTCAGAAAGGTTCAACAGGTAAACAGGCATCTGCGCATGCATCTCGCGCAGAAATTTGGGCACGCCCGTCTTGATGTCCGCCAAATCGTCCAAAGTTACCGCGATGAAATCCAACCCCTTAGAACGGTAGGCTGTATCGATTTTCACCAGGTCCGGAAATTCATCGCGGCAGGGCTCGCACCAGGTAGCCCAATAGTTAACCAGCAACGGTTTCGCATCGTCGCGCTTGAGCAGCGCCTGCAAACCGGCAGCATCAACTGCGACCACCGCGGGGATTGGCTTCGTCGTTCGCCCTTTTCGCTTCTGCGCAAAAGCCGAAACGCTCGAAAGCAAAAGGCCGAGCGCCACTGCAAGTGAAACCAATTGCACACGCAAACTAACAGTGCGCTTTACACAGGTCATCCGCTCACGCACGCTTGATGCTGCAGCCGAAGGCCATCGCAGTGGTTTTCTCAATTGGCTTGCCGGCCAGCGCGGCATCGAGAGCCACGCGCAGGTCGCTGGTATTTACTTGCGCAAGGTCTTTGTTGTTGTCGATGCGACCGTGATAGAGCAGCTTGTTGCTCGCATCTAGAAAATACGCTTCCGGCGTGTGCGTTGCGCCGAGCGCGTCGGCAATCTTGTTGCCGTTGTCCTTCAGAATCACAAACGTCAGGTTATGAGCGGACGCGTGTGCCTTTACCGAGTCGGCCGGCTCAGTAACATTTGAATTGATGCCGACGACGTTGATGCCACGTGCCTTGTAATCCTGCGCCAGCTTTTCCATACGCTCGTTGTAGGCGTTCGAGATGGGGCACTGCACCGCGATGAAGATCAACACCGTGCCGTTCTTGCCCTTAAGCGATGCCAACGAGTGGTCCTTGCCATCCGTATCCGGCAAGGTGAACTCATCAATCGTCGCGCCAATGGGCGGCGGCATGGGAATATCGGGACGTGCAGCACGCGCGCTAAATGTGTTGGCCATCACAAACACAGCAGCCAGGCTGAGAGAGACAGCAAATAGTTTCTTCATGATCGGCAACTCCTGTCGGAAATGATGAAGGGGAAACGGAAACGAAAGATTACCAGCCGCGAACGAGCCATTGCAAGAGAGATGAATCACCTCGCAACACCTTACCCGGCACGAGACACAGAAATAAAACCGATCTATGTCTTGCAACCAACCCTGCTGAGTGCTATTAAGGCCGCGCCTACTACCAGGCCGCGGTTGAGAAGATGTTAAGACCATCAGACTCAGCCGCGATTCACCCTAATTGATCTTCACTGTGTTGGAGTCCACCAGCTTTCTCTCTCCAGCACGTTGACAGAAATAGCCTGTAATTGAAATCGAGACGTAACCGAACTGGCGCCTTAACCGTCAGAAGTCCTTTCGGCGTTACTTGGCGGCCAACAACACCTTGCAATCGCCCTACGTGCAAATCTGCAATCAAATCGGCATTCGCATTCCACCGTGGAGGCGTCGGCCTCTGTTATTGCTTGACTTGCGCGAATTTTTTTTGAGAAAGAGGAACAAGATGAAAACCAGCTCACACCGATTTAATGCAAAGTTTTTCATTGCGATATTCGGCCTTCTGCTGCTGTTTGCAACTCGTCCGCACAGTACAGTGGCGCAAACGAATACTTTTCCTGCAAGCGGCAACGCCGGCGTCGGCACGACAAGTCCGACCAACCCTCTCCAGGTGACCAATGGCAGTGGAACAGCTGCGGGAGTTCGCGTGGACGCCGTTACGGCCACGACCGGAAATGGCGGAGCGCTGGTTCTGAACACACCCAGTGGCTCCAATCACCTGATGTTTGAAACCAGCGGCGTTCAAAAATGGGTGCAGTATGTCAATGGAAACGACCTGCGCTTTTATGCGGCGGGAGGAGGTGACCGGTTCACAATGCAATCAACCGGCAACGTCGGAATCGGTACGACGAGTCCTTCTGAAAGACTTCACGTGGCTGGCGGTAGCCTGTCTGTAATTCGCAACGAGATGTCATTGTGGTTAGCCAACAACTCTGCCGGTGGCGAGACAGACTGGGCGCAGAATGCTTATTACAACAGCGGGTGGAAATATCGACTAACTGATGAGGCAAGTCGTATTCAGCTGTTGGATGGTAAGACTATATTTAGTTCTGCGGCTGCTGGCTCGGCAGATGCGTCTCTCACCTGGACAAATAATCTGAGTATCTTACAAAACGGCAACGTCGGCATCGGGACCACAGGTCCACCCTCTGTTTTTACAGTGCAGACCACAGGAGCAGATAACGCAGGAGAAAAATATCTGCGTGTCAAAAGCACAAATAGTTATACCGGCATACTGCTGGATCCGGGGCAAGCCGGCGATGCAGGCTGGCTGATTATGGGCGGATTTCCCGGTGCTGGCGACTTTACTCTGCGCGAATATGGCGTTGGAAATTACTTCACCGTCAAAAAATCCACTGGCTTTGTTGGTATTGGCAATCCCAATCCCACAAAGAAACTTGACGTTACGGGTGACATCAATGCCACCGGAACGATTACTGGTGGGAACATTGTCGCCAAGTATCAGGACGTCGCCGAATGGGTTGAATCTTCTCAATCACTTCCAGCGGGCACAGTCGTCGTTCTCGATCAAACAAAATCCAATCAGGTGATTGCCTCAACGCATGCTTACGACACGCGCGTTGCCGGCGTCATTTCAGCCCAACCGGGCATCACGCTTGGTGAAAAGAGCGACAGCAAAGTTTTGGTTGCAACTAGCGGACGAGTAAAGGTCCGGGTCGATGCTACGAACGGACCAATTCAGGTTGGCGATCTACTCGTTACCAGCGACACGGCAGGCGTAGCGCAAAAGTCCGAGCCTTTGTTGCTTGGCGGCGTACCCATTCACCGCCCCGGCACACTCATCGGCAAGGCCCTCGAGCCGCTGGCGAAGGGCACTGGCGAAATCCTGGTGTTACTCAGTTTGCAATGAGCTAACCAATTGCAGTGAGGTAACCAAAAACAGGGTAGCGGTCTCGTTTCATCTCGTATTACAGGAGTGTCCCTCATGATGCGCATTTACCATTCCGTTTTTGCCGCAGTGGTCAAGAGCTTGGCGTTTCTACCGCATTGCTCACGAACAGGTCAGCAAAGACGTGGTGTTTTTTCAAGATCTGCCGCGGTGGTCGAACGCAATTCGCGTCGTGCACTTGGCCTCAGCCTGGCCATTTCCCTGCTTGCCACCTCAACACCAGCCGCTTCGCAGACGATTGTTGGCGTCTCAAAAGAATGGCATGCGAGCCTGGCATTTTGGTGGCGTGCGACGGACCCAGGAAAATTATACCGAACGATGACAGGTCAGGAATCTCGCAACATAGTCCAAGAGAAGCAGGCAGACCGCGATGTCAAGGTAATGAGCATCCAGCTATATCCCGGTGACGTCACAGCGAGAGTCGAGGAAGTGGTCAGCTTTGCGGCCGTAGCGTATGACAAGGACGGAAACGCAATCGGCGGCGTAAAGATGAGTTGGAGTGTGTTGGACGAAGGACGCAACCATGCGGTGCGAATAAGCGAGGATGGGAGTTTCGAATCTACCGCCCCAGGAACATTCAAGGTAACAGTTGAAGGCGCCGGAAAAAGAGCACAGGCAAAGGTTACGATTATCGACGGTTCAAGAAGAAGCAAGAAGGGTGCTGCGCTGCCGAGCTGGCCGGTTTCGACTCGCGATCTTCCCAATCAATCCTCACGTAATGCTGCGAGACCAAACGATCAAAAGAGCGCTCACGCATCCGTTCGAGGAAACGCGCGGTCCTCGTCGGCAGTTCCACGCAAGACAGGAAAGCCAATGTCACCGCAGATTCTGCCGTTAGATGGATGGGGCAGCGACAACTACACGTCAGCGGACGATCCCGGCAACCGCCGCGGCGATCCGCCCGGAGCCGCAGTGGACAATGGCGCGGGCAGCGGTAATTTCCAATTGGCTGCTCCCATACTCGGTTCTTCAGGCCGGGGCATAGATATCTCGTTGGGTCTTGCCTACAACTCGCGACTCTGGAACAAAGCTGGAAGCAATATCAACTTTGATATTGATCGGGATTGGCCCGCGCCCGGCTGGTCTTTGGGCTTTGGAAAGGTTGTTGACATGGGATCCGGCGGCAGCATGATTATCGATGCTGACGGAACCCGCCACTCTTTTAATGGCAAGATCACCCCCTTTAGCTATGGACAGCTCTTTGAGGGTCATACGGCGGATGGCACGCTTATCGATTATGCCACCTGGAAAAATGCCAGTGGGGTAATGACCTGGGCCGAGGTTAATCTCCCGAACGGTTCGCAGATTCATTACAACTGCCAGGGACCGGGTGGAATGTTTCCCACGCAAATCATAGACGCGAACGGCAACTACATCACCATCACTTACGTGAACAATACCGGCCCACGCATTCAGACGGTCACTGATACGCTTGGCCGGGTGATCAACTTTCAATATGACATCTATAACCTCCTTACCGCCGTTACTACTCCCAGTCTTGGAGGTGGGACGCGGACGCTTGTCAGATTGCATTACCATCAAATCTCTCTCAACTCATCGAGCTATTCATTTAGTCAGCTGACTGCGGTCGTGCGTGACCCAAATCCGTGGCTGATCGACGCCATTTACTATCCCGCCACCAGCACTGGCTATTGGTTCGGCGATACTGCCGATTCTTATTCAACTTACGGCATGCTTGCGAAGGTTGTTGAGCAACGCGGCATGGGTTTCTCCGCCGCGTCCCTAAACGAGCAAGGCACAGTGACGCAAGGTCAGATGACGCGAAAAGAAACCTATAATTATCCGCTTTATGTTGGCGATGGAAGTGGTACAAACAGCAGCGGCCTCACGGATGCCCCCACATATAGCTCAATGACTGAAACGTGGACCCGGGACGGCTCTCTCACGGACCAGGCAGTGACGAATTACGAAGTGCATCAGGAATCAACACCGCGCACGGTGACGATCACGCTGCCAAACGGCACGAAGAGTACCCAGTATTCTTACAACTACAGCAGTCTGCCTGATACTGATCCTTTGAAGGCGTTGGACGGGTTGGTTTACCGGGATGAAACCTATGTTACGAGCGGTACCGTGCTTCAGAGCAGCACAGCAACCTGGGAGAAGGGCGCATATGACTCGCCGCGGCCGACGCGGATTGAAGCAACTAACGAGCGAAACCGAACTACTGCCACTGAATTCAGTTACGGGACGCTTTATAACCAGGTAACGGATGTACGAAATTATGATTACGGAGGAACGACCCTCCTGCGCTCAACGCGCACTCAATATCAAAACAGCGCCAGTTACACTGCATACTCGATCAGTTCCAACAATGCCGGTAGGCACATCTTTAACTTGCCCTTGGTCGTCGAGGTCTATGCCGGAGACAACGTAACTCGCGTTTCCCGCACAGAATATCAGTACGATGGTCAAACGCTTGCGAACACGCCGGGCGTCGTGATGCACGCCGACAGCCATAATCCTTATGCGCCGCAGTATCCGGTGCAATACTGTGCTGAGTACGATGAATATTATGGCAACTGCATTAGGTGGGACGTGTATTACACCAGCGACTACAATCCTGTCACCGATTATCGCGGTAACGTCACACAGGTCACGACCTATGCGGATGCTGGTACGCTCAGCACTCCCATCAACGAGAGTCGCCGCTATGACATCACCGGCAACCTGGTGACAGCTTCAACTTCGTGCTGCCAGCAAACCACCTTCAACTACACGACTGACACGCAATATGCTTACCCGCAGTCACAGACGCGTGGTTCGGCAACAGATCCATACGCGCAGGTGACCACCAGCGGCACCTACAACTTCAACACTGGCCTGCCTCTCTCGGCGACAGATGCAAATGGCCGGACATCGCAGACGAGTTACTTCAGCGAAACGCTACGCCCACAGACTGCAACTCTTCCGAGCGGTGCACACACGGATTATGCGTACGATGACACGGCCATGAGTGTGACTGAGACGACTTACTTGGAGGCTCATCCCACGCACACGACGATTGCCGATCAGAATGTGAAACTGCTCAACGGGCGCGGGCAAGTGCGGCAGGAACAGGCGCTGGGCGCAAACAGTATCTGGGATTTTGTCGATACGATCTATGACAACATGGGTCGCGTCTCGCAACAGAGCCGCCCATATCGCAGCGGCGACACTCCGCTTCTGTCCAGCGCCGCGTACGATGCGCTCGGGCGAACTACGAGGATGACTGCAGCCGATGGCAGCGTTACGGAGACTTACTACAATGAAATCGATTTCGATGCCAACGATGGTTATTCGCCCACACGACCGAATGTTGTTAACGCGGGCACGCCCGGCGAGACGACTCTTGTTAGAGATGCCTGGGGACGCGAGCGTTGGGGACGCACGGATGCACAGGGAAGATTGGTGGAAGTGGTTGAGCCAAATCCATCCGGCAGCGGGTCGGTGGCCACCAGTGGATTGCTTACCACATACAGTTACAACACTCTTGGTAACTTAACCGGAGTGGCGCAAGGCGCTCAGACTCGCACTTTCAAATATGATTCACTCTCGCGGTTGCTGGCCCAGAAACTGGCCGAGGCCAGCGCCACGCTCAACGATGCCGGCGCATACCAGACCAGCGGCGGAACCTGGAGCGACGTGTTTACCTACGATGATCGCTCGAACCTCACGTCGCGCACGGACACGCGTGGCGTAAAGACTGTTTACAACTACGCGAGCGATCCGCTCAATCGCTTGCAGTCCGTCTCCTGGGACACGAGCGGCTTTGGCGACACGACGAATCCGATTCTTTCCGCTGCCACCGTGTCATACCAATATCGCACCAAGTCTTCCGGCTCTCAGTTGCTCGACATAGCGCAGCTCAGCAGCGTCAGTACCAGCGGCATAAGCACTGAGAGTTACAGTTACGATTCTGAGAACCGCGTTGGCACGAAGACCTTGACGCTGACCAGCCGCCCATCTTATCCCTTCACCACGGATTACCTTTATGACGCGCTTGATCGAGTGACCGACGTGCGTTATCCAGCCGAATACGGCAACGGCACGCAGCCGCGCAAGCTGGTGCATCAGGACTACGATATCGCCAGCCGTCTGAGCAACTTGACCGTTGACGGCGCCACGCATGCTTCGCAAATTGTTTACAACGCGGCCAGCCAAACCACCTCGGTGAAAGTCGGCGTCAGTGGCGCCAACCAGATTACTGAGAACTATGGTTATCACGCCCAGACCGGTTTGCTCGACAATCAAACGGTGACGCGTGGGGCGACGACGCTGCTCAATCTCTCTTACGATTACGCGAACGGAAACGGTAAGCGCACCGGTCAGCTTACGAAGATTCTCAACAACCTGAATCACAACAAAGATCGCGGCTATGCCTACGATGCTCTAGGCCGCCTCACGCAGGCGACTGATGTTGCTTTGGAAACAGCTCGCCGCATTCCGGGCATATGGAAATCCGGTGACTGGGTACAACCCTATGGGCCGACTCGTGGGATCTGGGGAAAAACGCTCCCGAGAAGATGTCAATGAGATGCATTCGCTGATCAGACTTTGTCTGTTAATTACATTATCGTTGATTGTCTTGTTTTCCTGCGGTCGCAGTGAAAAGCAATCTACGACCGAGCAGGAATTGAGGCCTACAAATTCCGAGGCCTATCTCGATGAACAAACTGCGTTACAAGAAGGCAAGCTAATTGCGTCCAAGGAGGGTAGAAGGTGGATCAGCAAGGAACAGGCTCTTTACGCTGTCGAGGCATATACTCGGAAAACGGATAAGTCAGTGAATGGCCTTGTTCCGATTCTTTGCGAACAAGTTCTACTTTGGCGAATCATCTACGATGACATAGGTGTGGAATACGTCATTGACAAGAACTTTGGAACGATTATAAGTGAACGCAAACTTCCGCTAGAGTCTCTTGTAGGCAGCAGTGCAACAAATGCTCCACGAAGCGACGCTCACGCAATCAACAAAAGGCAGGCTGTGGAGATTGCTCGGCGCGATTTTTCTGAGTTGCTTAGGTTGTATGGCAGTTCACCAGACCACATAAATGAATACACTCCCTTCGCATGTGAGCTAAAAAACGCGTGGCGCATTGCCTTCGAGTACCGACGACAGCCCTGGCAGAAGATTACGGAATTACCAAATACGAACCCGCCTTTGTACCTGATAGATAAGAAGACCGGGAGCATTGTTGACAGAGTACCGCCGATGCGACCTTCAGATATCCACTGATACCTACTGACTCCCACCGTTATGCGACTGACAAGAGATTCACAGCCCGATTGCAGCGCAATAGAATGGAAGGCTTGACGCTAATAAGGTCCTACGTTGCAGATTGCGGTGTAACACCATGAACTTTCTAGCGCTTTTAGGGCATCTTCGAGACAAGTGTAGAAATCGGAATTGGGGCGTTGCAATCTCTTTGAGCCTTGTCGTTCTTGGATTGACATGCACCCGAACAGGTATTTAACGTTCAAGCGGCGGAAGCGATCAAGGCCAAATTTTCAACGGAAAGCGGACCATCGGAAGAAAGTCGCGCATATTTTCCGTGTCATCGCCAGCCAGGATACGGAGTC
>Ga0137418_10002662_pt1 | contig 16349 bp, 16 predicted proteins | sample CZODoug3_1_2_16f_FD_122242 | JGI IMG/M metagenome (GOLD analysis project Ga0137418, IMG submission 122242) | Vadose zone soil fungal communities from Angelo Coast Range Reserve, California, USA - CZODoug3_1_2_16fungal (Hybrid Assembly) | ecosystem: Environmental > Terrestrial > Soil > Vadose... | reverse complement strand
AGGTCGTGGCGCGAATCAAGGTTCAGGTCGCGCGTCACCATGTCGGACGACTCGCACCCCGGCAGACCGCTCTGCGACCCGAAGGTGAGATTTCCCTTGCCCGGCGCAAGCACCGTGCTGCAGCCGAAATGGTCGCCATTCATATTGATGAGGTCCATATTCTGGTCTCCGTTCAGGTCGGTGACGAACAGCGCGCCGCCCGCGGTCCCCATGTCCCCAAACGAACCGGCCAGCGTGAACGACCCGCTACCATTGTTCTTGTAGACATATTCCGTGTTGTCCCCACAGGCGGAGCCGCAGTTGTGGGCTTGCTGCACGATGATGTCGAGCGCTGCATCGTTGTTGAAATCGCCCACTGCCAGGCTCGCTAGAGCGTCACCGCAGACGTTGATGTCGGTACAGACCGGCGGCGGCTGGTAGGAAGTGGGCGCCGCGAAAGTGCCGTCGCCGTTCCCGCGCCACACAAAAAGCTTTGGATCGCGCGTGTTGATGAGGTCGAGCTTGCCGTCGCGGCTCACGTCCGCCAGCAACGGACCCCCCACCGACGTATTCGCCAACGCCAGCACCTGCCCCGGGGTGAACGTTCCGGTACCGGTCCCTTTCACCACCTGGAACTGGCACTTCGATATGTTGAAGTCACACTCCAACGCCACCAGATCCACTTTTCCATCGTTATTCAAGTCTCCAGCCGCGTAGGCGACGCCGGGCATGCTCAGGGTGACAGGCGTGCCGTTCCGGAACGTGCCATCGCCGTTGTTCAGCAGGACGTTGATGGAATTCTGCCGGTAATTAAGCGCGAGGAGGTCGAGCCAACCGTCGTTGTTCACGTCTACTGTGGTGATGCCACTTCCATCGCTGGGAAGCGCGTAAGTAATCGGCCCGCTGAAGTTCCCGCCGCCCGTGTTGGTAAAGATGTCCACTCCACCGTTGGTGCCCACCGCCATGTCCGGCTTGCCATCGCGATTGAAGTCACCTGAAGTCTCGCCGAGGGCTTGCGAGGCAGAGCTTTGATAGAACGTGTCTTTGAAAGTAACCTGCGCGCTCGCGAGAGTTGCGAGCAGCAGCAGGGTAAACAGCAGCGTGAGTCGTATCCGCATGTTCGTTCTCCTTGCATCCAGGGGATACTGTGGCTGTTGAATACTTGGATAACAGCGAGTAGCGGCTGTTTGCCTGCGTCAAGAGGAATATTTACTGAGCGATTCTTTCCCTACCGGCTTCATCCCTGTCTTAAGGTTTGCTGCGCCTGAAAGGGCTTCATTTTCTGCTACGCTTTTCTCAGGAGTCCTTATGAAATCTCGACTGTTTCTACTCGCCATGGTCTTGTTTGCTCCCTGTTTGTCGCGTGCCCAATCGGCTCCCATCGACACCGCTCGCTCCAAGATCACCATTCACGTCGACAAGACTGGATTGTTCTCGTTCGCGGGCGACAAGCACGAGATTGCCGCCCCAATATCATCGGGAACGGTTGACGAGAAGGCGGGCACGGTCGAATTCACAGTTGATGCGCGCAAAATTCAAGTCCTCGACCCGCAACTGGACGAAAAGAAACGCGCCGAAGTTCAGAAGACCATGCATAGCCCCGCTGTCCTCGACAGCGTCAAATACCCCGAGATAAAGTTCCGCTCCACCAAAGCCACGCCAGCAGGCGCAAATGCTTGGAACGTGAGCGGCGACCTCACCCTGCATGGCCAAACTCATCCTGTTTCAGTGTCGGTAAAGAAAGAGAAAGGCGCTTACGCAGGATCCGCAAAGCTTAAACAGACTGAGTTCGGAATCACGCCGGTTGCCGTCGCGGGTGGCACGGTGAAGGTAAAAGACGAACTCAAACTCGATTTCGAAGTAGTAACTCGCTGATTTTAAGCGCCGATTTCCGCCAAATCAGCCGTTTTTCGGGTTACAATTGTTACTCAATCCCAAGAGTAAGTCGGCCCCGGGCCGGGCTGCATGCAAGCCACGCAGCTGGGTCAAGGGAAATCTTGATTCGGACGTAGAAACCCTACGTTCCAATAAATAAAGAGAGTTCATGAGCGCAGCCGCCACTACCCCACTACCCGTCCAAGCAGCGGAAGAACGCCCTTGGGATCGCCCATTCTGGAAGCCGGTAAAAGGGAAGGGCGCTATCTTCTTTTATCTCGTCCTGATCCACGTTCTCGCCATCATTGGATTGATCCTGTTTCCCGTGCCGGGATGGAAAGTTTTCGCGGTCACGTTCGTGATCAGTGTGCTTGGAGGGCTGGGCACCACGATTTGCTATCACCGCACGTTGTCGCACAAGACCCTGAAGCTCAATAAGTTTGTCGAGCACTTCCTGATCTTCTGGCCGATGTTTAATGGATCCGGCTCGCCTGGCAGCTGGGTCGCCTATCATCGTCACCATCACATCAACTCCGACGGTCCCGACGACGTTTCCAGCCCCACCCACGGCGGCTTCTGGTGGGCGCATCTCCGCTGGCTTTATCAATCGCAACCGGCCGACGAGATGAAGTACTGTCCCGAATTCACCCGTGGCATCTACAAATTCTGGACCCGCGCCGAAGTTCCTATGATCGTGGTTTCCATATTCTGCGGCGCGCTGCTTGGCTGGGCAGGATTTTTCTGGATCGGCGCCATTCGCCTCATCTACTCGCTACACATGCAGTGCTTCGTCAACAGCCTGACTCACCTCGGCAAGCATCCCGATGGCGACTCCAGCCAGAACGTGTGGTGGCTTGGACCTCTGCAGATGGGCGCGTGGGGAGAGAACTGGCACCGCAATCATCACTCCTACGCCGGCTCCGCTCGCCTGGGTGTGAAGTGGTATCAGGTGGACATTGGCTGGTATCTGATCTGGATCTTGGAAAAGCTGCATCTCGCGGAAAACGTCCGCCGACCGCGCCAGCTCGCTGCGTAATAGGAAGAGCCGAGCACTCAATCAATAAATCCCTGCCTTACCGCGTGGATGAAATCCGTGTACGCGGGCTCCTGTCCGGCTGCACGCAGGTCGCTGGCGATCTGCCCTCTGTGATAGGCGGAGTGAAAGGCCACATGTTGGGCAACATCGGCCACACTGCTGGCCCATGGTTCGCCTTTGCTGTTCTTGTATTGAACCTTTCGCGCTAGTCCAGGTTCATCCACCTTTTTCATCAACTCTCGCCACCGCGATTCAACCGTCGCGACCGCTTCGCCGATCTTTTCCAGATCTTGATCCGGCCAAACCGCTCCGGTTGTTTTTCCCGCGATGCGATCGAGCCAGAGACCCTCCGCCGCCGCGATGTGCGCCATGCGTTTCAGGGCAGATGCAGGGGCATTAGCGCTCAGCGACTTCAGCGCCTCCCGGTTAGCCCAGGCGTTGTAACGCAAGAACCTCTGCAGATGATCCATCATGTCGGAATCATACCGAACCACGCCCGCGATTTCGTGTATTTGGTCAGCTACAAAGCAACTGTAGCCGCATGCTTGGCTACTAACCTTGGTACACCTGGCATGGGCATCGGTTTCGTGACTACGAGGTTGACTGCGCGCACTGCGCCGCTCTGGATGATCTTATCCGCAGCGACCCTGTTGTTTGCCGCTGCTGGAACAGCGAATGAAAAATTGGCGGACCAATTCGCCGTGCGCTTGCATCACATTCAGCAGAACGGAATGTCAGCCACACCGGATACCGCTCCCACCGTACTTCCCGACGACGAAGGTAATGCATACTTTGCTGCCGGCCGGGTGAAGCTTCCTGCCAGTGTGCAACAACTCCGTTACTCGACCACGCCCGGCTCCGTCAACGCGATCGCGCGCATTGATTTCGATGTGCTCACGCAGAACTCCACCAGCAACAATCCATTGCTATCCTTGTTCAGCGGCGTGCATGACGTCCGCGTGATCGCCGATGCCTCCGCTCAAAATGGTACGGCCACGGTCACTGCCCAATCCGTGGAGATTGACGGAATACCTGTTCCGCGCATGGCCTTGGAGTATTTCGTGAAAAAATATTTGACGTCAAAATTTCCCAACGTCGGCATGACCTCACATTTCAAGCTTCCGTCGCGCGTGGATTCAGCGAAAGTGGAGACCGCCAAAGTGGTCGTGTATCAGCGCTAGGTCGATGAATCGCACGTACATTGGTACCGCCGGGTGGCAATACAAGGACTGGAACGGCAAGTTCTATCCGTCCAAAAACAAGCAGCCGGCGCTCCAGTACTACGCTGGATATTTCGACACCGTCGAGATCAACTCTTCTTTTTACGGACACATCAAGCCCAAGGTCGCCGAGGGCTGGTGCAAGCTGGTCTCCGATGTGAATCCCGACTTTGTATTCACCGCCAAGCTCAATCGCGCCTTTACTCATTCGCCGATTGCTGTCGTCGAATCGACCTCTGCTTCCAGCATCAAGCCGGGCACCAACGACGAAGCCGAAGCCAAAGCCGGTCTCGACGTGTTGGCTACAAATCGCCGCCTCGGCGCACTGCTCCTGCAGTTTCCGATCTCGTTTAAGAACAACGACGAAAATCGCGAATACTTGTCTCGGCTTGCTGGCCGGTTCAGCGAGTATCCAATTGTTGTGGAGGTGCGCCACTCTTCCTGGGACGATCCCACAGTCCTGCGCTCGTTCGCAAACATGGGCATCGGCTTCTGCAACATCGATCAGCCACTTCTCGGCAAGGCGCTCGCGCCCTCGCAGATCGCTCTCGGACGGGTCGGCTACGTCCGCTTGCACGGACGCAACTATCAGCAGTGGTTCGAGCACAAGCACCCGCATGACCGCTACAACTATCTGTATTCGAGTGATGAGCTCCAAAGCTGGGCGCGGCGTATCGAACACGTGAGCCAGCAGGCCGAGTCCACCTTCGTGATCAGTAACAACCACTTCGAATCCAAAGCTGCGGTGAACTCGCTTCAGCTAAAGTCCATGTTGACCGGCAATGACGTCACCGCGCCTGAATCGCTCCTGCTAGCCTATCCGGAAGCATTGAGGGGCTTCACGCAACCTAATGGTTTTCAGCTGAAGTGAACGAGCAACAGCTTTCTGGATCGTAGACACAATCCTTCTGAGTTCTCCCTAAATGCCTAAACCTATTCCGAGATTGCTACTTGCTTTGGCAATGGCCGCTGCAACGTCCTTCGCCGCGGAGAAGTTGGATGTGTGCAACTGCAAGCCCCGCGATGAGAAGCCGACAGACTATCGCTACGCAGCCAAGCACATTCCGCTTCCTGAAGGTGAGTCGCAGCAGATTAGCGTGCATGAAGTTCTCGCCTGGGAAAAAGGCCCTGACCCGAAGAACAACGACCCGCGCAAGGGACGCGAACTGCAGCTGGTCGTCATTCCGAGGGCATATGTACAGTTCGCCTGGGCCTATCGTGGCGATTGCGATATTCACGTCGAGATCTCTGAGACCCCGGACAAAGATGCGCCACGGGTTGTGGTCGAGACTCCGATCGATCCTGAGTATTGTCCGGCGCGCAAGGCCATCCAGACTGCATTGCGTGGGCATGGGATTGAGTTGAGTGTTCTACAACAAGAGGTAGCAGATCCTTTTCCAGTGACTGTGCGCGGCCTCCCGTATCAGGATTTCAACCACAAGCGCGGCAGTAAGCACGTCGCTACCGCCTGGGAGATCCATCCTGCCATCCTCGAACCGATCGGCGATGCCAGGAACCTTAGTACAGCGGATCGTAACCTGCTCGCTGCCTTGCAGACGCATTGTCTTCGCAAGGCGCGATAGCGCTGCCTTCGGACTTCACCCGTTTACCACTCTCGTAACCTTAAAAGTTCTGTGGGCCTACTTACTCTATGTAACTAGTGTCTTCCCTGTATTGAGGTTAAGCAGAACCACCCTTATTCTCCCCCTTCCACAAGCACGCTGTTTCGTCACCGGCCGGCCGGACGGGGGAGGGAAGAGACTTGATCAGGTACTGGCAAGCTGTTCTGCTGTTCTCGATGATGGCGTGGTTCGGAGCCCATACCGCTGGGGCTCAAACAACATTCACCAATATTGATCAGATGACTGGATGGAAAGCCTGCTCGGCTTGCGCCAAGGGGCGCGGCGTCGCCCTTTATTCCATGACATCGGGTTTGATTTCGCCCATCCTCGAGGGCCGGTCGACAAAATTTTGGATCGGCGGCGCCGCTCCATATTCAGACGCGCTCTTCTATCGCAAGATGTCCACCAATGGGACCGCCAATCATTTCATCTACGACGTTTATTACTACTATAAGGACCCCGCCGCCTCAGCCGGCATGGAGTTCTCCGCCGCGCAGCATCGTCCCGGCCTTTGGTATCGATGGGACTGGCAATGTGCTTATACCATGAAGTATTGGCGCACTTGGGACAACGCCGGCGGCAAGTGGGTGAACACCACGGTCCCATGCGTAAGACCGAAAGCCTATAAATGGCAGCACGTTGTATTGGAAGGCCAGCGCATTAACGGAAAGACTGTCTTCATCTCGTTCACCGTCGACGGAGTCAAGCACTACGTGAACAAGACCTTCAGTCCCAAGCCGGTCACCACCACTACCAGCTGGGTCACCTTTCACTTTCAACTGAACGGTGGCAGCACCCAGAAAGATTTCTCCGTCTGGGGCGACAAGTTCAAGCTGACGTACTGGTAAAACTCGAACGCGAAAGAACGCCCCGGTACTTCCGGGGCGTCCTCTTTGCTGCCTAGAATCGAAATACGATTCCCGCCGACGCGTTCACATGGTGCTTGATTCCGCTGGCATCGAAGGTAGTCACGCCATTCGTGGAAGTGCTTAAGGTTGATTGCAGCGTGCTCTGGTCGTTGCTGAATGCGATGCTGCGTCCGTTGCCGGAGAAGAGGAACGAGGAAGTTCCACCCGTCGGAGGAACCGGGAATGCGAAGATGCGTGTTCGCAGGCTCTCCCAAGCCATGTTGTCGCGCAAGTCCAGTCGCAGGCCCCAGTGCTCGTTGAAGAAATGCTTCATGCCCACACCATATTCGAGCACCCCCGCGATTCGCTGCGGCTGATAATTCACGCGCAGCATGTCTGTCTCAGTGAGAGAGCTGCCCAGTTGAATGGTGTCCAGCAGGTCGATTGAGGGATCGGCTCCGGTGTTGTTCAAGATTCCGCCCCCGATGGAAACGTAGGGCCGCCACTTCGAATCGCTCGGACGCAAATAGAAGTTTGCGCTCACCGTATTGAAGATTTGCTTTCCCCCTTCGCTTCCGATGAATGCCTGCGCATTCGCAACCCCGCCGGTCAGTGCCGCCAAAGGACTCATGGCCGCTTGTGTAGTGCTCGCCGAGGTAGTCGCCAGGTTCTTTGCAAAACTGCTGATCTGCAACGACGTCATGCTGAAGTCGAGTTGATATTCCAATCCCACCCAGCGGTTCAGGTCTTTGCCGACGCGGAACCCGAACGATACGCCATTCTTGCGCTGCGCCTGCGCAGTAGTGAGCGCGCTGTCGAAAGGTGTGATGGCGCCGAAACCATTGCCGGTCGTGACTGCGCTCGCCTGCGTGGCGCCACTGCCGAAAAAGAACGAAGGTTGCAGCAGGTCGCCAGACGTGCTGGAGGTTGTGGTTGAGTCGGGTAGGAAGCCTGTTCCGCCTGTCGACCGTGGATTGATAGCAGCGCCGACGTGAAAGTCGAGCTCCCACGGATGTTCGCTCGTTGTTGTTTTCGTGGCGGGGATGGAGCCTCCGCCGCTCTGTGCTGCGCCGGGGTCTTGTTGCCAACGTGTCTGCAGATCAGGGTTGGCCCCGCCGTCTTGTGCAAACGACAGGGTGCTGCCTAGAAGCAAGCCAAGTACCGCCAAGAATTTTTTCATAGCTGCGATAGACGGCTTCTCACGATTCCGGATTACAAAACGTGGGAGTGACGCGCAATTAAAAATTGATCTGTTGGCGTGTCCCATCCTTGACGTTTTTTCGTCTATCTCATTACATGCGGCTGTTCGCATTCATCATCATGTTGGGGTTTGCTTCTGCCGCCCTGGCGCAGAGCAACGGTTCCGTGCAGGGGCAAGTCATGGACCCTACCGGAGCCGTTATCCCCAACGCCAGCGTGGTTCTCAGTTCGAACTCCGGGCACTCCGCCTCCAGTACCAGCGACGGTCTGGGACGCTTCCAGTTCAACTCCGTTGCGCCGGGAAACTACTCCTTGCAGGTTTCGGCGCCGAACTTTTCGCCGTTCGCTTCGAAGGTCACTGTCGCGGCGGGCACAACAGTAAGCGTGAATCCAAAGCTTAAGATCGAGGTGGAAGAGCAAACGGTGGATGTGCAGGAGCCGGGGAACTCCCTCGATGTCGCGCCGGAAAACAACGCCGGTGCATTGGTGCTGAAAGGAAAGGATCTCGACGCCCTTTCCGATGATCCCGACGAACTGATGAACGAACTGCAGGCGCTCGCGGGTCCTTCCGCCGGACCGAATGGTGGCGAAGTTTACGTCGATGGATTCAGCGGCGGGCAGCTTCCGCCGAAATCTTCGATCCGTGAGATCCGCATCAACCAGAATCCTTTTTCAGCCGAGTTCGACAAACTCGGCTATGGCCGCATCGAGATCTTCACCAAGCCAGGCACCGATCACTTCCATGGTCAGCTTTCGTTGATGGATAGTAATGCTCTCTTGAATGCGCGCAATCCATTCGCCAGCACCAAGCCCGACTACAACAGCAATATGGTGATGGGAAACTTCGGCGGACCGATCAGCAAGAAAAGTTCATTCCAGATCAATTACGAGCGGCGCGATATCGGCGACCAGGACGTCATCAACGCGTTCGTTCTCAATGACAGCTTTGATCCCGTTGCTTTAAGCCAGACACTCGCGAATCCCAAGGTCAGGACCCACACCGGTATCCGCATGGATTTTCAACTCGGCGCCAACGATACCGTTGTCGCGCGCTATCAATTCCTTGATCAGAGCGAACAGAATGCCGGTATTGGTCAGCTGTCGTTGCCGACACAGGCCTACAACAGCCACAGCGACTCGCACACATTTCAATTGACCGAGACCCACGTCTTCAACCCCAAGATCGTTAATGAGACTCGCTTCCAGTTCATCCGTTCGGATTCTTCACAGAACGCGCTGGATCAAAGCCCCAGTCTGAATGTGATCGGCGCATTTTCCGGCGGGGGCAATCCGTTGGGAACCAACACCAACACGCAGAACCGGTTTGAGCTGCAGAACAACACGTCGATTACCGCGGGCAAACACACCCTGCACTTCGGTGGAAGGCTGCGGGAGTCGGGCCAAAATACTTCTTCCACGCAAGGATTCAATGGAACATTCACCTTCGCATCGTTGGACGCCTATCAGGCCACGCTGCAAGGGCTAGCCAATGGGCTTACACCGCAGCAGATCCGCGCCGCCGGAGGTGGCGCCAGCCAATACACCGTCAGCAGCGGGACGGGAGATTACTCCACCAACTATGTTGATTTCGGCGGCTTCATTCAAGACGACTGGAAGTTCCGTCCCAACATGGTGCTGAGCGCGGGCTTGCGCTATGAGACCCAGAATGTGATCGGCGATCACGGTGACTTCGCGCCACGCATCGGCTTCTCCTGGGCCCTGGGCGGCGGCCGTTCGCCTAAGACTGTGATTCGCGCCGGCGCCGGCATCTTTTACGACCGCTTCTCGCAGGATTACCTGATGACATTGCAGCGGCTGAATGGAGTGACCCAGCAAAACTTTACCGTCACCGCTCCGGACTTTTTCCCCAACACTCCGCAACCCGATACTTTGGTGGGCGCCACCTCGGCGCCCACGACGTACCGCTTGGATCCGAACTTCAAGTCCCCCTTCGTCGCGCAGCTCGCCCTATCAGTCGAGCGTCAGATCACCAAAAGCTCCACCATGACCGTGAGCTATTTGCATTCACACGGCGAGCGCCAGTTGATCGCAGAGAACATCAACGCGCCCTTGCCGGGAACCTTTGATCCCAATGATCCCGCGAGCGGAGTGCGACCTCTCGGAAGCGTCGGCAACATCTTCCAGTTCAGCTCAAAAGGGAAGTATGAGCAGAACCAGCTCATCGTCAACTTCAATGTCCGCGCGAGTTCACGGCTCTCGCTCTTCGGCTTTTACACGCTCGGCTTCGTGAACTCGAACACCAGCGGTCCCGGTTCGTTCCCGTCGAATCCCTATGATCTTAACCAGGATTGGGGACGCGCCGGCTACGACGTCCGCAATCGCGTGACTCTCGGCGGCAACATTTCGCTTCCGCATGGGATCGGATTGAGTCCTCTTATCATCGCGTCTTCCGGAAGGCCGTTCAACATTTCGCTTGGTCAGGACCTGAACGGCGATTCCATCTTCAACGACCGTCCGGCTTTTGCGTTTTCGGGTGCGGGTTCGATCGTGGCGACGTCTCTAGGCGACTTCAACGTCGATCCGTTTCTTGGTCAGCCCATCATTCCCGCCAACTTCGGTTCGGGCCCGCCGCAATTCACTATGAATCTGCGCGTGAGTAAAACATTCGGCTTTGGAGAAGCCACCGGCGGGCGGCGCTCCGGAGGAGGTCCCGACTCCGGCGGCCCGCCGCCTGACGCAGGTGAAGGCGGTCCTGCCCTTGCTCCTGGTCCCGGACCGTTCGGCTCGGGAGGGCGGGGTGGGCGCGGGTCGCGCGGCGACTCGTCATCAGAAAACGCGCACCGCTATAACCTCACCTTTTCTGCACAGATACAGAACATCTTCAATACTGTGAATCTCGCCTCGCCGATCGGTGATCTGGAATCACCGCTTTTCGGCAGGTCGATCTCACTCGCAGGGGGCCCGTTCAATTCCGCTAGCGCCAATCGCAGGATCTCTCTTGAGATGGCATTTCGCTTCTGACCTTGTGTCAGCCGCCGTCAATAAATTCCGTCTAATCCCACAGCGAACATTTCGCGCTGAAGGAGACATGAAGTGAAAAACCGGATTCCGATGTTGATGTTGGCCATCGTTCTGGCCACGGCCAGCGGAGCCTTGGCCCAGCAGGTTACAGACCAGGATGCACCGCCGGCACAGGGAGATCAGAACGGGCAGCCGCCGATGCAAGGTGGGAATGATCAGGGCGAGCGCATGGGGCACAGCGGACGCGGTGGCCGTGGCGGTCGGATGGATCCCGACAAGCAAACCAAGATGCTGTCTGACAAGTTGAACCTCACCAAGGATCAGCAGACCAAAGTGAAATCTATCTTGAGCGATCGGCAGAATCAGATGCAGTCGCTCATGCAGGACCAGTCCGTGTCGCGCGACGACAAGCGCGCAAAATTCGACCAGATGCGAAGTGACACCGACTCCCAGATCCGCTCTGTCCTCACCGGTGATCAGCAGCAAAAATTTGACGCTATGGTGAAGGAACGAGATCAACGCGGGGGCGACCGCCGTCACCAGGGCGACCAGGGCCAGGCCCCGCCGAACCAGTAACGCGCTCTTGGGCCGCTCTGTTGGGGGAGCGCCCATGAACAGATGCCCCACACGAGCCTGCCTCGTGTGGGGCGTCAGATGCTGCGATTCCTGTTGTTATAATCGTTCTATTCCCTTGCGTGGCGCTATCGTCTAGGGGTTAGGACGGAAGATTCTCAATCTTCAAACCCGGGTTCGATTCCCGGTAGCGCTACCAAACCCTTTCAGCGACTTGCAATCCTTTCAACAGCTTAGGAATTCTGGCCGAAAGGTCAGTGAGGGCTGGCACAGTCCTTATTTGAGTCTTCGGTAAAGGCCCTTCAAAATTCGATCTGGCGGGATGCCGAAGGTGTCCGAAATCCTGAGTAGCGTTGTAATCGTTATAGGTCGACCCGCTTCGATCTGCTGCCAGTGCCGGGTGGATTCGAGCGAAATCGTATCCTCCTGGCTGAGCCATTCTTTTTCCTCAAATCCCGTAAGCAGTTGGTTTCATTGGAACGGGCTGAAAGCGGACGTGTCTTCGAACTCTATACGTACAAATCCGAGCGGAGTCTTGACCATAAAAATTTGTTGTCTCTGTTTTGGGAATCGTCCGGATTTCAGAACAATTGGCTTCCAGCCTCCGCGGGCTCGATCTACCAACGATCCTCTTCGGCATCGCCGTCGTGAAATCGATCGCGACGCCGGTATGCCATGCTGGCAAGGGCCGTACAAACGAAAAAGGATGGGAAAATCAATATCCATATGCCTTCGCGAAGAGCTGCGATGAAGCGAGAGGTCTCGGAAGCAGCTTGGGTGTGACAGAGAGCGCAGGACTGGGCGGTGGCTGGGGAAGCCACAGCAAAGCAAAGCACCGTCAGAATAGCCGCCTGGCAAATCAACTTGGTTGCGTATGCCCTCATTTGACCACCTAATGCCCCGTCACTGAGTGCAGGATTCGGAAGCTGTCGGTCCAAATCATGTTCATCATCAGCAGTACGAAGATCGTGACGGGAATAAGTGTCATCGCAAGGATTCGCCGCTCGGATCTCATGTGCATAAAGAATAAGACGGCGAGTCCGGCCTGAATGATGGCCAGCGATAGCGTCCGAAGCAGAGTCCGTGAAGTATCCACGTGCTGGTATGCCAGCAGGATCTGAAGCGCGGCGATCAACAAGATGACAACGTAAACGGCCAAATAGACGCCGATGCCGTTTCTCTGAGTTTCGCTATTGTTCATCAGGTCTCCTGAAATACGCCCTCATTTCGCCACACTCAACAGATACACAAACGGGACTACAAACATCCAAACCAAATCCACGAAGTGCCAATATAGCGCCCAAACTTCGATGTCTTCAGCCGAGTACCGGGCCCGGTAAAACCCGGCTGCCAATACGGTCAGGATGAGCACGCCACTGGCTACATGAAGCAGGTGCAGCCCTGTGATTGCAAAAAATGAAGCCCCGAACAGCGGCGCTCCCCAGGGATTGTGGAACATGCCCACGCCTTCATGGATAAGGCTCAGCCATTCTCGAACGTGAAGAGCGGCAAAAAGAATGCCTAATGCAACCGTGGCACCGATCCAGCCCACGGCTGACCTCTTGTTTCCACGATTTGCAGCACGCAGTCCCAGCAGCACGGTCAAGCTGCTGGTGACGAGAACAAAGGTCATGAACATTACATTCACGATGCTTGGGTAGAACTTGAAAGGGTGGGGCCAATCCGTGGAAGCGTTACGAACATAACCGTAGGAGAACAACATTGCGCCGAAGGTCACGGCATCTGAAATGATGAACAGCCACATCCCAAGCTTTTTCGAAACGATAGCGAACGGTGACGGTTCGCCTTGAACGCCTGAATGAGGCAACGCGATCTCAGATTGGCTCACAAGTGCTCCCCAAAAGTTAGAGTTGAAATCGAAGCAGTAGAAGCAAGTAGATCCACAGCACTCCCATGAAGTGCCAGTAATACGCTGCGGCATCGATCGTGCTCTTGCGCAAGCTAGGAACTGGGCCTCTTAGACGATGGAGAACAAGAACCAACCCAAAAAGACCACCGAATAGGTGGAGAGCGTGGCCGGCCGTCAACACGTAGAAGAATGAGCTGCTTGGGTTGGTCGCAACATAGAAGCCGCGCTCAGCCAGCTGATGCCATGCAATGATCTGACCTGTCAGGAAAGCCAAGCCCAACGCCAAGGTGGCTTCCAGCCAGCGCGCAGGATGATGGGTGGAAGCGTCCGTTCCTGCAGTCCGCATGAATGTGGCGACGCGACGCCTTCCGACCTCAAGAGTCATGCTGCTTGCGATCAAGACGACGGTGTTGAGATACAACAGCCAGGGGACATCAATGTGCTTCCAGTCATTTGAGCCCTTGCGCACCATCATGGCGCTGCTCAGCGCGGCAAAGGACATCGTGATCGCGCACAACGCTATAGTGATGCCGGTAGAAGATGTCTGTCTGGGAGGATGGGTCACTCTTTGAGCAGAAAGGTCCCCGCTTCCGCCGTTCGAACGATTGCCTCGGGGATCCTGTGTCACCGGCGATGGGTTGATCACTGTCGACATGGATCACGCCTTCCCCGGATCTCTTCGTGAATCCTCTATCAGGACGTCGGTTTTGATGTCGCCAAGCACGGGAGAGGTTTGCATAACGTAATCCGCTCCATCTTTTGTGCTCACCCCATATTGATGAGGGTCCTGATAAACGACCGGAGGAGTGCCACCAAAATTGTCAAAAGGAGGCGGAGAAGGTACGGTCCATTCCAGCGACGTGCCTTCCCACGGGTTTACGGGCGCCTTTTTGCCCCAGAACCGGCTGTGGAATAGATTGTAGAAAAAAATCAGTTGAGCCGCTCCAGTTACCAAGGCCGCGTACGTGATGAAGCGATGCACCGGGAGAAGCGGGATCAGATAATCGTCAGTGAAGGATGCGTATCTGCGGACGTTCCCTGCCAACCCAAGATAATGGAAGGGCATGAAGATGCAGTAGGCCCCCAGGAATGTAAACCAGAAGTGGATCCTACCCAACGTCTCATTCATCATGTGTCCGGTCATCTTGGGAAACCAGAAATAGGTTCCGGCAAAGACACCGAAGATGGCGGCTACTCCCATCACCATGTGGAAGTGACCGACCACGAAATAGGTTGCATGTAAATAGATATCGATCGCAGGCTGTGCCAGAAAGAATCCGGTAACGCCTCCACTGACAAACATGGAGATGAATCCTAAGGCAAATAGCGAGGCGGAATTGATCCTGATCTTTGCGCCGTACAAGCTCCCTATCCAGATCAGCGTGATCAGGGTCATGGGAATGGTAATGACTAACGTAGGGAAGGAAAACAGCAACGACGAGAAGGGATTGATGCCGCTCACGAACATATGGTGTCCCCACACCATGTAGCTCAAAAAGCCGATCGCAATGATGGAGTAGATGAAAACCCTGTGACTCAGCAAGGGCCGGCGAATATTGGTGACCAGGACATGAGAGACAATGCCCATTGCCGGCAAGATCGCAATGTAAACCTCGGGATGGCCAAAGAACCAGAATAGGTGCTGCCAAAGCAGCGGTGAGCCGCCTGCATGGTTCTGTAGACGATCGCTGACTACGAGGCCGGCAGGAATAAAGAAGCTGGTACCCGCTACGCGATCAAGAATCAGCAATACGCTTGCCGGGAGCAGTACCGCAAATGCAAGCAGCGCAATGCAGGCCGTGACGAACCATGCCCAGGTGGAGAGCGGCATGCGCATCAACGTCATTCCCTTGGTGCGCAAATCGAGGGTCGTGGCAATGAAATTCAACGCGCCCAATAAGGACGCCACGCAGAAGATAGCGATGGATATGGCCCAAAGGTTCTGGCCCAAAGCGAGACCTGGCCCGGCGTCGCCGCCAACCGCACTCAGCGGAGGATAAGCCGTCCATCCTGAGATCGGCGGTCCATCAGGGACAAAAAAGCTCGAGATCAAAACAACGAATGCCAAGAAGGTCAACCAGAACGACATCATGTTGAAGCGCGGAAACGCCATATCCTCGGCGCCGACTTGGATGGGTAGAAAATAATTCCCGAAAGCAGAGAAAGGCGCGTTGGTCAGCACGAAAAAGATCATTATGGTGCCGTGCATGGTCATTAAAGACAGGTAGTACTCCGGCGTCATCACATCACCGGGCGCACCTGTTGCGGAGAGATGGTGAAGACCTTTGATCACCGCATTGGGCGCAATCAGGTGGATCCTCATCAGCCAGGAAAGGCACATTCCAATGAATACTGCGAACAATGCCAATCCGTAATATTGGAGCCCTATGATCTTGTGGTCGAGGCTGAAGACATATTTCCAGAGGAACCCCTGCGGCGGTGCGTGATGATGAGTTTCGTGGATCGGGACTTCCGCCATGCTTTCTCCTCGGCTGATATGCTCGTGCATCTAAAAAGAACTATTGCTCAGAAGCCTTTTGCTTTAACCAGTTGTCGAAATCCTGCTGTGACAGCACTTGCAGGTAAGCCCGCATGTTGTAATGTCCCAAGCCGCAAAGCTGAGTACAGACGATTTCGTACTTGCCGACCTTTTTGGCCGTGAAATGCACAGAAAGGTCCAACCCAGGAACAAAGTCCTGTTGGATCCGCAGCTCGCGAACATAGAAGGAGTGGCCTACATCTTTGGCGTGCATCAGGATCTGGACTTCGCGATTCACGGGCACAGCAAGCTCTCCACTCACAATGTCGTCTTTGGCGTCCGGATCAGCGGCCGTGTCGAGACCGAAAAAGTTCTGTTCACCTTCGTCGATCTTGTCGGGATGACGCGGACCGAACTTGCCGTCCGGGCCGGAGTAGCGAAAATAAAAGGCGAACTGGCCAGCCTGCGACTCGATCTTCATCGCATCCGGAACAGTCGCCGGACCGGCGAGCAGCTTTTCCCAAGGATTCGCCGCTTTGTCGGCCGCAGGTTGTTCGGGCGCCTCGCCGACGTCGTTCACGAGCGAGATGCTCACGGCGCCGCGGTCCGAGTTGCCGTCGGGCGAGCCGGCCGTGACGATCTCGACCGTCGTGGCGTAGGCGGCC
>Ga0137418_10002661_pt1 | contig 16350 bp, 13 predicted proteins | sample CZODoug3_1_2_16f_FD_122242 | JGI IMG/M metagenome (GOLD analysis project Ga0137418, IMG submission 122242) | Vadose zone soil fungal communities from Angelo Coast Range Reserve, California, USA - CZODoug3_1_2_16fungal (Hybrid Assembly) | ecosystem: Environmental > Terrestrial > Soil > Vadose... | reverse complement strand
GATGTAAATCGCGAGGTCCGCACGATTCCTGACGACTTGGCCAAGGTGCCTGCAATCGGCCAGCGGCACGGGATCGAGTTCATGCCCGCGCCCACGCCAGCGGGCCCGCAGGAGACATGATCCCGTCTCAGCGCGGTGCGACAGCAAACGCCTAGCAAGTCGTCGACGTCGAAACTCAAGGGTGCGCCAAGGATCGCCACTTAGGTGGGTATTTTCTCTTGTGGGATATAGCTATACCTCCTAACTATGCGTTGGAGCGGTCCGTGAGAGGTTTGGCAAGGCGCGCCGCGGGCGCGCGGGAAATTGTCGCGCACGCGGCGCTGTGGTCCGCAAAAATCCGGTCTGTGGTTCCTGAAGGGGACCGGTTTCGCGAGTGTGGCATGATCGGCGGGTGCTGAGCGCTGTTTCCATTGTCGCACGACTCGCCAGCGAACTGGTCGGGTGGGTTGCGCTGGCGTTTCAGTCGCGCCAGTCGCTGCAAGCAGAGGTGCTGTTCCTGCGCCGGCAACTTGCCCTGTACGTCGAACGCGGTATCAAGCCGCGGCGAATCGATCCCGTCACGCGAATCTCACTGGCGATACTCTCAAGATTCTGCAACTGGCGCGACGCCTTGGTGGTGGTGCGCCCCGAGACGATGATCCGCTGGCACAGCGCCGGTTGGAAACTGTTCTGGCGCTTGAAGTCCAGACCTGGCCGATCGCCGATTCCCCAACCATTACAGGCTCTGATCCGCCGCATGGCGAACGAGATCCCGCTATCCGCATCGCATCTGCGATCCATTCTGAAATCCTGGATCCCCCATTACAATGCCGGGCGCCCCCACATGGCGCTCGGTCCGGGTGTTCCCGATCGGCCGCCCGCGTGTCGCGACTACCAAAAGGCCGGTTCGCGCCATCGCCACGGGGAATCCTATGCAGTCCGTGCCAATCCGATCCTCGGCGGATTGCATCACGAATACTCCCTCGTGCCTTCCTGTGCGTGATTGAGTTTTTGCGGACCACAGGCCGGCGGCTCCTTCTCGCCTCGCCCCGCGGCGTTTGTCGTGCGGCGGCATTGTCACGAGTCGCCGCCTCACTGGTATGCCCTCGTAGCGCCTCAGCAATCAATTCTCGATCCGTCCAAGGTGGCGGCATCTGGGCCGAAAACCGTCTGACCTGCCTCTTCGGTGTAGGCGCAGATTCTCGCATCGGCCAAGTGCGTTCCTCATTTGCAAGGTGTTTCCGGATATGCAAACATTGGCACGACGTCCTTGCCTATTATCCGCCGCGCGAGGATCTGCGGCGAAACGACCTGTGCAGTTGGTTCAAAGCGAATCCAATGAACGTTCGGAACCTGCCGCGGCCATATCTTCTCTTCCTCGGCGATGCCACCGAAGCAGCTTTCGCTAAGACTGCATTCGGGCTACGTGATTGGGCACCAGATCTTTGCGTGGGCGAGTTCGCGTGCCAGGGTGCGAACATTACCCTCGGCCTTCAAAGACTCACTCCCGCCGAAGCGCACGCGCGAGGAGCTCGGGCGCTTGTGATTGGAGTTGCCAATATCGGAGGCGTGGTTCAAGACAACTGGATTGCGGCGCTTTGCGACGCGCTCGAGGCGGGCCTCGACCTCATCAGCGGCATGCACGGCAGGCTTGCAGAGGTGCCGACATTGAGAGCAGCCGCCGAGCGGCACAATCGGCGCCTCATCGATGTACGTGCGCCACCGCGGGACATACCGATTGCCACGGGACGCAAGCGCAGTGGCAAACGCCTGCTCACCGTGGGCACAGACTGCGCGCTGGGCAAGAAATACACGGCGCTCGCTGTCACGCGTGAATTCAAGCGGCGTGGGGTCGATGCTACGTTTCGTGCGACAGGACAAACCGGAATCCTAATAGCGGGCTCTGGCATACCGATCGACGCGGTTGTATCCGACTTCGTCGCGGGAGCTGCGGAAATGCTGAGCCCGGATGCGCCATCCGATCACTGGGACATCGTCGAAGGCCAGGGTTCAATCTTCCACCCGTCCTATGCGGGAGTGTCATTGGGCCTTTTGCACGGTACGCAACCGGACGTTGTCCTGCTTTGTCACGCAGTGGGCCGCGAGCGAATTCTCAGCCTACCTGACTATGAGACACCGAGCCTCGAGGAGGCGCTGGAGCTAACTCTAACGCTTGCCCGACGTACGAATCCCAGGGTTCGCGCCGCGGGCATCTCATTGAACACTTCCGCTCTCGCCGGGGAACACGCGCAGAGTGTGATGGAACAACTCGCTGCGCGGATTCATCTCCCTGTCGCAGATCCCCTGCGGACCGGGCCGGCGTTCGACGGGCTCGTGGAGGCCTGCCTTGGGTAGTCACAATCAATGAATCTGACAGGACCTCCTCATCTCAAGCTGCATATGCAGCTCGAGAAATTCCCGTTAAAGGCGCCTTTCCACGTCACCGGCTACACCATGACTCACACGGAGGTGGTGACCGTGATGCTAGAGCACGGCGCACATGTGGGGCGCGGCGAAGCCTGCGGTGTTTACTACCGCTCCAATGAGAATGCTGCAGGCGTATTTAGTCAAATCGCAGCGGTGCGCAGACACATTGAGTCCGGCATCGACCGCACGAAATTGCAGCGCCTCCTGCCTGCCGGCGGGGCGCGCAATGCCCTCGATTGCGCGTTGTGGGACCTCGAGGCGAAACTCTCGGGCAAGCCCGCCTGGCAGACGGCCGGGCTCGGTGAGCCTCGGTCGCTCCTGACCACCTTCACGGTTGGTGCAAACGACCCGGAACGGATGGCGCTTGACGCACGCGCACACACACAAGCTAAGGCTATCAAGATAAAGCTCACGGGCGAACCGATTGATATCGAGAGGGTTCGTGCGGTCCGTAGTGCGCGCCCGGGCGTTTGGCTCGGGGTCGATGCAAATCAGGGATTTACGCGGCGCACGCTGGATACGCTGCTACCTGCCTTGCTGAAAGCCGATGTGCGGCTGATCGAACAGCCTTTTAGCGTCGGACAAGAAGCTGAGCTCGATTCTCTGGACTCACCGATTCCAATCGCCGCTGATGAAAGTGTGCAGGGATTGGAAGATCTACCGGCCGTTGCCGCTCGGTTCGACATCATCAATATCAAGCTCGACAAGTGCGGCGGCCTAACCACTGCGCTGATGATGGCGCGTCAAGCGCGAGACTTTGAGCGCGGTGTCATGGTCGGCAATATGGTCGGAACCTCGCTAGCCATGGCCCCTGCGTTTCTCGTCGGACAACTCTGTGACATCGTGGATCTGGATGGGCCCACGTTTCTCGGCGAGGACCGACCCCTGACGGTTGCGTACACCGACGGTCTCATCTCGTGCCCTCACGATCTATGGGGCTATGGCTAGGATGATTTACCCCGGCGGCGAACGGTGCGCTTGCTCTTATAAATCGGTGCTCCACGGCCGGCTCGGGTAGCTCGAGCTCGCCCATGCCGCTCATCTGCATGGGGTACGGTGCATATCGAGAGCGCGTGGCAGAGCCGTTCGCCCCGCGCGATGTAGGCATGCCCCATCCGGCTATCGAAGTAGACGGACTCCCCTGCCTTGAGCGCCAGCGGCGCGTAACAGTCCGTATGCAACTCCAGTTCTCCGTCTATCACGTACACGAATTCTTCGCCCTCATGGCGCATGAAGTCGCCGAACTCCTCGAGCGACCGCGCCCGATACTCGCAGAGAATCGGCGTGAACTGCTTGTTGAGCAAATCGGTGCTGAGGTAGCGGAGCTTATAGCTGGCTTCCTGAATCGTCCCGCCATTGCTCCCGCGATTTACGCTTCGTCGCCCGGGTTGCTCAGCCACGGCTTTACGCGCCGTAGCCGCCATCGAAAAAAACTGCGCCATATCGATCGCCAGGCCCTTGCTCAAGCGCATCAGCAGATCGTACGTAGGAGAGATCTGATCGTTCTCGATACGCGAAAGAGTCGAGGGCGGCACACCTGTGCGCTTGCTCACCTCCGACAGCGTCCAGCGATTGCTTTTGCGCAGGTTCCTGAGTGCGATCCCGGGTTTCGCGTTGGTCATCCGATCCTCGAACAGGCGACGGGACGGCCCACAAGGCAAGCTCCAGGGAGAGCCTGCGAGCCCGCGCGCCGCACTTGGCATGCAAGTCTAAGCGCAGAGTTCGGGCGCCGCCAAGAGATTACCCTGCACGAGTATCCGAGACGCCATTCGCGACCAAGGCGTCGCTCGGGTCGGGTCAGGCCACTCGAGGAACTGCTTCAGCGCTCGCGGTGTGCCCAATCGCGCACGAATGGGCTCAAGACCAGAAAAAACACGCCCACGATCACGCCGAACCAGCCCACCGAATTGAACACGTGCAACGAGCTTGCCAGCGAATTGGCGGCGTCCAGCGCCTGTCCGCCCACGGTCTGCACAGCAGCGACCGATGCGATCAGCGCGCCGATATATTGAGCGGCTGAAGAGGCCAGCAACCAGATGGCCATCATCGTGGAGACGAGCAGCGGCGGCGCCAGGCGCGTTAGCTCCGACAAGCCGATGGGCGAGACAAACAACTCACCGGTCGTGTGGAGCAGATAAGTCATGCCGAGCACCAGCAGCGGCAGACGGAAACCCGGGTCCGCGAAATCCCGGCTCACAACGATCACCAGGAATCCAGCACCCACCTGCAGAAGGCCCAGTCCGAACTTGGTCATAGGGCTGGGGTCCATGCCCCGCCGAGACAGGAACGGCCAAAGCCATGCGAACAGCGGCGCGAAGATCATCACGAACGCAACGTTGAAGGACTGAACCTGCGCCGCCGTGAGGCTGGCATCGATCCACAAGCGGTTCGCAGCGGCCGGCGCCGCGTCAAGCATGGCGCGTGTCCCAAGCAAAATCTGCCGATCGAACAAGTTAAATACCCACGGCCTGCTGACGAGAGTGAGAGCTGTGTTGCGATCCGCGAATAAATTCAATGAGGTGCCCGCCTGCAAGAACAACATCCAGAACAAAATCGCGGCCGCCACGAGCAAGAGCGCCAGGTATATTCGTTCTCGCTCGACCCGCGAATGGGACCGATAGATGTGACGACCGACGTAAGACAGAACGGCGATCGAGGCCGCCAGCAGGGTCCAGCCCACCAGCTCGTTCCGTTGAATTAGGGCGAAGATGATGCCTAGACTAAGCAGCGAGCCGAGGTAGACCGCGTGCTCTCGGGTGACCCGACCGAGGATGCGCTGCTTCAGCCGTACCCTGTCGGGCGGCTCGCCATGCCCCTCGAGCAGTGGTTTACCTAAGATGAAGACGACCAATCCGGCCATCATGCCGGCGGCCGCAAGACCGAACCCCCAGGCCCAGCCGTACGCGAAGCCCAGATAGCCACACAACAGGGCAGCCCAAAAAGAACCGATGTTGATACCGAAATAGTAGAGAGTGAATCCCGCGTCTTGGCGCGAGTCGCCGCGAGGATACAGCAGGCCGACGAGGCACGAGACGTTACCCTTCAGAAAGCCGACTCCTAGGGCGATACAGGACAGCGCGAGGAACAGCAGATTTACGTAGAAAGGGTCGCGCGCCTCCGTGCTCAAGCGGAAACGTTCCTTAGGTATCACCGTTCTAAGGTTGGACCCAGCGGGAAGGCCCTCGATCTGCAGATCGCCCTCTGCGTTCTGACGCATCTCGTAAATGTGTCCCTGGTAGACGAGCGCCAGGTTGCGCTTCTGCGCGTGCTGTAGGGTGGTGACTTCGAAGCGGGTGTTGTCGATGCTTAGAATCTGCCGCGTCGGCGGGCCCTCGATCGTCATGAGCATATGGCCGATCACAAGCAGCACCGCGCCGAAGACAACCGCTTGCCGCGCTCCGATGTAGCGGTCGGCTACGAATCCCGCGAGCAGCGGCAGCAGATACGCCAGCGTGGTGAATGATCCAAACGTGCGGGCGGAAAAGCCGTCATCGAACAGGAAATGTTGTGTGAGGTAGAAAATAAGCAGGCTCCGCATGCCGTAGAAGGAAAAGCGTTCCCACAGCTCCACAAAGAACAGAACGATCAGCCCGCGCGGATGTTGCTTGTGGAGTTGGATCCAGACCGGTACGGCGGTAGCGAGCGTCAGGAGCAACCCGATGAGAACGATCGCGCTAAGCATGGCTCGAGCAGCTTAAGTGCACAGCGAACGCGAGCCAGCTGTGCCGCGATCGCTGCGTCTGCCAATCAGAACTGAATGCCGGCGCGGCCGTAGATATAACGCCCCGGAATCGGATACAGCGTACCGTCAAAACCATTTATAGTGCATGAACGGCACACCGGGGTGTCCCGATCCAGGAGATTTTGCGCGCCGACCTGCAGCGTCAGTGGCATGTTCTTGAGTCGCGGGCTCCAGGCCAGCAGGAGGTCGGTGTAAATCTCACTACTGATCCTGTTCGTGCCGGGATTTCCGGTGGCGTAGTACGTTGCCGCATCGGTCCCATTCGTGCACAGGCCGAGAGGGCCGGGCGGGTTGGCGAAGCCAAGGAACGCGAATGAAGCGGTCAAGCCGCCGCACCTCTCAGTGATCGAACTGATATAGCGATTGGTGAGCTGGATCGCCCACGCATTCTTCTCCCAACCCAAGGTGAGCGTGGATTTGTACTTCGGAAAGCCACTTCCGGCCACGCCGAGCTCGGTGCCGGCGCGCTCCGTGGCAACGATAGTGCCGGAAGGGCCCGGTGCCTTCTCCACGTACTTGAGCAGGTGGGTATTGAGCCAGGTGAGCTGGAAACGCCCCCAGGCACTCGGAGCCGACACCAGAGAGATCGACCAGTCAAACCCATTCGTATCGATTCCAGCGATGTTCCCGAGACGAGTGTCGATTCGTAGAATATCGCCAGTCGTCGCACGAGTGATCGAGTTGCAATAGAACGGATTCAATGTGGTAACGCAGGTGGCCAGAATCGCATTCGCATCCGGTGCTTCGATGGCCCTGGTCAGCTTGATGTCGTAATAGTTGAACTCCACCACCGTGCGCGCGAGACCCACCTTGTCTGCGAGCCCGCTGGCGCTATAAGTGAACCCGGCGGTACTCGTCTTGGCCTTCTCCGGCTGCAGCTTAGGATTGCCGCCGGTGGTCAAACCCACCTGCGAACTCGCCGCAACGAAGTTCGGGGGCACTCCGAGTGCCGCGCAGTTCGCCGCCAGGGTGCCGGTTGCGCCCGAGCACGGATCAGAGATCGCGGCATCAAATCTCGACCCCGCGTTGAACAGCTCGCCGATGTTCGGCGCGCGGAAGCCCTGCGACCAACTACCGCGGAGCACAAGGTCCGTCGCCGGTGCCCAGGTCAATCCGCCCTTGAAAACAGTGGTCGAGCCGAACAGGTTATAGTCCGAGAATCGAACCGCCCCGCTTAGGTCGAGTCTCTTGGCGAAGGTCACGGCTTTCAGCAACGGTACGACCGCTTCGCCGTAGTACTCGGTGACGTCGAAGCCGCCATCGGTTGGCGACGTAGGCGGGTCGGCAGACTCGCCGCGCGCGACGACTGAATCAGGAATGAACTGGCCACTTTCCTTGCGCCGTTCAATGCCAAGCGCGACACCTACCGGTCCGGCAGGCAGATCGAACAGCTGACCGCTGACGTTCGCAGTGAGATCGGTGAGGGACTGCGTACTCTCGTCCTTCTCGGTGTAAGTCACGTAGTTGAGCATGGCAGGAGTAATCGAGCCCGCGCCGCCAAACAAGTTGAATGGCACGCAGCCGAAAGTGGCCGCGCACACCGCCGGGTCACCCAGTGCAACGAACAGATTGCGAGCATTGAAGTCGCCGCTCTTGCGCTGATCGGCCTGATTGCGGAACCAGCTGCCCGTGACGTCCCAGAACCACTGCCGTCTACCCAGATCGAAATGCCCGCCAAGGCCCAACGAGACATTTACCATGTTCACAGTTTGCGTGAATACACGCGGACCCGCCTCTACGGGACGACGCGCAAGAGTGTCAATATTGCTGGGATCGAGCGTGATGCCAAACGGGTTGTAGCGCTGGTTCGCGGGGATCACGACATTTTCGAGCCAGATGCCGCTGGCGCCGCCGGGCCCCAGGAAGAGCGGCTCGGGCGCCGCTTGAGAGGTGGACTCACGATTATTGTAGGAGGCCATAGCCCGAAGCGCGATCCTCTCCGACAAGTCGAACTCGCCCTTCGTAAACACGTTGATGCGTCGAACCGGCGTCCCAAGCAAGTTGGCGGGCTGCCAGTTATAGCGGTCGGCCGTCGTGAAACAATGAAAGTCGCCGCTGCAGGGAGCGGCAACGTTGTACTGTGGTAGCTGACCGGTGTTGCCCGTGTTAACCGCGCCGTTATTGAGCGTGATGGCGACGAAGTTGAGCCCCTGTCCATTCGGGTCGGGGATTCGCGGGTCCGTAAAGAAGAAGCCCCCCTGGGGTGTTCCGGAGCTCAGACCGATGGGCACGCCCGGAATTGCATACTGGGAAATTGCGCGGTCGCCGGCAAATATCGATTTCTGCTCGGAGTAGCTCGTGCTTAAAAAAACGCGCGAACTCTGTCCGTGCTGTCCCCACGACAGGTCGAACTGGGTCGACTGGCCATCGCCCTTGGTGTATGAGCCGTAGTAGGTATTGACCCGCAGTTTGTCCTCATATTTCTTGTTGGTGATGATGTTGATGACGCCCGCGATCGCATCGCTTCCGTAGATGGTCGACGCGCCATCCTGCAGGATTTCGATCGACTCGATGGCGTTTGCTGGAATCGTGTTGAGGTCGACCGCCCCTGAAACGCCGCTCGCGGAGGAGCCGTGCACCCAGCGCCGGCCGTCTACCAGCACCAGCGTGCGCTTGGCGCCGAGATAGCGCAGGTCGATTTCGGAGGCTCCAGTACTGGTGCCGGAGCCATCCGGCGGAAAACCGAGGTTTCCCGCAGAGTTGTTGGTACGGTTGATAGATGAACCGGCTATGGGCAGCGACTGCAGATAATCACCCACGCCGACGAATCCCGATTTCTCCATTTCCTCGCTCGATAGCACCTGGACCGGGGATCTGACCTCGAGGGGGTCCTGCCGGATTCTCGAACCCGTGACGATCACTTCTTCGACAGGTTCCTGTGCGAGGGCCAGCGTCGCTGCGTACGTCGCAATAGCCATGAATGCGGCAATCCACGGTAAAGAAAACCTGCGATTCGTTGCTCCCGCGTGCTGCTCTGGTTCGGCGTTCATCGTTGTCCCCCCGTATGTTCGGGCGTGGCTGCCTTCTGCTCTTGGCCCGCTCAGTGCTCGTTGACCGCCTCCGATTGCCTTGGCATTCAAGCCTCAAGTGGCTTGCATCGTTTCTGCTTCGATCTTCTGTTTCAGTCTGCGGCGAAACCGCGTCGGGCCCATGTCGATCACCAGATCGATGTGTGGCGTTCGCGTAGTCGCCATACCCGTTTGCACAGCTTCGAGAACGACCTTGTCTTCGTTGAAGGCGGCGCGAACCGACGAGGCGAACATTTCCGATATCGCCTTGTCGCCGGGTGCAAAATTTCGTGTTTGGAACCAGAAATAACGCGTGGCCGTCTCGTCGATGGGGGTCATGAAGTTGTAGCTATCCATCACGAACGTGTCCGGATGAATGCGGCCCTCAGGAGCACCTGTGCCCGCCGGTGCAAACACGGCTCGGATGATCGCGTGGCATGGAAATCTAACTTCATAGTGCTGCTGGCGATCCGTGCGGCCGTGAAATCGCACGAACTTGGCGTAGAACGGCGCGACCTCGTTGTTGAGCATCCACCTCGATACAAGCATTCCTTCTGGCAAGGCATTGGTCACGAGTGGCGTCTGCTCACAACTCGGTCCGCCGAATGAGGACGGATGTACCCATGCCACGTGCGAGGGATCGAGAAGGTTGTCGGTGATGTACAGATAGTTGCAAGCCACCGTCATAGAGTCCGGATCGGTGCGTCCGATCTGCGGGTCATCCCACTTCTCGACGGCGAAGATGCCGCTCGGATCGGCCACCGCCGGCAAACCCATCCAGATCCATAGAAAGCCATAACGATCCGCAACCGGATAGCTGCGAACGCGGGCGGTGTCCGGAATCTTTCCGCCGCCGGGGACACTCGTACAGAGGCCGCGCGAGTCGTAGGTCAGGCCGTGGTAGCCACACTGAATCTGGTCGCCGATGCGCTTGCCCATGGACAGCGGAAATTTCCGATGAACGCATGCATCCTCGAGCGCTACGGGATCCCCGTTCTGTATTCGGTACAGCACGATCGGTTCGTCGAGGATACGGACGGGCTTGAGCGCTGCGCCGACATTGGATGAGATCTCCGCCACATACCACGCGTTTCTCAAAAAGAGCCCCGGCGCTTCCCGTGTGGGTCGCATGGCGGGAATGGTGTACCGAAGAAAAAGGAGCATCCAGACGTTTTATTTGCTATATACTTTAGTTTTTCTAAAACGTTGGGGCCTCGCATGACCCGCGCGCGCCCTCGATTACCGCCGTTTCGCGCCCTGAGAGCTTTCAATGCCGTTGCACAATCGGGCAGCGTGTCGCGGGCAGCCGTGGAGTTGCAGGTATCGGCTGGCGCCGTGAGCCAGCAGGTTCGACTGCTGGAGCGGCACATTGGCGTAGAGCTGATCGAGCGTTCGGGGCGAGGCGTCGTGCTCACGGTACTCGGCCGGAAATACTACCGGCAGATCGCCGGCGTCTTCGAGACACTGTTGAAAGCCCACGAGTCGATCGAGCGCATGTGCAAGGCGACCGAGATCACAATCAGTGCGCTGCCTTCACTTGTCAGCACTTGGCTCACGCCGTGTTTGTTCGAATTCCGCGAGCATCACGCTGCGGCGAGCCTGCGCTTGATCGGTTCGGAGGAGGAGCCGGAAAATGACGAGCAGGTGGATTTCCGTATTTCATACGGTCATCGGGTGCGTGCCTACCCGCGATTCGCCGAGTTGTTCGTGGACCGCGTCGTACCCGTGTGCTCCATCGCCTTCGCCAGAACCGTTTCGCTACGAACGCCAGCCGATCTGCTGCGTCTGCCGCTGATTCACATCGAGTGGGGCCAAGATTTCACGCCGGCACCGACCTGGGCCGATTGGTTTCGCAGCGTGGGGCTCGCGGTCAACGGCGTGCAACCTGGTTTGAGCTTTTCGCTCTCCAGCGCGGCGATTGCGGCGGCGGTCTCCGGCCACGGGTTGGCACTCGCGCAGCGGTCGATGGTCGACGCGGAGATCAAGGCCGGCCGCCTGACCGTGCCGTTTGAAGCCACTTTACCGCTCGCCGAGCCCTACTTCCTCGCGTGGAACTCCGCTGCACTGGAAAAGATCCATGGACCGTTGCTACGGTCATGGTTGATCTCGGCCGGGCGCAACAAGGACACTGCGTGCGGATAGGTGAGGCCCGGTGATCCGGGTCGCTCTAATCGGCGGTCACTACGCCGATTTCACGATGTCTCTGGAAGGCGTCGGCTGACAAACCGTTATGGATGATCAAGCGTCGTTTTTCATCCGCGGTGAGGAATGCGGCGTGTCCGTTGTGCCATAGCACCGTGTCGTCGAAGGTGATTGTGGGATCGAAAACCTGGCCGCAGATGTCGCCGGGGGCGGAGCCGCACATGTGAAAATGCGCATAGCGCGGACTGCCGAAGGCGACGCAACTCCAGCGATCGATGTCCGACAAAGCCGGTCGGGGGAAGAACGTGAAAGGGTTGATGCCAGCGTGCCACGAGTTCACGGCCCAGGTCGGCCCACCGAACAATCCCGCCACTCGCACAAACTGGGCCTCGGCTCGGGCCACCAAGTCACGATCGCCCTCGATCCGAACGATCCTTCCATTTCCAATGGTCAATGTAAGTGGCGAGGGCAATCTAAGAATGCTGTCGTCGTATGCGTGGACGTAGGTGGAGGTGAGCGCCTGACTCAGCACCAGCTTGCCATTAAGGCCCGTTGCAGGGATGGGCGGCACAATCATCACCGGAAAGTTTTTCACGGTGAAACCGCCGTTGCCCTGCTGAGCAATGAGCGCGCCATCCAGAGGCATGGACAAGTCCGTGCCTCGAGGGCATCGGATGGAATAGCTGCGTGCCGCATCCAGCTGGGCAACAAGCCTCGTCTGAATGCTTTCCCACACCTCGTAAGGCGTGACGGCGAAGTCGCTGCCCAGAAAGTCCATGTCCAGTACGTAGGACATGATCTTGCTGCCTGTGCCCGGCAACGGTGCGAAGCGCAGCTGGTCGCCGATCCGGTTAAGAAAAATTGTGTGAGCAGCGGCCTCAATCGCCTCCATCATAGCGACCGGCACATCCTCCGGGCCGCTGCCCGGAGCCACGGACATAATCTCGGCGCGAGCGCCAAGCGCACGCGCGTGACTGAGGATAAACGGCGCAAGAGCGGAGTCGTAATGATCGTTGCCCTTAGGTTCCACGATCAAAAGAACGCTGTCGCCAGACCGGACTGCAGCGCAGCTCAACAGCAAATTGCGCACACCGGCAGCAGGATCAGGTCGCGCACCGCTACCCGACACGTTCATGGATGACTCTTCAGCATGACTGCGCATTCGCTCTAAATTGCCTAAACGCGAAAGATTGCGTTAACGCGAAATTAGTGTTGTCGTATGAGCGGAGTCTGTCAAGCAATAGACGGTATTCATGTGAGGGCACCTGGCGTGACGATCGATACCCTGTGGTACACACGCTGTCCGGCACCCACGGCCGCATCCGTAGCCATCCGAGAGGGCTGGCTCGCCGCAGAGTTCGCACCTGATGGCATTGCTGTCCGCTCGCTCGCATCCTCACGGGATCAGGCGGTTCATCTGTCGCATTACACGCATAGCCAGCCGAACTCATTTCGTTTTGGAGGCTACGTGCCACCGCTCGTCGCGGCATCCCGCGGTGCAGATTTGCGGGTTCTCGGTGTCAGCTGGCCCGACAGATCGGCGGCTGTGCTGGCGTTGCCGGAGTCCAGTATTCGCTCGGCCGCGGACCTACGTGGGCGGCGGTTCTGTGTTCCGAAACGCATGCAAGACAGCGTCGATTGGTGGCGCGCATTGGTCATGGCGGGCTACAGCAACGCGCTGCGAGTGGCCGGCCTGGATGCAGACCAGGTGCACATGGTGGACGTCGAAATCCAAAAGCCCTACGTCGCGGACGCCAATGCGGGCCACGCTGCTGGGCAGTCGCTCTGGGGCGCACGCAGTCAATTCGCCGTTCAGCGCGACGAAATCGCGGCGCTACTGCGAGGCCAGGTGGATGTGATTTTCAGCGACGCTGCGATGGGTGCGTTGGTCAAGGCTTTTCTCAGTCTTGTCACCGTGATCGACTTGACGGCACCGGAAGAAACCGGCGACGTGCAAAACGGGCAGCCACTGTTGCTGACCGCCAGCGGAAGCTTGATCGAGCAGCGGCCCGATCTCGTCGGCCGCTGGCTAGCGCGGTTGCTCGATGCGGAATCCTGGGCAAGGGAGAACCCGGAGCGGGTCAGGCAAATCATCGCACAGGACACGGGGTTGCCGGAAGACTTCGTAGCGGCAGCATTTTCTCCGCGTGTCCATCGACAACTCGATCTATCGTTGTCCCCACTGCGTATTGCTTTGCTGCAAGACAAGCACGATGCCCTGCTGAAGAACGGATTCCTAGCCGCGCCGCTTGATTTTCAGAAGTTAGTCGATCCGCGACCCTTGCAGCATGCACGCGAGCTGCATGCGCGGAATCATCAATTGCACCGCGCTTCCTAGTGCTGTTCGTAATGTGTAGCGATTAGCTGATCGAGCAACCGAACGCCGAAACCGGTCGCCCCCTTCGGCGACAACGCAGTATCCTCTTCCGACCAGACCATCCCGCCGAAATCCACGTGGGCCCACGCAACGTCATCCTGGACAAATCGCTTTATGAAGTGTGCGGCGATGATCGAGCGACCCTCGTTGGGACCCAGGTTTTTCATATCGGCAATCAGCGAGGTCAAGTGTTTGTCGTAGGCCGCGCCCATCGGGTACTGCCACAGCCGGTCGCCGGTGTCAGAGCCGGCCCGGATGAGCTGTGTCGCAAGCTGCGTATCGTTGCAAAACAGGCCGGCGAACTCCTGCCCTAGCGCTATGACGATCGCGCCCGTGAGTGTGGCCATATCTATGACCACTTTGGGTCTGTAGCGCTCCTGTGCGTACCACATGATGTCGCAGAGAACCAGGCGCCCCTCTGCGTCAGTGTTGATGACTTCGATCGTCTTGCCTGAGAGGCTCGTGACGACATCGCCCGGTCGCTGTGCCGAACCGGAAGGCATGTTTTCCACCAGTCCGCAAATCCCGACGACATGGCAACGCGCCTTGCGCATCGCGAGCGTTTTGATGACGCCAACGACCGAAGCCGCGCCGCCCATATCCTGCTTCAGGGTCTCCAGTCCGGCAGAAGGCTTGATCGAGATGCCCCCTGAATCGAAGGTGACCCCCTTTCCGGCCAGCACGATTGGGGGTCTGGGGCGCTTGGCCCGAGTGCCATCGTATTCGCAAATCACGACTTGGGGCTCATGCGCCGACCCCTGCGATACGCCGAGCAGCGCGCCGAAGCCCAGCTGCTTCAGCTTCTTCTCGCCCAGCACCTGCACGCGAACTCCATTCGCGGTCAGGGTTTGAATCCGCGCAGTAAACGCTTTAGGGAAGAGCACATTGCCGGGCTCGGAAACTAGGTCGCGTGCCATGAATACACCGGCCGCCACCGCTTCCAACCGATTGAATTTCGACTGGCAGGCATTTACGAGCCGCGTCACGACGCTAACCTTGGCGAGCGTGGGTTTCGAAAGCTCGCTTTCCGCGGTTCGGTACCGGTCGAATCGATATGCGCGTAGACGCGCACCGAATGCGATGCGCGCCGCGATTGCGGCAGGCTCAAGCGCAGTCCCTTCCAGACCCGTCGTTTCCACTGTCAGCGTCGTTTCGCCAGAGCACAGCAGATGTGCGCAAAGTGTCCCGCCGATCCGCTCGAATTCCGCCGCGCCCGCCTGCCGGGGCTCACCCAAGCCGACGATGAGGACGCGGGAGGCGGTGATACCGCTGGGGGCAAGCACGTCACAGACTTCGGCAACAGCTGCGCTAAATCGGGTGGTACGGCAAGCCCTCTGCAACTGGCCACCGCTCGTTCGGTTCAGTGCATCAGCGACCCCCGGCCACTGCCCGCTTTGCGGGACGAATACCGCGATGGCACCGGCCTCGGCTGGCGAGCGCTTTACGAAACTGATAATCAAGTTACTGCCACCTTTCGGCGATTGACCAGATGCCGATATCGCACGCTGCGTTGGGATTGGGTTTTGAGCGCTCATCCGAGTTTCTGGCCAGGACGCCCCTGAGTTCGAACCGGCGCGTCTATGTAAGCTCCCCCGATCCAGGAGAGTCTACTATTTAGTCGTGTCCGGGGACGGGAAGCCTACGCAGGCACGTGCCGGCCTACTACGCCGCTTGTCACCGGGATGCCACGAGAGCACGCAGCGCTCGATTCGGTAATTATCATTGCGGGCGCAACGCCGATTGCGTGCAGTGGACTAGGTATGCGTAGCACGCGGCTTCGTTATGTGCAGCCCGCGGAACCATCGTTCCGTTTCAGAGAAGAAATGGGGAGCGGTCCGACCGGCGCGCAGAGCTGCAGTCGCTATGCGCGACCGAACGCGAATTGCGTTTGGAATGGGATCAGGATTGGAGCGATCATCGCAGGAGTGGGGGACCGATGCCCCTCGGGTGTCAGAGCCGGACTTGTGCCAAATAATGACGCCACCAAGATGGAGGATGTAGTCAGACGGCACTGGCTCGCCATCTCGGGTTTTCTCGACCGTGGCGTCCGCGCGCACATTGTTCGTCTCGCCACGCGGTTTTTTGTCTTGTGTCACGAGTTCGCTGCCCAGGCTCATTCAGCTCAAACTTTTAAAACGACGTGAGCAATATTAGTCACCAGCGAGCGCATGCGCACCAATATCCGGTACACGCGGCACGGATACGTGACTGGGCGGTCTGCGCCGCATCCATCGATCGCCTCGGCTGCACACTGCTGAGCGGTAATGCGCAGGCTCTGGGGCGGTGGTGCTACGTGTTGCGAGCTAACTTGCCTTAGCAGTGCGGGTCATGCCGGATAATGTAGCAGGTGACACATAACCTGGCCACTTGCGCGATTCCAATCATGGCTGTCCGCTTTTCGGCAGCGAATAACCGGTAACGAGCGGCCGATTTGGCGGCCAGCGGACGCTGAGAAGAGAAGAAGCCGACATTGCACATGACACAAACCCGTCCCGTCCGTGCTACCCGGTTCCGCAACGGCCTGATTCAACCTACCGCAACCAATTAAGCTAAGCTTCCGCCCACGGAGGCGATGAGAACACCTCCGACGGCCTGTCAGGGGGTGGTCCCGCCGGTGACTGAGCCATCGCATGCGGTATTTCTAAGCTACGCCTCGCAGGATGCTGAGGCGGCCC
>Ga0137418_10002660_pt1 | contig 16358 bp, 12 predicted proteins | sample CZODoug3_1_2_16f_FD_122242 | JGI IMG/M metagenome (GOLD analysis project Ga0137418, IMG submission 122242) | Vadose zone soil fungal communities from Angelo Coast Range Reserve, California, USA - CZODoug3_1_2_16fungal (Hybrid Assembly) | ecosystem: Environmental > Terrestrial > Soil > Vadose... | reverse complement strand
CACATCAGACGGCATAGCCGCGGCGTAGTCTTCGGTTCAGCCCTAGCTTAGTATTGGGTTAGCCTTGGCGCTCTGCTCGATACCTAGAACCCTCGCCACAGCTTGCAAATTCTCTTCTGCCTCGCGCCGGTATTGCACTGCCCACGGGTTCGGTTCTTCCCAAATTGGGCACAACAACTCTGCCTGCAACTGGTTGACTAACTGTTCGACGTCACCAAAATCATAAAGCAGCATGCCGCGCGTTTCGCCGGCGCGCGTCGCAATCACCGGTAACCCGGCCCAGAGCGCCTCAATGCGCGAGATGCCATAACTTTCGTCGGCAAACGCGCGCACAAACACATCGCTGCGTTTCAGGATTCCGTAAATCTCAGGATTGGGCACTTCTTTCAGGACAGTGATCCATTCGCGTTTCCATAACACTTCCTCACGATAAGTCTGGTCGCAAACAAATCCGCCATCCAACAGTAGTAAGCCAATGTCTTTCCGGGTCCGTTCACGCAATTCCTCAACAGCTTTGGCCACGTCCTTGAAGCCATAACTAGGGAAAAAAACGCCGATCGAGCAGACTCGGACCTGATGCGCGAGGTAGGGTTTGAGAAGTTGTTCGCTCTTGCTCGATGTTTTCGCCTCTCGATCGCCTGGTGGCATTGGCACGAGACATGGAATAACTGTGATTGGCTGACGCACCTTGATCTCTTCCTTTAGCCAATGGCGCAAGTCTTCGCTGACAACTACGAATTCATCGACCGCAGCCACCGCCCGATGAAAAAGACGGCGCTGCAGCGATCCAAATTGCGGATAACGTTTCGGTAACGAGCCGTCGAGAACGTTTTTGAACCACTCGAAACCCAGCAAGCGTTTGAGTCCGAGCCAAACTGGAAGTAAGAGAGGATTAGGATATTCGAGATGAAAATGAGTCGCATCCAGAATGCGCGCGTTCCTTGCTTCGGCGAGCAACGCCCCCAGCGTGCCCAGTTTGCGGTGAGCGATGAAACGAATACTTCTGTCTTTGGGCTTAGCTCCTCCATAGGTCCACACGCGAACATTCGGACCCTGCAGGCGGGCCACGAGGGCCTTCATGTAAATGGCAACGCCACCATAAGGCGGCGGCAGTGGTCCAAAGAGTATAATTCGCCGGCTCATTATCGCTTGAAGGCAACGACTGTAAGATAACTAAAAAATGATAGCAACTGAGTTGCAGGAAGAGATTGAGCAAACGTTCCACGGCAAGCCTGTGAGCGTCTCCGTGGTTGTGCCTTCCTACAATCACGCGCCGTTTATTGAAGCAACGCTGCGCTCGATCATGAAGCAGACGATGCGGCCGGCAGAGCTAGTTGTTATCGATGATGGTTCAAGCGACGAGTCGCCGCGTGTAATCGACCGCGTGCTAAGCGACTGTCGTTTTCCCTGTGAACTTATAGCGAGGGAAAATCGTGGGCTCTGCGCGACTTTGAACGAAGGGTTCGAGCAAACCCGCGGAGACTATTTCGCCTATCTCGGGTCTGATGATTTGTGGCTGCCCGATTTCCTGAAAGCGCGCATAAACCTGCTTGAATCGCGGCCAGACGCCGTTCTCGCCTACGGGCACGCTTATTTTATCGACGAACAAAACGCAATCATCGACTCCACCGCCGACTGGGCCCGTTATGCGGATGGCGATGCGCGCGAGATGCTCCTGCAAACAACCGCGCCTATGAGCCCGACGGTGTTGTATCGCCGCAAGGCTCTCGAGCATGAGCGCTGGAACGACGAGTCGAAACTGGAAGACTACGATCTATATTTGCGCTTGAGTGCCAAAGGCGAGTTCGCCTTTGACCCGCGGATTCTGTCAGCGTGGCGCCGTCATGGTTCCAATGTCAGTTGGGATCAAGCCCTCATGCTTGAAGAGCAATTGCGAGCGCAGCGCCAGAGTGCGTTGAGATTTGGCTTAACTAACGAACAAATTCAAGCACTGCAAAGGACGACGAGATTTAACCGCGCTGAAGATTTTCTGAGGGTCGGACAGAAGTCGCCGGCGCTGGGTCTGATGCTGCACAACTGGCGCGGCGCCACCTCGGCACGCACGACCGCGCGAATGTTGTTGCGACTGTTGCTTCCGAATTCGATTGTGCGTCGGCGCGCGCGCGCCCGGCAGCGGAAGGCTCACCAGCGCTATGGAAACTTGTAACGCAAACTGTTAGTTTGCGGATGTTTTATTAGCACTCGCTTGGGCGACAACCAAGCCACGCAAACTAACAGTTTGCTTTACGTCCGCACAAAGCCAAACACGTCCTGATGATTGTCCCAGCCGCGCTCTTTGAAGTAGACCTCGCGCAAGCCTGCTAATTCGCGAACGCGCGCACGAATCCATTCCGGCGAGGTCAGGGACACGCCCCAGTTTTTCTCACCAGCGTAATCCGTAAACCCGTAACCAGTCTGCGGGTAGTCGCTGCCAATTCGCTCGATCTGCTCTTCCGGTATCAAATAGTCAAACTCTCGTCGCGGTATTCGGCGCGCTACAAAATCACCATGAGTCGAGAAGACAACGAGCCCGCCTGGCGCCAGGTGACGCGCAAATAAGTGAAACAAACGAACAAGGCCGCGTTCGTTCAGGTGCGTTGCGAGTGAGCCACACCAAATCAGGTCAAACTTTTTTGCGAGTGTTACTTCGTCGAGATTGACAGAAGAATAGGCGGGTTCCGCTCCGAAAGTGCGTACGCAGAACTGCACCGGACCAGCTTGAATTTCACAAGCCGTAAGCTTCGCCTCGGGAAACCGCTGGGCCAAAAATCGCAAAACCCGCCCACTACCGCAGGGCAAATCAAGAATCGTTTGCACATTGGTTAACTTTGCTTGCGCCAACGCCTCATCAAGACAACTGATCGCCGATAGCCCAACCTTATAGTAATGCGCGCCGTCGCCGTCATACATCGTGTCGTTGAAATAGATCTTCCCGCTGACTTTCCTGAGCAGCTCGCGTTCGCGTTCGGTCAACGAGGGGTCGGCAAGCAGGCGCTGTTTTTGCAAGCCGGGACGCGGCGGCAGCGACCTTACCCAGCGACGCGCCGCACCCAAGTAAGGCCGAAGAGTACGAGGAACGACGCGCTTGATCTTGTTAACGTTCATCCGCAATTCTGAATTGAGACGCTTCGATTTGTAATATCGGGCTACCTTGACGGCAATGTTTCAGGCTCTTTAGACTGGCGAACCCTGTTTGAAGCAACATAAGCCTCTTATAGTCTCGGATGCAAATGGAAGAACCTGCACGCGCGATTCGCCCGGCGCGGGTTAAGATAGCGCTTGATGGATTCAGAGACGAGCAAAGCCGCAACCCCGGGGCTGCCACAAACTACACGCGCCGGAGCGGTCACCCGGGTCGCATCAGATCTTAAGGAATCGACCGAACATCGACCGGAAAGACACGCGCTCATAAAGTCAGAGGCCGCGGGCGTGCAACTCAATCTCGGCGAGCTGTGGCGCTATCGCGAACTGCTCTACTTCCTCACACTCCGTGACATCAAGGTCCGTTACAAGCAAACGCTGATGGGCGTCGCCTGGGTCATTATCCAGCCGCTGACGACGGTCCTAATCTTTACCCTTGTCTTCAACCGTTTTGTGCGTCTCGATACCGGCTCGCTACCCTACCCGCTTTTCGCTCTTTCGGGTCTGCTGCTGTGGCTATTTTTCGCGAATGCCGTCACCAACAGCACTCATAGCCTCGTAAGCAATGCTAACCTGATCACAAAGGTATATTTTCCGCGCATGTTTATTCCGGCGGCTTCAGTCGGCGCCGGTCTGGTTGATCTGAGCGTGGCCTTTCTGCTGCTGATCGCTTTGTGCTTCTACTATGGCGTCGCTTTAACTTTGCAGATCCTGCTGCTCCCGGTTTTCGTCCTGATGATGGCTTTGCTTGCGCTGGGCGTAGGCCTGCTCGCTGCGGCGGTTACCGTTAAATACCGCGACTTGCGTCATGCGCTTCCTTTCATCATTCAGCTTTGGATGTTTGCCTCGCCGGTTATCTACCCTACCAGCATCGTTCCGCCAAGGTGGAAGTGGCTGGTCATCATTAATCCGGTCGCCGGAATCATTGAAGGATTCCGCGCTGCCATAACGGGACGACCTTTCGCTTGGGTGCACATCTCAGTTTCACTTGTAATTACGTTAGTAGTGCTGGCCGCAGCCGTTTATGTTTTCCGGCGCTTTGAAGACACTTTCGCTGACGTTGTTTGAGCTTGCACACATGAACACGGCAATCAAGATCAACCAGGTCAGCAAGCGTTACCGGATCGGCGGGCTGCATCCGGGATATATGACCTTTCGCGAGATGCTGGGCGGCGTTGTTACTGCACCGTTCAGAAAACTCAAAAGCGGCAACGGCGCGCAAACGCTCTGGGCGCTGAGCGACATCAACCTCGAGATCGGACAGGGTGAACTGTTAGGAATCATTGGTCATAACGGTGCCGGTAAATCGACACTGCTGAAGATCCTTTCGCGCGTGACAAAACCAACGACCGGTGAAGTGAAACTATTCGGACGCGTCGGCAGTCTGCTGGAAGTTGGCACTGGATTTCATCCAGATCTTACCGGTCGTGAAAACATTTTTCTGAGCGGCGCGATTTTGGGCATGCGACGCGCTGAGATCGAGCGCAAGTTTGACGAGATCGTTGCGTTTTCGGAACTGGAAAAGTTTATTGAAACTTCGGTCAAGTGGTATTCCTCTGGGATGTATGTGCGGCTGGCTTTTTCGGTGGCAGCGCATCTCGAGCCGGAAATACTCATGATGGACGAAGTATTGGCCGTCGGCGATGCTGCCTTTCAGCAAAAGTGTCTAAACAAGATGCACGAAATTCGGCAGCAGGGCCGCACGATTCTTTTCGTATCGCATGACATGGCGGCGATCACGCGGCTGTGCAAGCGCGTTGTGCTGTTGGAAAAAGGCCGGGTTACTTCCGACGGCGAGCCGCGCAATGTTGTCAAATATTACCTGAGTTCCAGCTTGAAAACGGGCGCTTCACGCGAGTGGTCAAATCCGCTTGACGCTCCAGGCGATGAAGTCGTGCGACTCAGAAGCGTGCGTGTGCGCGATGAAGCGGGCCAGACAATCCCGGTTGTCGATATCCGAAAACCGCTTGGCATCGAGTTGACCTACGAAGTGTTGGACGAAGGACATGCGCTCGTGCCGGTAATAGAGTTTTTCAATGAAGACGGCACTGAAATTTTCAGCACGCACGATACGAGCGCGGAGTGGCGTCGCCAGGCGCGCCCGTCCGCAACCTATACGAGCACTGTCTGGATTCCCGGCAATCTGCTGGCCGAGGGAAGTTTGGTGGGCCATGTCTCAATCATGTCGCATTTTCCCGCAACCGTCCTGCATGCTCACGAGCGCAATGCTGTTGCGTTTCAAGTTGTTGACAGCCCGGCCGGCGATTCTGCGCGCGGCGACTACATTGGGCCAATGCCCGGCGTAATCCGCCCACTGCTCCAATGGAGCACTGAAATAAACGAACCCGAGGAACTGCGTCCAAAGTCCAATGTCCAATGTCCAACGTCCGCTAGCGATTCTTGACTTTGGACGTTGGATCTTGGACTTTGGACCTTGGATAAACAACCGTTGCGCTCCCTAAAGCAAACTCTTCAGGAAAATTTATCGCTCTCCTCAAAACTATTTCTACGAGGACTGTTTGCGGCGTCCCGCAGGATTGCCACCGGGATCGTGAGGCGTGAGCGTGCGCATCTACCTAAAGGCCTAAAGCAAGTAAGGGAAGCCAACAATCGCAAGCGAGACTGGCCGCGAATAATTGTCTTCGACGAACGCGTCCCCAGTCCTGACCGCGATGCCGGCAGCCTGCGAATGTTCCTCATACTCAAAACGCTCGCCGAATGGTGTCACGTAGTCTTTGTGCCGTTCAACCGGCCGCAAAGTGCTGACTATGAAAGTGCCCTGTGGAAAGCAGGCATCGAAACAGCCGACGCCGTCGACTATCGGCGCCTCCTCAAGGACAAAGACGTTGCGGCCGCGATTGTCAGCCGGCCGAGCATGGCAGGAGTGTTCATTCATCGCATTCGACGGGCCAACCCGCGCGTGAAAATTGTTCTTGACACGGTTGACCTTCACTTCGTCAGGTTTCAACGTGAGTACGAAATTTCCGGCGATCCTAAAACTCTCGCTAAGGCTCAACATTATCGCAGGCTGGAGCGACATTTTGGTGAAGCCAGTGACCTCGTCTGGTGTGCTTCGGCCGAAGACCAGGCGGTCATGATGCGAGAAGTTCCGGAACGGCGAACCGCGCTCGTGCCGACGATCCACGAACTTCGCGACGCCGGTGAAACGTTTACAACGCGCACGGGTTTGCTTTTCATCGGAAACCTTGCGCATCGACCCAACGAGGATGCAGTGCTCTTTTTCATGGGAGAGGTTTATCCGCAGATCCGGCAGCTGCTTCCCAATGTTCGTTTGGATATCATCGGTGACAATCCTGCGGCGGATATCGCAGCGTTTGATTCAGACGAAGTGAGAGTAAGAGGATACGTGCCCGACGTCGAGCCTTACCTGCGCGAGCGGCGGGTCTTCGTTGCGCCCTTGCGTTTCGGCGCCGGCATCAAAGGCAAGGTTGGTGAAGCGATGGCTCATGGCATTCCTGTCGTGACCACCTCGATCGGCGCGGAAGGGTTTGGGCTGACACATCGCCAGGATGTGATGATTGCTGACGACCCGAAGTCTTTCGCAACCGCAGTGGCGGACCTTTACTCGCAGCAAGAGTTGTGGGAAACGATCGCGCGTAACGCTCGACTGCGTATCGAAAAACATTTCACACCGGATGTGATTGCGGAAACTATAAACAACTCGATCCGTGAGGTCAGCGAGACATAAAGCAAACTGCTAGTTGCTCGGTGTGGCATGAGGTCAGTACCACCACGCGGTAGCGGGTGGGTTCCGTTCGCATTTCATGACGCAGACGCTGGAAATCCGCTTGTCGACTTCCGAATCTTCCACCCACCCGCTACCGCGTGGTGGTACTGACCTCATGCCGAACAAACCGCCCGCAAACTAACAGTTTGCGTTATGGTTTGATCCAGCGGTCATACCAGAGGCTTACATTTAAGAGCGCCCACAGATGGAAACTCCAATCGTGTTTTCCCTGCCGATGTTCGTCAATCAAGCGCGCAATAAAAGCATAGTCAAACAAATTTCGACTGCGCATTGAAGAGTTCATGATCATCCCGCCGAGCTCTTCACCACCGGCTCCACGAAACCATTCGCGTATCGGTGCGCCAAAACCACGCTTGGGTCGATACAACAAGTCCGACGGCAAAACTTTTTCCAGCGCGCGCTTCAGGATGTGTTTCCCGCTTGCGCCTCTGATCTTCAGACCAACGGGAATACTCATCGCGTATTCAACCAGATAATGATCGAGAAAAGGCACGCGCGCCTCAACCGACGTTGCCATGGTCATTTTGTCAACGCGCATCAGCAGCAGCTCCGGCAGCCGCAGTTTCAGTTCGAGATAGGTCATGCGCGCGGCAAAATCCGAATCGGGCCTGGCCTGGGCGATGTGTTCGAGGTGTTTGCTGACCGCTTCATAGGACGACAAGCCATCGACGCGTGCGTTCATTTCGCTGGATAAAACTCGACGCTTGAAATCTTCATCGAAGACTATCGCGCCGCCCCAGAAGAGCGATTCGCCCGCTCCAAATCGTCGCGCAAGTTCAATTGCGGTGCGTTTATTGAACGAAACCTCCATCAGCGGCTGCGCCAACGTCGCCAGCGAATGCCGTAATGAAATCGGAAGCTTCTCCGCTTGCTGCCAAAACAGTTCGTTTATGCGAACGTATTTTCTGAACCAATCGTAACCGGCAAAAATTTCGTCAGCGCCCTCGCCCACCTGCACCACGATCGTGCCGGTATTGCGCGCCAGCTTTGAGACATAATAAAGCGGCACGCAAACCGGATCGGCAAGCGGCTCATCCTGATGAAAGACAAGCTCAGGAAGAAACTCTTGCATCTCCTGCTGCCCGATGATCACTTCATGATGATCCGTGCCGAAGCGACTGGCTACGGCGCGCGCGGTGTCAAGCTCGTTGAGTTCTTCGCTGTCCTCGAAACCCACCGTGTAAGTTCGCACTGGCTGCGACATCAGCTCCGACATCAGGGCGACATTGGCTGAAGAATCCACTCCGCCGGATAGAAACACGCCGAACGGCACGTCAGACATCATGCGTTTGCTAATTGAATCTCGCAGGAGACGAAGTATTTCTTCACTGTGCTGCGCTTCACTGCGCGCGACTATCTCTTCCGGAATAGTCTTCGGCGGCAGTGCGTCCCAATACTTTTTGAGCTCGACGGCTCCGTCTCGTTTGACGACCAGCATGTGTCCCGCCGGCAATTTCTGAATGTCACGGAAGAGCGTCTGTGGCGCCGGAGTAGTGAGGAACGTCAAGTAATGATAGAGCGATGTTTCGTCAAGCCCGGGCGCAACGGCCGGATGTCGCAGGATGGCCTTGATTTCTGAAGCGAAGATAAAACGTCCGTCCCGATGATGAAAGTAGAACGGCTTGACCCCGATGCGATCGCGAGCGACTACAAGCTGCTCGCGGTCCGCATCCCATAAGGCTATCGCAAAGTCGCCTTCAATCTCGTTGACGAAATCGAGGCCGCGCTCTTCGTAGAGGTGAAGAATGGTTTCCGAGTCGGTCAGCGAAGCATAGTGGTGGCCGCGCTGCTCGAGTCCTTTACGAAGATCGCCGTGGTTGTAAATCTCGCCGTTGAAAACCAGCCAGACGCTTTTCGTGCAACCATGCATCGGCTGGTTTCCGGCCGGCGAAAGATCGATGATCGAGAGACGGCGAAAACCAAGACCGCCTCGTTCCTGATCGAAGAGCAGCGATCCTTCATCATCAGGCCCGCGATGCCGCATTTCGTCGCGCATGCGCTCAATGAGCGAGAGTTCAACCCGCCCTTCGCTTGCGCCGTATTCCCAGATGCCGCAGATGCCACACATAAACAGAGGTCAGGAGTCAGAGATCAGAAGTCAAATACAGGAAATGAGTCCAACATCTAACGTCGCATGTCCAAAGTCTTTGTGAACTCCGGACGTTGGACTTTGGACGTCGGACTTTGGACAAGGCTCAGCCGCTCTTGTGGATCCTCGCCAGCGCATACGGGCACGATCGCCCAGCGAAGTTTACAAGGCACACTGCTTCTGATTGTCCAGCAGGCTGAAAAAGATTCCAGCTTAGAACCATAATGACGCGAAGTGAACTGCGATTCGAGTTCCGCGGCTTGATCAAAATCAAGCGAACGAACAATCAGACCTGCCCCGCTCAGCCCGTCGCGCGCGATGACGCTATTGTTGTCGAAAAGTCCTACGTCGAGTCCGGCAGCGAAATGAAATCGCGCGGCAATGCTATGTTCACCGCGGCCGAGAATCTCGTCTTCAATTAACCACCAACGTTCCGGCTTGTAAAAGGTAATTGTACGTCGATGTTTTACCGGTGCAGACAGGCGCTCGTAGCCCGAATGCTCAGCTACAACCCGATCGCGTTCAGCCGTGCTCTCCCATGACAAGACGCGCGCGCTCGCTTGGTCTCCAATAACAAACGGTGCATCTTCACGAATTGTATTCTGCTCCACGTCGTCAATCTTTACGGTTGAGTGATACGCGGTCGATCGAAATAGATGTCGCTCGTGCAGATTAGCCGTGTAAACATACGAGCCGGGATCGATGATGAAGGCGCGGCCCCCGGCGGAAACCTCAATGCTTAGCACGTCGTTATGGCGGTGCGAAGCTGGTCTCTTTTTTCGCGTACCGTTTGCATTGAATAGCAAGTACAGATCTTCGTACTGCAGAATATAAATGCCCGCATCGGGAAATGGCTGCGATGAAACTTCTGTAGATGAAGTTGCAAGCTGTTCATAGTTTTGCAGACCTTCCCTTCCCAAAATCCACAAGAGTTCAGGCGGCGTTTTCAGCCCCGCTAATTTGAATTGTGAATCCTGGAAAACGGCCGCACCCAGCGCCAGCAGATACGCGTGATCGTCCGCGCTGTGCGGAATCAGCGGTAACACCTGGCCGCCGTCGCTGTCGCCAATCAGCGGCGCGGCGCCGTCTGGTCGCAGGATGGCCTTCAGGTAAACCAGCATCGCGTACAATTTGCGCCAATACTTCTCCGCGATTGGAATCCCATTCGCGCGACAAAGGATGAATGAGTAGAGCAATAATTCCAGGACGAAACGGTGATAACCAGTCGAGCCTTCGTAGTCAGCGCCATCAGGCAGGATTTGCTTGTCCATCTCGCGCAGCATTTCGGCCAGCGCCCATGCGCGCCACTCCTGCGCGGCGCCCAATTCCGGCAGCATTATGCCAAGCCATAACAGACCCGCAACGTCGGACAAATAGTGGTTGCTGGTGGCGACGTAAGAAAACTCGAGGTTGCGTTTGATGTGAGCGCCGTGTTGGTCAAACATTCGCAGTAACAACGCCAGTCGCGCTTCGTCCAGGCCTGGCGAACCTCGGAAGAGCGAGAACGCCCCGAGCAAATTCATGGATCGCAGTGCAACTTCCATTGCGCATGACCAGTTTGCGCCGCGCCCGAGCGGATTCTGTTCGTGCCAACTTTCCACGTGAGCAAAGAACTCGCCCGCAAATTGTTCTTCTTTGGTCAACGCATATGCGCGGCCCAAAGTGACAAGGTGGCCCAGGCGATTGAGTTCCCACAACACCCGTATGTCCGAGCCGTCGTTGTGCCACAAGGAAATATCCGCGTGATAGTCGAGCGGCCAGATTCTGCCGGAAAGTGGATCGCGCAGCCAGTTGATCGGATTTCCAAAATTCTTCAATCCAAAACCCATCAAGGGCCGGCGTTTGTCCTTCGTGATTTGCCAAGCCGCTTCGATCGGTTGCCGTGTATCGTCAGGAAAAACATTCCGAGTCTCCGCCCCGATAGCTGGTGAGATTTCAAAACCGGGCAGAAAACTGGGCGTGTCGCGAGCTCGAAAATGTTTGAGCAGATCGGATGAAGAGAGTTTTTGAAATTCCGGCAGTAAGCGCGCGGGTTGAGCCGCGAGATCTGCGAGCAACGCCCGCTCGCGCCGACCTGCAGCCGTTGCGCGCCCGCGACGAAAACCCTCGCGCATTGCCTGCGTGAAACTTATGTTACCGCCCAACACGGCGCGGATGCCTTTCGCGACAGTTGGACGAGAAGACTTGTTGGGACGCTCGGCAGAGTTTGACAATTTTGCGGGCTGCTTTCGATCTAAGTTAACGCTGGTGTTGGCAAATCGTCACAGCGCCGCAAGTATGCGCTCCGCCGTATGTCCATCCCAGAGCGGAATGCTAACAGGTTCTCGCCGCGTTTCAGCAAGCGCGGCAGACGCCGCCGCAATAATCCGGGCCGTATCGGTTCCCACGATTTTGTTTGTCCCCATCGTCACGGTAATCGGGCGTTCAGTGTTTTCGCGCAAAGTGAGACAGGGAATACCGAGCTGCGTAGTCTCTTCCTGAATACCACCCGAATCCGTCAACAGCAAACGCGCGTTGCTGTAGAGACTAAGAAAATCCAGATACCCGAGGGGTTCGATCAAACGCAAGCCTTTCATCTTCTCGATTCGTTCGGACAAACCAAGGGTGGCAATTGTTTTCTGCGTCCGGGGATGCACTGGAAAAACCACTGGTAGTTTTTCAGTGATGGTTACGAGTGCCGCGAGAATTCTGCCGAACACGACAGGGTCATCAACGTTTGCCGGACGGTGTAAGGTCAACACAGCGTAACTTTTTTCAATCAAACCCAATTGATCCCTGATTGGCGATTGGCGCGAACGTTCCAAATGCCGGTAGAGCGAATCAATCATCACGTTTCCCACGAAACGTATTCGCTCAGGCGCAATGCCCTCCGCGCGCAGGTTATCATCGGCGTCCGCGGATGGAGTGAACAAAAGATCAGCAATGCGATCTGTTTCCACGCGATTCGCTTCTTCCGGCATGGACGCGTCATAGCTGCGCAAGCCGGCTTCGACGTGCGCGACTTTGGTCGCTAATTTCTTTGCCGCCCGCGCACCGGCAAGCGTGGAATTAACGTCACCTACTACGATCACCCAATCAGGCTGTTCCCTGGCGATGATGGGTTCGAAACGCTCGGCGACCGCGGCTATCTGTTCTTCGCGGGGCGCCGAACCAACTCCAAGATGAATATCAGGTTCAGGAAGATCGAGGTCGCGAAAAAAGGTGTCAGACATGTCGGCGTCGTAATGCTGGCCCGTATGAACGAGAAGCGGCGTAAACTCTCGCTTACGCCGCTTCATCGCTTCCATTATTGGCGCGACCTTCATAAAGTTAGGCCGCGCGCCCACAACGTTGATTACTTTGAGCATAAAACTGTCAGTAGTCAGTAGTCAGTCGTCTGTGGCATTCGCAACGGACCACTAACAACTGAGGACTGACAGCTCATTACAAGCGAATTATCCGCGCACTGCTTTCCCGCCGCACGTCTCCGTTTAAAGCGTTACGCGTGTCAACTATCAATGAAGCCAACTGCGTGACGCGGCCATAATCGACTTCACTGTGATCCGTAACAATGATCACGCAATCCGAGTCGCGCAACTCGGCATCTGTCAACTCCGCGGAAGTAAGCGGTTCGCCACTTGCTTCGATGTGTGCGTCGTCAAATCTAATTTCATTAACAAACGGATCGTGATAGCGCACGTCGGCGCCTTTTGCACGCAGCCGATCGATGATGGACAGTGCCGGACTCTCGCGTACGTCGTCGATGTCTTTCTTGTAGGCGACACCTAACAACAGTATGCGCGAACCCTTCATCGACTTTCTTTCGTCGTTCAAGCCGTCGGCAACCAGTTGGACCACGTGTTCAGGCATGCGCGAATTAACTTCCTCGGCCAAACTGATGAAGCGCGAATCGAATCCGTGCTGGCGCGCCTTCCACGACAGGTAATGCGGATCCAACGGAATGCAATGCCCGCCAATTCCCGGCCCCGGATAAAAGGCCATGAAGCCGAACGGCTTAGTCGCGGCGGCCCGAATCACTTCCCAGGTGTCGATATTCAATGCATAGCAAAGCCGCGCCATTTCGTTTGCCATGCCGATGTTTACTGCCCGAAAAGTATTTTCCAACAGCTTGGCAGTTTCGGCGACGCGGGCAGAACTTACCGCGTGCACTTCTTTTACAATCTGCGCATAAAGAAAAGCGGCCCCGTCCGTTGAATCCGGCGTGACGCCGCCGACGACTTTCGGAATGTTGTGCGTTTGAAATTGCGGGTTACCCGGATCGACTCGTTCAGGCGAAAACGCGAGCAGAAAATCCTCGTCAAGTTTCAGTCCGGTCTCTTCAAACATGGGCAACAGCACTTCATCGGTGGTGCCAGGGTAGGTCGTCGACTCAAGGATGATCAGTTGTCCGTGATGCAGCCGTTGTTTGATTTCTTCAGCAGCAGCGAGAATGTAAGAAACGTCCGGCTCCTTGGTCTTGCGCAAAGGCGTTGGCACGCAAATGATGACGGCGTCGCAACCCTTAAGTTGATCAAAGTCAGTCGTAGCGCTGAGACGCTTGCCGTCGACCAGTTCCTTAACGACCGATCCGGGCACATCACCGATGTATGAATCCCCCGCATTGATCCGCGCGGCTTTGCCGGCGTCAACTTCGAAGCCAATCGCCTGAAATCCCGCGCGCGCAAACTCAGTGAGCAGTGGCAAGCCAACGTAGCCCAGACCCACCACGCCAACGCGCGCACGCTTCGCTTTTATCAACGCAATTATTTGTTCCTTGACCATGTAATCAATTTTTCCTCTGCGACCCGTGGATCTTATGCGCAAATAGTTCCGTGGCGACCCGACACGGCTGCGCTTATTTCACTCTTAATTCTTAAGACTATTGCTCAGCCAGTTGAAGGGTTTATCAATATTGAAATAGTAAATGACGTTCTGATTGTTCTTTGGATCCGTCACTGTCATTTGGTCGTAATGATGGGCCTTGTCTTCGATCAGCGACTGAGCAATCGGCCGCAGACCCATAAAATTAAAGAGCGCATATTCTTCATCGGTTGAGATCACGATGAAAGCTGTTTCAACTGTCTTCCCGTCGCCGGAATCACTAATGGACTTTAGTAATTTCTGGAAAACATTCTTGTGATAGTCAGCTCTTTCCGCGTGTCCAAGCTCTCGATGTGCAACATAAGCACCAAAGTGCGCGTTGATATCCAGGTAGTTGGCAACGAGAATCTTTTCGCTTGAGGCTAGAGCTTTCTCATACTCCTCCGTCTTCAAGGCGGCAAACATCGCTTTTCGCGCTGCAATCTCACCGCCGTAGGGGCTGTATTGCTTTGTCTCGGTGTAAGCCAAACGCAACTCCCGAAAGTTAACTGCCACATCCTGGCTCTTCACGCGAGCAAGCAGATCTTCGTAAGAAACTTTCTCGGCCGGGTGCTGAGCTGCAACAACGGTTTGAAGCGAAAGCAGGCAGAAAACGATGAGCGCGGATTTTATCAACATATCAGGGGACGTTCCGGAACCCGGGGCAAACAATCTGAAAACCCTCTTGCGATTCAATCTCAGCAAGACTATTTGAGCGTTGCGAGCAGTGTCAAGCCAGCTTTTTCTTGACACTGAGCCATTAACACAACTATACCCACACAAATTCATGAGCGCAGCGGCTGCCAATTCTTCCCCGAAACTCGTCCGCGGCCTGGGTCTGCTCGACGCCAGCATGATTGTCGTCGGCTCAATGATTGGCTCGGGAATTTTCATCACCTCGGCCGAGTCGGCGCGGCTGGTAGCATCGCCCGGCTGGTTGCTGACGGCGTGGGCGCTGGCTGGTCTGCTCACCATCACGGGCGCCCTCTGCTGCGCCGAGCTGGCGGCGATGATGCCGCATGCGGGTGGACAGTACGTCTTTCTGCGCGAAGCATATGGACCAGCGGCAGGATTTCTTTTCGGCTGGTCACTATTGCTGGTCATTCAGACGGGCACCATTGCTGCTGTGGCAGTTGCTTTTGCGCGCTTCATGGGCGTCCTCGCGCCACAGATTTCAGAATCAAATTACATCGTTGCGCCAGTTCATCTCTTCGGCAGTTACGCCATCAGCCTTTCAACGGCGCAACTGGTCGCGATCATTCTGATTCTGCTGTTGACTGCGACCAACACGCGCGGTCTCAAGACCGGCAAACTCATTCAGAATACTTTTACCTTGACGAAGACCGCGGCGTTGGCTGGTCTTATTCTGGTTGGTTTGTTGTTGGGTTGGAACAGTCAGAGCGCTGCTTACACTTCCAGCTGGTGGCATCCCGCAGCGAATGGCTGGAATCCGCAAATGGTTCAGCCCGGCCTGACAGCAACCGGCACCAGCGCGTTGCTAATGTTGTTAGGTCTGGCGATGGTTGGTCCACTGTTTGCGCAGTCGGCTTGGAACAATGTCACGTTTACTGGTAGCGAAATCCGCGATCCCGGACGCAACTTGCCGCGCGCTTTATTAATAGGCTGCCTCGCGGTCGTTGCTCTTTATCTGCTCGCCAACGTTGCGTACATCGTGACGCTGCCGTTGGCCACAATTCAAAAACCGCCGAACAGTGTTGCAACCGCCACGATGCAGGAGGTTTTTCAGCGGCCGGGCACGATCCTGATGGCCGTGTCCAACAAGTTCGGCCTGATGGTGGTGACGACCGGCAACAAGTCGGAAATGTCGGCAGGCTACGCCACGCTCTATGGCGACATGAACGGCGGCTTCAATCCCGTCAAGGACCTTTACAAGACCGAGGTCTATCGCTTGGCGCACCTGCGCAACGCATGGCGGCCCCATGGCGCGCTTGGACCGGCGGGACGGGTCATCCCGGAGAACGTACTGATCCGTGCGCCGAGCGCGGAGCTGCGGGAGAATCAGACGGACCAGGATTCGCTGCCGCCCTACGACCTGCTAGACGCGGTGCTCGAACGGTTGGTGGAGCGCGAGGAGGCGGTCTCGACAATCGTCGACGCCGGCTTCGATCGCGACATGGTGATGCGTATCGAGCGCATGCTCTACCTTTCGGAATACAAACGCCGGCAGGCGGCGCCCGGCGTGAAAGTGACCTTGAAGAATTTCGGCCGTGATCGCCGTTATCCTATCGTGAACCGTTTCCGCGATCCTGGTGTCGCATTGCCGCCTCCCGCTGCATCGCCGGTCCGTGGCGCGGCGGCGAGCGAGGCGGTGGATTTTTAGGAGCGGGCGGAGCGCGGGCGTGCGCTCATTTCTGGGGTCCCATCAATATTGCGCTGTAGAGTTCCGCGTCATTGGCCGCCTGACGGAGCCGCTGAACCGAATCCGGGTCTCTCAGCCTCCGCGCGACGCTTGCCAGCGCATTGAGCGCATCGCCTGGGGGCTGCGCCGGAAGAAGAAGC
>Ga0137418_10002659_pt1 | contig 16359 bp, 16 predicted proteins | sample CZODoug3_1_2_16f_FD_122242 | JGI IMG/M metagenome (GOLD analysis project Ga0137418, IMG submission 122242) | Vadose zone soil fungal communities from Angelo Coast Range Reserve, California, USA - CZODoug3_1_2_16fungal (Hybrid Assembly) | ecosystem: Environmental > Terrestrial > Soil > Vadose... | reverse complement strand
CTCGTGACACCGAATCGCGAGACCGCGCAGATCGCCGCGAGCGCCTCGCCCCGGAAGCCGAGCGTGGCGATCGCCTCGAGGTCCGCGGCGCTCGCGAGCTTGGAGGTCGCGTGGCGCTCGAGCGCGAGGGGCAGCTCTTCCGCGGCGATCCCGACGCCGTCATCGGCCACGCGGATCAGCGCGGCACCGCCGTCACGCAGGTCCACGACGATGGATCGCGCCGCGGCGTCGAGCGCGTTCTCGACCAGCTCCTTCACCGCCGACGCGGGGCGCTCGACCACCTCGCCCGCGGCGATCTTGTTCACCAGGTGATCCGGCAACCGACGAATTCGCGTCACGCGCCAGTCCGCTGCTGCCACTTGTGTAAGAGGTTGAGCGCCTCGAGCGGCGTGAGATGCGCCAGGTCGAGCGCCGCGAGCTCCGTCGCGACGGAATCGGGCGCGGGCGGGGCGAAGAGGCCGAGCTGCGCCGCGTCCCGCACGTCGGCGTGCTTCTGCCCCGCCTCCTCCAGCTCGATGAGCAGCGCCTTGGCCCGAGCGATCACTGTCGCGGGCAGCCCGGCGAGCCTGGCGACCTGGATGCCGTAGCTCCGGTCGGTGCCGCCCGGCTGAACCTTGTGCAGGAAGACGATCTCGTCATTCCACTCACGGACGGCGACGTGGAAGTTCCTCACGCCGGCGAGCCGACCGGCCAGGCGGGTCAGCTCGTGGAAGTGGGTCGCGAAGAGCACCTTGGCGCCATGCCCACCGTCGTGGAGGGCCTCGACAACGGCCCACGCGAGCGCCAGGCCGTCAAAGGTGGAAGTCCCCCGCCCGACCTCGTCGAGGAGGACGAGGCTCCGCGGAGTCACGTTGTTGAGGATCGTTGCGGTCTCGACCATCTCGACGAGGAACGTGCTCTGGCCGCGGGCGAGATTGTCCTGCGCGCCAACCCGCGTGAACACGCGGTCGAGCACGCCGAGGCGCGCCTCCCGCGCGGGCACGAAGGCGCCCATCTGGGCCAGGATCGCGATGTGGGCCGTCTGCCTGAGGTAGACGGATTTCCCCGCCATGTTCGGCCCCGTGAGGATCACGATGCGCGCCTCCCGGTCGAGCGCGAGGTCATTCGGCGTCACGGGGGTCCCCGCCCGAGCCTCGAGTACGGGGTGGCGGCCCTCGACGATCGCGAGTGTGTCGCCTCGGTCCACGAGGGGACGCACGTGGCCGCGCGCGTGCGCCACCTCCGCGAGCGCCGCGAGGACGTCGAGCCGCGCGAGCGCCCGTGCCGTGGCGAGCAGCTCCGCGGCGCGCACCGCCACCTGCCGACGCACCTCGGCGAACAGCTCGTGCTCGAGCCGGCGCCGCCGCTCGTCGGCCCCCAGCACCTTTCCCTCGTACTCCTTGAGCTCCACCGTGACGTAGCGCTCGGCGCCCGTGAGGGTCTGGCGGCGGACATACTCGGAGGGCACCCGCGGCGTCTGGGCGTGCGTGACCTCGATGCCATACCCGAAGACCCGGTTGAAGCGGACCCGGAGGCTCGAGATCCCGGTGCGCGCGCGCTCCCGACCTTCGAGCCCGGCGATCCATTCGCGAGCCTCCCGGGCGTCGCGCACGAGCGCTCGCAGGCCGTCGTGCCAGCTCTCGCGAATGAGGCCGCCGTCGTGGAGCGTCACGGGCGGCTCGTCCTCGAGCGCGGCGTCGAGCGTCGCGCGGAGCGCGTCGAGATCGGCGAGTTCCTCGCGGGCGGCCGCGAGGAGGGGCGCCTCGAGCCCGGCCACGGCCGCGCGGATCTCGGCCAGGGGACGCAGGCACCCACGCAGGCCGACGAGGTCGCGCGCGTGGGCGACCCCGAGCGTTGCGCGGCTTGACAGGCGCTCGAGGTCGCCCACGCGCCTGAGGAGCCCGCGGAGCCGCGCACGCTCGGCCGGGCACTCGACGAGGACCCCGACCGCGTCCTGTCGCGTGCCGATCGCGTCGACGTCGAGCAGCGGCCGCAGGAGCCACTGGCGGAGGAGCCGGGCCCCCATCGGGGTGATCGTCTCGTCGAGGACGCCGAAGAGGGAGCTCCGCGCGGCGCCGTCGCTCGACTCGAGCAGCTCGAGCGTCTCGACGCTCGTCGCGTCCAGCGCCAGCGCGTCGGCGGCCGCGAGGCGCGTGAGCCGCGTCAGGTGGCCGAGGGCCTCGCCCTGGGTCAGCCGCAGGTAGGCGAGCGCGGCGGCCGCCGCCTGGAGGCCCGCGCCGAGGTCGCCGACGCCGAAACGGTCGAGTGAGTCCACGCCGAAGTGGGCGCAGAGGTCTGCAGCGGCGCGGCGTGGGGTCGCGCCCGCGGCATCGTGGAAGGTCAGCGTCGCGCCCGTCTCGCGGAGCCGGGCGAGGAGGGCTGGCTCCTCGCGCGCCGTCCCCGGCAGGAGGATCTCCGCGGGCCGTCGCAACAGGGCCGCCGCGAGCGTCGCGTCGTCGCGCCCGGTATCCTCCCCGGCCCAGAACTCCCCCGTCGAGACGTCCACGAGCGAGACGCCCGTCGCGTCACGGCTCCGCGCCAGCGCGAGGAGGAAATTGTTCGCGGCGCCCGCGAGGTACGCCGTGTCGGTGATCGTGCCGGGCGTGATGACCCGGACGACGTCGCGCCTGAGCAGCTTCTTCGCGCGCCCCGGCGCCTCGAGCTGCTCGCACACCGCGATCTTCTGGCCCGCGCGCACGAGTCGCGCGATGTAGCCGTCGGCGGCGTGATGCGGGATACCGGCCATCGGTGCGTCCTGCCGCGCGGTGAGCGTGATCTGGAGGAGACGCGCCGCGAGCTCGGCGTCCTCGAAGAACGTCTCGTAGAAGTCGCCGAGGCGGAACAGCAGCACGTGGTCGGGGTACCGGCGCTTGAGCTCCCGATACTGCTGCATCATCGGCGTCGACTCGGGGGGACGGTCAGCCAACGAGACGGCCCCGGAGCCGGTCGTACGTCACCTCGAGCGCCTCGGGCACGACGCGCGCGTCCGCGAAGACCGGCATGAAGTTCGTATCGCCATTCCAGCGCGGCACGACGTGGACGTGCAGGTGATCGGTGATGCCCGCGCCCGCAACCCGGCCCTGGTTGAGGCCGACGTTGAACCCCTCGGCGCGGTACTCCTCGGTGAGGATCGCGACCGCCTTCCTCACGAGCCGCATCACGGCGGCGAGCTCCTCCTCACTCGCCTCGGCGAGCGCCCCCACGTGGCGGTTGACCACGGCCATGAGGTGGCCGGGCGTGTAGGGGTAGGTGTTCAGGATCAGGAAGGCGTGAGGGGCCCGGTGGAGGACGAGGTTCTTGCGGTCGTCCGGCGCCGCCAGGGCCGAGCAGAAGACGCAACCCTCGGGCGGCGCCCCACCCGCGCCCACGTAGCTCATGCGCCAGGGCGCCCAGAGGCGTTTCACGCCACCCGGGAACGGCTCACCCGTTGACGAGCTCTCGCAGCCGCTTGCCCACCTTGAAGAACGGCACCCGTTTCTGGGGCACGTCCACGCTGCTCCCCGTCTTGGGGTTCCGCCCCTTGCGCGAGTTGCGATGGCGGATCCTGAAGCTACCGAAGCCCCGCAGCTCGACCTTGTCGCCCTTCGACAGCGCATCGGTGATGTTGTCGAAGATCGTGTTGACGATCGTCTCCGTCTCTTTCTTCGTCAGATTCGAGATCTTCGAGACCTCGTCGATCAGGTCGGCTTTGGTCATCGTCGACTCCCGTCCGTTACGGAAGAATCCCCGCCTTTCACTTCAACGGCAAGCTAGCACGCGCGCGAAAAGAATGTCAAGCAGCGTAAGGAGTTAGGCCACATCGTGCGCCGGCGGCGGCCCGTCCTCCGCTGGCCTCGAGAAAATGACGCCGTCTCGCAGTGTTGCCGTCCGAGGCCCGGTGAGGTCCACGACAGCCTGGCGTCACCGGAAGGCCTATTCGGCAGTCGGTTAACGAAATCCCCATGAGAATCTACTCGAGCGATAGGAGGGCAATCGCGGACCTCAATCCATGAGGTAGAGGGGTGTCCTGAAGAGTGGGAGCGCCGGGGAAAACGCGCCGAGCCCGCCGAGGCCGAGCTCGTTCCTGAGCAGATCGATGAAGGAGAACTTCCGCCGCGGCCCGACGACCCGGGGTGGCTTCGGGAGCCCCGCCAGCGTCGCGGCGCCGTCGAGCGCCTCCTCGAGACCGCCGAGCGCGTCGACCATTCGCAGGTCCTTGGCCTGGCTGCCGGAAACGATGCGCCCGTCGGCGAACTGGAGCACTTGGCCGCGGTCGAGCTTGCGCCCCACCGCGACGGCGGCGACGAACTGGCCGTGCACGTCGTCCAGCAGCGCCTGCAGCACGCGCCGCTCCTCGGGCGACATCGGGCGCGCGAAGCTACCGATATCCTTGTACTGGCCCGCCTTGACGACGACGTAGTCCACGCCCACCTTCTTCAGGAGCTCGTGGACGTTCGGCATCTGCATGATGACGCCGATCGAGCCCGTGAGCGTCCCTGGGTTCGCATAGATGCGGTCGGCGGCGACGGCGACGTAGTAGCCACCCGACGCCGCCACGGAGCCGAGCGACGCGACCACCGGCTTGCCGGCGTCGTGCAGCCGCCGGAGCGCCGCGTAGAGCTCCTGGGTCGGCGCCACCACCCCGCCCGGACTGTTGATGCGGATCACGACGGCGCGCACGGCGGGGTTCTCCCTGTGGCCCTTGAGCTCGCGGACGAGATCGTCGACATCCACGATCAGCCCCTCGAGCTCGACGAGCGCGACGCGCTCGCCGAAGATCGCGCCGCCCCCGCCCGCACCGGGGCTCCGGAGCGACGCGAGGGAGACGACGAGGAGGCCGCCCACGGCGACGTAGACCGCCAGGGCGACCCCGAGGAGCGCGAGGCGCCGCCCGGCGCTAGTCCTCGTCTTCGTAGTCATAGTCGTCGCGGTGCTTGCCCTTCTTGCCGCGACGGCCGTGAGGCGCGCGCTCGTCACCGACCTTCGGCGGCTCGATCGCGTGGGCCAGCTCCTTGAGGGAGAGCCCGATGCGCCGCTCGTTCGAGTCTACGCGGATCACGAGCAGCGTGAGCTCGTCGCCCACGCTCACGATCTCGTCCGGGCGGCCGATCGGCCGGTTCGACATTTGTGAGATGTGCAGGAGGCCGTCCACGCCCGGCTCGAGCTCGACGAACGCGCCGAAGTCGGTGAGCCGGACGACCTTGCCGGTGACCCGCGAGCCCATCGGGAAGCGCTGCGCCACCGTGGCCCACGGGTCGGGCTGAATCTGCTTGAGCCCGAGGGAGATGCGCTTGTTGTCTCGGTCCAGGTTCAGGATCAGGGTCTCGAGCTCCTGGCCCTTCTTGAGGATCTCCGACGGGTGGCCGACGCTCCGCGTCCAGGACATGTCGGAGATGTGGAGCAGGCCGTCCACACCCGGCTCGAGCTCGACGAACGCGCCGAAGTCGGTCAGGTTGCGCACCTTCCCCATGACGCGCGCCCCCGGCTTGTAGCGCTCCTCGATCGTCGCCCACGGATCCGGCTCCACCTGCTTCATGCCGAGCGAGATCCGCTTGGCCGCGCGGTTGACGTCGAGCACGATCACCTCGACCTCGTCGCCGACGTTCACGAGCTTCGACGGGTGCCGGACGCGGCGCGTCCACGACATCTCGGAGACGTGCACGAGACCCTCGACGCCGGGCTCGAGCTCCACGAAGGCGCCGTAGTTGGTGAGGCTCACGACGCGGCCGCGTGCCTTGGTGCCGGCGGCGTACGTCCGCTCGACGCGCTCCCACGGATCCGAAGACTTCTGCTTGTAGCCGAGCGACACGCGGCCGGTCTCACGGTCGAAGTGCAGGACGACGACCTCGACCTGGTCGCCGACCTGGAAGATCTCCGAGGGGTGGCCGACGCGGCCCCAGCTCATGTCGGTCACGTGTAGCAGGCCGTCGATGCCGCCGAGGTCGATGAAGGCGCCGTAGTCGGTGATGTTCTTCACCGTCCCGGTCAGCACCATGCCCTCGGAGAGCACCTCGAGGGTGTGCTTCTTCTTCTCCTCGCGCTCCTCCTCGAGCACGGCACGGCGCGAGAGCACGACGTTGCCGCGCCGCCGGTTCAGCTTGATGACCTTCGCCCGGATGCTCTGGCCGACCATGCCGGCGAGGTTCTTGACCGGCCGGAGATCCACCTGCGAGCCCGGGAGGAACGCCTTGACGCCCACGTCCACGGCGAGCCCGCCCTTGACGACCTCGACGACCCTGCCCTCCACCGGCAGGCCCTTTTCGTGGGCCTGGGTGATCGCGTCCCACACCTTGATCTTGTCGGCCTTATCCTTGGAGAGGACGATGAGGCCCTCGGAGTCTTCCTTGGCCTCGAGGTACACCTCGATCTCGTCGCCGACCTTGGGCAGCGTGCCGTGGCGGTGGAACTCTTCGATGGGGATCGTGCCCTCGCTCTTGTAGCCGACGTCGACGAGCACCTCGCTCGTGCCGACGTGGACGACGCGGCCGTGGACGACCTCGCCTTCCTCGAACTCGCTGGTCACGCTGTCCCGGAACCAGTCCTCCATCCGCTCCTCGGCCGGCTCTTCGCCCTCCTTGCGCGATCCGGCGAGGGTGCTGAGTGGTTCGTCCTTCTTCATTCCGCCAGTTCCTCCAGTCATTGAATTTGAGCGTGAAGCCGCGGCGCCGACCGTGTCTCCCCGGCCGCCAGGGAATCTCTCAGACCCGCGATCGCGGTCATCATGTCGCGGCTCGCGGCCTCGTACAGACGCTTCCGGTCGGCGCCGGGCGGCGCGGCGAAGCGCAGCGGCTCGCCGAACAGCACCCGCACCTTGGTCGGCCGCGGCAAGCGCCGGCCCCTGGGCCACGCGCGCCCGCTGCCGCTCACGTACACGGGAACGACGGCGGCGCCGCTCATGACCGCGAGCATCCCCGCGCCCGGCTTCCCCGGCCGCAGCACGCCCTCACGCTCGCCGCGCGTGCCCTCCGGAAAGACGAGCAGCGCGCCCTCACCCTCGAGCGCGCGCAGCGCGGTGCGGAGCGCGGCCGGGTCGGCCCCCTCGCGCCGGACGGGTCGCGCGCCGAGCGCATAGATGAGCCGGCCGAAGAGCGGGATCCGGAACAGCTCCGCCTTCGCCAGGAACGCGAGCCGCCGCGGGCACACCCCACCGACCAGCGGCGGGTCGAGCAGGCTCGCATGGTTCGAGACGAGGAGCAGCGGGCCCGTGCCGGGCACGCGCTCGACGTGGATCGCCTCGACCCTGAACAGGAGGCGCAGCACCGCCGCCACGATCGGCTTCACCGTCCGGTAGAGCACTTCCGCTCGACCTCCGCAAGCATTCGCTCCACGACTTGATCCACGCTCAGCTTCGTCGTGTCGATCCTCACCGCGTCCGGAGCGCTACGGAGCGGCGCCAGCGCGCGGCTCGTGTCATCGCGGTCCCGCTTGCCGATCTCGCCCCGCACCGTCGCGAAGTCGATCGGAACGCCCCGCGCCTCGAACTCGGCCTGGCGCCGGCGCGCGCGCTCGTCCAGCGTCGCGTCCAGGTAGAACTTCACCTCGGCATCCGGCCACACGACCGTGCCCGTGTCGCGCCCCTCGAGGACGACACCACCCACCGCCGCCTCCTGCCTCTGGAGCGGCGTGACCTTGTCACGGACGACCGCGAGCCGGGTGAGATGCGATGTCAGCGCGCTGATCCGCCCCGTGCGGATCGCCGCGGTCACGTCGCGGCCATTGAGGAACACCTGGTCCCCCTGGAGCCGGATGTCCACGCGCCCGAGGTGCGCGGAGAGCGTCGCCTCGTCCTCCGGCGACAGCGCCGCCTCGTCGACCGACAGCGCCAGCGCTCGGTACATCGCCCCGGTGTCGACAAAGCGGTAGCCGAGACGCTCGGCCAGGCGTCGCCCCACCGTGCTCTTGCCGGCGCCGGCCGGGCCGTCGATCGTGATCACCGGGCTCCTCGAACCCATTTCACCGCTACGCGTCCTCGACGACGACCGCCGGCTCCCCGGCGAGCGCGTTCAGCGTCTCGGCGAACTGCGGGAAGGACGTCGCGACGCAGGCCGTGTCGTCGACCACCGTCTGGCCCTCGGCAACGAGCCCCGCGACCACCAGCGCCATGGCCATGCGGTGGTCGCCGCCGCTCGACACCCGCGCCCCGCGGAACCGCTGCGGCCCTGCGATCGCCATTCCGTCGGGACGCTCCTCCACGCGGACGCCCATCTTGGCGAGCTCGCGCGCCAGGGCGGCGATCCGATCCGACTCCTTCACGCGCAGCTCCGTCGCGTCGGCGATCGTCGTGACCCCGCGCGCGACGGCCGCCGCGACCGCGAGCACCGGGACCTCGTCGATCAGCCGCGGGACGAGCGCGCCCCCGATCGCGGTGGCCCGGAGCTCCGAGGAGCTCACCGTGAGGCTCGCCGTCGGCTCACCCTCCTCGCCCGCGTCCCCGCCCGCCGTCTCGAGCGCGACGCCCATCGCCTCGAGGACGTCGAGCAGGCCGGTGCGCGTCGGGTTCACGCCGACGCCCCCGACCGTCACGCGCGCATCGCCGACGATCGCGGCGGCAACCAGGAGGAAGGCGGCCGACGAGATGTCCCCGGGCACTTGCACGCTCGTCGCGCGGAGCTCGCCCGGGGTCAGCGTGACCGTCGTCCCCTCGACGCGGAGGTGGGCGCCGAACCGGCGGAGCATGCGCTCCGAGTGGTCGCGCGACCGTGCCGGCTCGGTCACCGAGACCGGCCCGTCGGCGAAGAGGCCCGCCAGCAGGATGGCCGACTTCACCTGCGCCGACGCCACCGGAGACGCATAGGCCAGGGCGCTGAGGGGACGCCTGCCCTTCACGGCCAGGGGGAGCCGTGTCGCGTCCTTGCGCCCGACGACCGTCGCGCCCATCCGCGCCAGTGGCTCGGCGACGCGGCCCATCGGCCGTCGCCTGAGCGACTCGTCGCCGGTCAGCATGGTCCAGAACGGCTGACCCGCGAGCACACCGAGGAGCAGCCGGGCGGTCGTGCCCGAGTTCCCACAGTCGACGACATCGCCCGGCTCCTGAAGCCCGTGACGGCCCGCGCCGACGATCCGGTAGTGTCCCGGCCCCTTGCGCGTGACATCGGCGCCGAGCGCCTGGACGGCGGTGAGGGTCCGCAGGCAGTCCTCCGCCTCGAGGCAGCCGTGGACCTCCGTCGCCCCGTCGGCGAGGGCGCCGAGGAGCGCGGCCCGGTGGGAAACGGACTTGTCGCCCGGCACCTCCACCGCGCCGCGCAGGCGCGCCACCGGACGGACCCGGAGCCTCACCGGAGCGCCTCCCGCGCCGCCTTGACGCGCGCCAGCACCGCCCGGATCTCCTCACGCGAGCCAGCGGCGACCGCGCGCTCCAGCTCGCCGAGCGCGCGCCGGAAGGCGTCGAGGCTCGCCGCGAGCGCCGCGCGGTTCGCCACGAAGATGTCGGCCCACATGTCCGGATCGGACGCGGCGATCCGCGTCGTGTCCTTGAAGCCGCGCGCAGCAAACTCGAGCGCTTCGGGTGCGAAGCGCGCCACGGCGTCCATCAGCGCGTCGGCCACGGCGTGCGGCAGGTGGCTGATCGCGGCGACCGCGGTGTCGTGGGCCTCCGGCTCGAGCGCGCTGACGCGCGCGCCCAGCGCCTCCCAGAAGCCCGCCACCGTCTTGAGCGCCCGCGGCTCGGTGCGGTCCGTGGGCGTCACGAGCACCGTGGCGCCCTGGAACAGGTCGGCGCGCGCCGCGCCGTAGCCACTCTGCTCGGAGCCGGCCATCGGGTGACTGCCGACGAACGCGAGCGTCCGTCCCGTGGCGAGCTCCTCCGCGCGGCGGACAATAACCGACTTCGTCGAGCCCACGTCCGTCAGCGTCGCCCCGTCGGGCGCCGCGCGCCAGACGCCCTCGAGCAGCGCCTCGATCGCCAGGACCGGCGCGGCCAGCAGGACGAAGTCCGCGCCGCGCACGCCCGTCACCAGATCGGTCGTCGCACGATCGAGCCCGCCGTCGGCGAGCGCGGCGTCGAGGCGCGCGCGGTCGCGGCCCACGCCCACGATCGTGCGCGCGAGCGCCGCGGCCCGGGCCGCCTTGGCCACCGAGCCTCCGAGGAGCCCGACGCCGACGATCGCGAGGGTCTGGATCACGCGGGCTTCTTCCCCAGCACCGTCCGCAGGGCCTTCACGAGCTTCCGGTTCTCCTCCGGCGTGCCGACGGTGATGCGGAGCGCGGTCTCCATGCCGAACGGTGTCATCGGGCGAACGATCACGCCGTGGTGGAGGAGCTTCTGGTAGATGTCCGCCGCGCTCCGCCCGACGTCCGCGAGGATGAAGTTCGCGCGCGAGGGCACGTACGAGAGACCGAGGTTCTTGAACTCGTCGTAGAGATAGTGGCGCCCGGCCTCGATCATCCTGACGCACTCCATGACGTGCGCCTCGTCCTCCAGCGCCGCGAGCGCCGCCACCTGGGCGAGCGAGTTGACGTTGAAGGGCTGGCGGATACGGTGCGTGAGCGCGATCGCGTCCGCGTCGGCGACGCCGTAGCCTACGCGCAGCCCGGCGAGGCTCGCCGCCTTCGAGAAGGTCCGGAGGACGACGACCTTCCGGCCCTGCTTCACGTACTGGAGCGTCTCCGGAAAGTCTGGGCCGAGCGCGAACTCGATGTAGGCCTCGTCGAAGACGACGATGGTCCGCTCGGGAATGCGCGACACGAAATGTTCGACCTCGTCGGCGGTGACGATGGTCGCCGTCGGATTGTTCGGGTTCGCGACGAACACGAGCTTCGTCATCGGCGTGATCGCGCGCGCCATCGCCTCGAGGTCGAGCCGGTGGTCCCTCAACATGACCATGACGCGGACGCCGCCCGCCGCCTGGACGATCATCGGGTAGACCACGAACGACGGATGCGGGATGACGGCCTCGTCGCCGGGCCGCAGGAACGAGCGCACGAAGAGCTCGATCAGCTCGTTCGACCCGTTGCCGAGCACGACGTTCTCGGGCGTGACGCCATGCTTCTTGGCGAGCCCCTGGCGGAGGTAGAAGCCGCTCCCGTCCGGGTAGCGGTTGCCGTGATGCAGCGCCGCGATGATCGCCTTCTGCACCCGGTCGGACGGCGGCAGCGGGTTCTCGTTCGAGGCGAGCTTGATGGCGTCGGGGATCCCGAACTCGCGCTCCAGCTCTTCGATCGGCTTGCCCGGCTCGTACGGCGCGATCCCGAGGATGTGTTCGTTGGCGAGAGATTCCCACTGCGTAGACATGCGTTCTCCTTATGCGGCCGGATAGGACCCGAGGACCTTCAGGAACAGGGTCCGCTCCCCGATCTCACGGAGCACCGACGCGACCCCGGGGGTGTCGCGGTGTCCCTCGAGGTCGACGAAGATGATGTACTCCCAGGGCCCCTGCTTCGCCGGGCGCGATTCGATCTTGGTGAGATTGATTCCCGCCCGGGCGAGCGGCTCGAGGATGCGATACAGCGAGCCAGGCTCGTTGCGCATCGCGAAGAGGATCGTCGTCTTGTCGCGGTCCGTCGGCCCGACCGGACGGCGCCCGACGACGAGGAAGCGCGTCGTGTTGTGCGGGTTGTCCTCGACACGCGACCGGAGGATCGGGACACCGTAGAGTCGCGCCGCGAGGTCCGAGGCGATGGCCGCGACGGTCGGGTCGGCGGCCGCCAATTCGGCGGCCGCGGCCGTGGACAGCGCCTCCTCGGTCGAGACGTCCGGCAGGTGGTCCGTCAGCCAGCCGCGGCATTGCGCGAGTGCCTGCGGGTGCGAGACGACGCGCTTGATCTCTTCGAGGCCCGCCGCCCGCGAGAGGAGCTGCTGGGCGATCTCGAGCCGGAGCTCACCGCAGATCAAGGCGTCGGAGACGCTCAGCCGGTCGAACGTGACGTTGACCGCGCCTTCCGTGCTGTTCTCCACCGGAACGACGCCGTAGTCCGCACGGCCCCGCTCCACGTCGTCGAAGACCTCGCCGATGGAGCGCGCCGGACGGCAGTCCGCGCCGGTGCCGAAGCGCTGCAGCGTGGCCTGGTGGGTGAAGGTCGCCTGGGGCCCGAGGTAGGCGACGGTGAGGGCGGCCTCGAGGGCCCGGCACGCGGACAGGATCTCGCGCCAGACGGCGACGAGGGACTCGGCGGTCAGCGGTCCGGCATTCAGCGCCGCCAGGCGGCGGAGGATCTCAGCTTCCCGCTCCGGGGCATACGACGGCGCGTCCTGACGTCGTTTGAGGTCTCCGATCTGGAGGACGGCCTCGGCGCGTTGGGTGAGGAGCTGAAGGATTTTGTCGTCGAGGTCGTTGATCCTGGAACGCCAATCGTCCAGGTTCATAGAGACTCCCGCGAACCGCACTCTCGTCGTATCCCGGCATTATAGGCCCACGCCTCACACAAGAGCAAGTCAAGGGCGTCCCGGCTCGTCCACCGCCGCCCGCAGCGTCCGCACCTCGCGCGGCGTGAGGCGGCGGGAGCCTCCCGGCTGGAGATCGCCGAGCGCGATCGGCCCGAACGCGACGCGGCGGAGCCGCGTGACCCGATGCCCGAGGGCCTCGCAGTAGCGCTTCACCTCGTGCTTGCGGCCCTCGGTGAACGTCAGCCGGACGCGGCTCCGCACCGCCGAGACGGCGAGCAGCTCGACGGCGAGCGGCGTGGCGAGCCCGTCCTCGAGGAGGACGCCGCCGCGCCAGCGCCCGAGGTCGGTGCGCTCCACTCGCCCCTGCACCTCGGCCTCGTAGATTCGCGGGAGCGCGTAGCGCGGGTGGAGCAGACGGTGCGTGAGCTGCCCATCGTTCGTCAGGAGCAGGACGCCTTCGACGTCCCAGTCCAGGCGTCCGACCGGGTACAGGCGCCCGCCGGACGCGACGAGGTCGGCCACGACGGGCCGTCCCTGCGGGTCGGAGAGCGTCGTGACGTACCCGCGGGGCTTGTGCAGAAGCACGTACTCGAGCTTCTCCGCGGCCGGGAGCCGGCGCCCGTCCACGGTGATGGCGTCCGTCTGCGGATCGGCGAGCGTCGCTTGGTTGCGCGTGACCACGCCGTTGACCGCGACGTGGCCCTCCGCGATCAGGCGGTCACCCCCCCGCCGGGACGTCAGCCCCGCCTGCGCCAGGATCTTGTTGAGTCTCAGCTTCGCCATGCTCGGCGACCGCGGCGAGCTCCGGCACGACGAGCTCGCCCTCGACCTTCGGCAGCTCGCCGAGGTCGCGCAGACCGAAGGCGACGAGGAACTCGCGGGTCGTCTCGAAGAGGTAGGGCCGTCCGGGGGCGTCCTTGCGGCCGGTGATGCGGATCAGGCGCCGCTCGAGGAGGTTCTCGAGCACCGCGTCGGCGTTCACGCCGCGGATCGCGTCCACCTCGGGGCGCGAGACCGGCTGCTTGTAGGCGACGATCGCGAGCGTCTCGAGCGCGGGCCGCGACAGGCGCTGCTTCGTCCGCGCGCGCGCCAGCTTCACGAGCCACGGCGCGAGCTCGGGCCGCGTGACCAGGCGATAGCCCCCGCCCACCTCGACGAGCATGAGGCCCCGCTCCTGGTAGCGGGCGCGTACCTCCTCGACCAGCCCGCGGGCGACCTCCACGCCCTCGAGGTCGAGCACGTCGCGGATGCGCTCGGCCTCCAGCGGCGTGTCGGAGGCGAACAGCAGGGCTTCGACGACATCAACCGGCGTCGGCATGGTTCTCCCCAGTCTGGCGTTCGATCACGATGTCCCCGAAGAGCTCGGTCTGCTGCGCCTTGATCCGTCCGAGGCGCACCAGCTCGAGCACGGCCAGGAGCGTCACGACGATCTCCGGCCGGCGGCGCTCGCCGCCGGTGAGCGACGAGAAGAGCAGCGACCACGTGTCGCGGAGCAGCCCGAGGATCTCGGCCATCCGCTCGAGGACCGAGGGCGGGTTCGGCTCGATCTCGCGCGGCTTCCGCCTGAGCTGCTCCTCGATGAGCCGACGCACCGTACGCTCGAGGAGATGGACGGAGAGGTCCTCGAGCGGCACGTCCTCGGGCGCCGGCAGCGTGCTCGAGGGTCTCCCCCAGACGAGGGCCTGCTCGGCCTCACGCTCGGCGAGCTGGGCGCCGAGCGCCTTGACGCGCGCGTACTCGCGGAGGCGCTCCTCGAGCTCGAGGCGCAGCGCCTCGCCCTCTTCGTCGAGCACCTCGGCGACGGTCTCGTCGGGTGGGACGAGCAGCTTCGACTTGAGGTAGATGAGCGTCGCCGCGATCACGAGGTAGCCCCCGGCGATCTCGAGGTCGCGGAACTCCATGGCCTCGAGGTGGGCGACGTACTGGTCGGTGATCGTCCGCACCGGCAGGCGCGCGAGATCAATCTCGTTCGTGCGGCAGAGGTGCAGCAGGAGGTCGAACGGGCCCTCGAACTCCCCCACGCGGAGCCTGAGGTCGCGCCCGGCGTCGAGCGTGCGTGCCTCGTCCGCGCTCATGGCGTGAGGTTCACCGCCGCCCGCACCTCGGCCATCGTAGTCTGGGCGACCCTTCGCGCGCGGCGGGAGCCCTCCTCGAGGATCTGGACGATCACGTCGGGCTTCTCGGCGAACTTCTGCCGGCGCTCGCGGATCGCGCCGAGCGCGGGCTGGAGGTGCTTGAGGAGCACGTCCTTGCAATCCAGGCAGCCGATGCCCGCGGTGCGGCAGCCCGTCGCGCATGCCTCGCGCTCCGCCGTCGGCGTGAAGATCTTGTGCAGGTCGAAGACCGGGCAGACGGCCGGGTCGCCGGGATCGCTCCGGCGCTTGCGCGCCGGGTCGGTGACCATCGGCTTCACCTTCCGCGTGATCTCCTCCGCCGAGTCCGAAAGGAGGATCGCGTTGCCGTAGGACTTCGACATCTTCCGCCCGTCTGTGCCGGGCACCTTTGGGATCTCGGTGAGTTTCGCCTCCGGCTCGAGGAACACCGGCGTGAAGGTGTTGTTGAACCGGCGCGCCACCTCGCGCGTGAGCTCGACGTGCGGGACCTGATCGATCCCGACGGGCACCCAGCGCGGCTTGTACATGAGGATGTCGGCCGCCTGGAGGACCGGGTAGCCGAGGAAGCCGTAGGTCGAGAGGTCCCGGTCGGTGAGCTGCTCGCGCTGCTCCTTGTAGGTCGGATTGCGCTCGAGCCAGGGGATGGGCGTCAGCATGCCGAGCAGGAGATAGAGCTCGGCATGCTCCTTGACGGCCGACTGCTGGAAGAGCGTCGCGCGCCCCGGATCGAGGCCGACCGCGAGCCAGTCGAGCACCATCTCGATGGTGTTCTCTTCGATCTCCCCTGGCGAGGCATAGTCGGTGGTGAGCGCATGCCAGTCGGCGACGAAGAAGAAGCAGGTGGCTTCGCCCTGGAGACGGACCCAGTTCTTGAGCGCGCCGTGGTAGTTGCCGAGGTGTTGGCGTCCGGTCGGGCGGGCTCCACTCACGATCACGCGCTCCATCGCCTCCCACCGGCCTCCTACCCGACGAAGCGGAGCAAGAAGGCCATCAGCGGGTCGACGAGCCGCGTGACCACGGTCGAGTTGAGCAGCACGAGAAGGACGAGGGCGTACCCGATGCCCTCGAAGACACGGAGCGCGCGAGCCTGGCGCGGCGGCAGGAGCGCGGTCAGCACGCGCCCGCCGTCGAGCGGTGGAATCGGGAGAAGGTTGAAGACCGCGAGGAGACAGTTGATCGAGAGCGATGCCGCCGCCATCTCGCGGAGCCCCATGGCGAGGCTCGCCGGCGCCTTCGCCGCGGGCAGCCAGGCGAGTGCCAGGGCGCTCACCGCCGCGAGGACGAGGTTCGTCACCGGCCCCGCCAGCGCCACCAGCACCGCGTCCCGCCGGGGATGGCGGAGACGCCGCACGTCGACGGGCACCGGACGGGCGTAGCCGAAGACGACCGCCGGTGTTCCGAAGAGGAGCGGCGCCAGGAGCAGGAGCCCGGGCAGGAGGATAGTCCCGAAGGGATCGATGTGCGGCAGCGGGTTGAGAGTGAGCCGGCCATGGCGCGCCGCCGTCGGGTCGCCGAGGGCGTAGGCGACCGCCCCGTGTGCAACCTCGTGGAACACGATCGCCGCCAGGACCGGCACGGCGAAGATCGCGATGCGCGCGATCACCAGGCTCGACGCCATGCGGGGGGAGTCTACCGGCGCGCCGGCGGGGGCGCAAATTCGTGTGGACATCCGCGGAGGCGGGGGACGGCGTCTCCGCTTCGGTTCGCCGCCGGATGACGCGCAGGCACCTCGGCCGGGCGGGTCGTCGGCGCCTCACAGGCGCTGCGACGCCGCCCCCGCCTCCGCACGATCAGTTGGGCGGTTTCGCTCGTGCAGCTTGCGCAGCTAGTGCACTTGTGCCGGCGCCACTCCCGGCACCCGCAGTTCGCGGACCCAGATCAGAGTCTGCGGTAGGCGGCGGGGTGTCTCGAACGCGAGTCGCGGAGGCGGGGGACGGCGTCGCAGCGCCTGTGAGGCGCCGACGA
>Ga0137418_10002658_pt1 | contig 16362 bp, 14 predicted proteins | sample CZODoug3_1_2_16f_FD_122242 | JGI IMG/M metagenome (GOLD analysis project Ga0137418, IMG submission 122242) | Vadose zone soil fungal communities from Angelo Coast Range Reserve, California, USA - CZODoug3_1_2_16fungal (Hybrid Assembly) | ecosystem: Environmental > Terrestrial > Soil > Vadose... | reverse complement strand
CACGGGACCGAATTCGACCCGCGCTTTCGTATTATCCTCTAACCTTAAAAAAATAATGCGGGCTGCTGGTCTTCCTGGGAGGCTCCCCCAAGCCTCGTCAGGACGGAAATCAGCAGCCTCGCAATGATTGCCCATCGACTGTGCGCCAGCGTTAACTCCGTTCCCCCGAAAGAGCCTCCGCCTGCTTTTCAATCGTGAGAGGACGCCTCCCCCAAAGCTTCCACTCACCACAATCTTTGAGCCTGACCCGATTTACCCTTATTACCCTTCTTGTTTCGGTTCTCTTTGAGCAACGACTGTGCCAGCGAGTACCAAGCATACTGCGCGTCACGCTCGTCAGCTTTTTCCTAAGAAAACGGTGGATCTGCCCTGGTTGGTTCAGGCTGAGCGTCCGCAGGGTAGCGTTGTCTCGTACATCTTCGATACATCGCGCACTGTTGCGCGAACGAAAATCGCTCGCGACAATGCGCCCCACGCTTCTCTGGTCCAGGAACGATTTAAGTAAGGGCGTTGACTAACGCATCGATTTCTTCACCAGTGTTGTAAAGGTGGGGTGAAATGCGTAACCGGTCACCGCGCGGGGCTGTAATTATCCCTCTGCCCTTTAGATGTGAATATAACTTTATCGGGCTCAAGCCGTCCGTGTGTTGAATGCAGACAATCTGCGATTTTTCACGGCGCTGTCTTGAACTGACGATCCGATATGGCCTGTTGGCCAAACGTTCGCACAGATAGTCAGTGAGCGTTTCCAAATGCGCTTGTATACGGCTGATTCCTGTGTCGTTAAGAAGTTTCAAGCTCTGCTCAAGCCCATGGATCAGCGCTGCTGGTCCAGTGCCCGTTTCCCATGCAAGCGTGCCGCGGTTCCAACCTTGCGAAAAGTTTCCGTAGTCGTCCGGGTCGGGAACGCTGATCCAGCCAACCAACGTTGGCTGAATCCGTTCACGCGCGCGATCAGACAAGTAAAGAAAGCCCACACCCTCGGGCGTCAATAACCATTTGTGACACGCGCCCGCAGCTACATCGACCAACTCTGCTTGCACATCGATGGGAACCACGCCTAACGCCTGAATGACGTCCACTACCAGCAGCGCGTCGTGTGCGCGAGCGACACGGCCAAGACGTTCGAGGTCGGCGCGGAAACCGGACGCATACTGCACCTGGCTGATAGCAACCAGTCGCGTTTTCGCATCTACCAGACCAATCAACTCGTTCAGATCGATTCTGCCGTCTCGCTCTTCGGCCATTCGCACCTCGACGCCAAACGCGTCGCGCAGCCGCAGCCAGGGATAGATGTTTGAAGGAAACTCGTTGCGGAAAGTTACCAGATTGTCGCCCGGCTGCCAGCGCAAACCATTGGCAACAGTCGATAGGCCATCGGACGTGTTGCGCATGAATGCAACCTGTTCCGGACGAGCACCGAGCAACGTCGCCAGCAGTTCCCGCGTTCTTTCTTTGGTCGCAATCCAACTGCGAAAGTTAACTGAGCCGTTTTCGGAAACGTCGGCCAACTGACTTTGAATAGCGGCGATGGTGGCGGCGGGCGGCGGAGAAACGGCAGCGTGGTTCAGATAATTGACGCGCTCAGTTACCGGAAACAGCGCGCGCAAAGCATCGTTCATAAGTCTACGACCACCCCACGCGGGCTGCCCGCGTGGCGACCCCGGTTATTTTGTGAAGGTTGAATCGGGAACGTAGGCGTGGCCGTACAGTTCTTTGTATAACCAACCCAGGACCCGAGCTTCGGCTGTGCAAAGTGTTTCGATCCAGCAATTGATCAAAAACTCCTCGCGGCCACGCGCTGAAGGGATCTTTTCGGCTTCGCCCACAACCGATTCGCCCGCCTGCAAATCGAGTTGATATGCGGTTGTGGCCGACTCGTTAGCTTTCGAAGCAGAATCGAGGGCATTAAGAAGCTGGCTGATCCAACTATGCAGCTCGTGTTCTGTAGCATGTTCTGCCAGCGCCTGAATTATTCCGATGGCCAGGCGATCCTCGGCGCGGTTAAAAGCGAAGACTTGTTCGCCTGCCGCCTCGCTGTGCTGCTGTTTCCACTGAAAAACTTCTTCTACGTTGCGGTGTTTGACGATTGCGACGCGCTGATCGAAATCCAGGAACCACTGAATAACATCGGGCACGGAATCCAGATCAACTCTGCCGGCAGCATCACGGCCCAGGCTGGGCGGGCCGGCGGACGCGCCTTCGCCGTTGCCGGGAATTGCTTTTGAAACTTCAGTGCTGCTCATAGGAAAATCGTTAGCGGTTCAGGGAAAATCGTTAGCGGTTCAGTTCCCAGCGCGGTTTAGTTCAAAGCTCGCTCTGACTTCTCCAACTAGGTCGCCGCGCCGGTTGAGGACCGGGAAAAACGCGTAACGCGCAACTGCCTCGAGCGACTCGTTAACCAGCACATCCAGTTGCCGCAACGACTCGATCACCACCGTCGGTCGCGCGCGATGATCGTCGCCATCTTCAATCTTAAGCGCCAGCCCAAATCCTTTCGGCCAGTCGTCGCAGGGCAATACGCCAACTGTGTAAACCCCTTCCGCGCCAACCTTGGAAATCAAGCGACCGCCGGCGGCGCGCATCATCTCTGTATCAAGGCGATCGGTGGAGCCGCCGATCAGTTCCGGGTAGGTCGTCATTGCCGAAACTATGCGCGCGCACGCTGCCCTGGTTGGTTCATCAAATTCCTTTGGCGGTTGGACCAGCCGTGCATACATCAAGGCCATTGCATTGACAGTTAAGCCAAACACGGGAACGCCGCAGCCGTCGATGCCAACCGAAATATCTTCGATTGCGACGCCGGAAAATTGTGAAATGACCTTTCCGATTGCAAGTTGCGCAAGGTTGCCCGGCTCGTAATACGTTTCAGTAGGCGCGCCCAGATGCAGCGCAAGCGCCAGCATGCCGGCGTGCTTGCCGGAACAATTATTCTGTAGAACGTTCGGCAGTTCGCCCCGCTCGCGCAACAACTTTGTCGCCTCAGGGCTGAAAGGCTCATGAGTGCCGCACTTTAAAGCTTCCGGTCCGAGCGCGATTTTCTTCAGCATCGAAGCGACGACTTGCGTGTGCATTGGTTCGCCACTATGTGAAGCGCAGGCGAGTGCAATCTCTTTTTCAGTAAAACCAAAACGATCTGCGGCACCGGATGTTATTAAAGGAATCGCCTGATGAGGTTTGGCGGACGAACGCAGAAACGTTACTGTTTCGGGCGCGCCGAGATACGCAACAATATTACCGTCCGGCTCGACCGCGACCACGTGTCCGCGGTGCCGCGATTCGGTAATTGCCCCGCGCGTCACTTCCACCAATGGCTCAGCAGCGGGAATTTCCAGATTGTTTACAGACGGTTGGCGACTAACCTGCATAAACCTTTGCTCTTTTGGACATGCTTAGGGGAACGGACGGCATGTTACCACGACAAGATTCGAAAACTGACCGGTGAAGAAATCTCACAATAAAAAAGGCAGAAGGTTTTCCTTCTGCCGGCCCATATTCCTAAACCTGAATAGAGTTTAGCTTTTGCCTGGTTTCTTGCCACGCCGGCCGCCATAGCTCAGAACGGTTAACTTCACCGTCCGTCTGCCAAACCGCATCGCTTCGCTTGAGCTCGGCGTCCAGATATCGATATGACGTCCACGAATCGCGCCGCCAGTGTCGGCAACCAGATACTCGCCTGAATAACCGGGATGATCCAGTCGGACACGAGAACCGAGTGGCAAAACACGCGGATCCGCAGCAATCAGGCCTCGGCTTACCATTCTGCCGCTGGCTGTTCTGCCTCTCAGGCTATAAGCCGTGGCAACGTAGCTGGTGGTTGGTCCGGCAACGGAGCTGTCGTCCCAAATTGTTCCTTTTAAACTGGCAGAATCGGCCGCCCTTGAGGCCTTTCCCTGGGTCTGACCAGCGTCTTCTTTTTGTTCCTTGAATTGTGAAAGGAGGGTTTCTGCTATTGAAGGCGTTGCTGTAAAAACTATAAAGCCAAATAGAAACGCAAACACAATGACAGCGCTTCGGTCAATCATTGCTTTCATCCGTCGGGTCTCCTGTCCGATTACTGCTTGAATAGGTTTCAGCGACTGCGCGGGTCCGTTCTTTCCTATGACTCGACCTCCGGCTCAAGGAGTCAGGAACCATGTCAGCCGGAGTTGGGGGCTTGCATCCTTAATGCATGCGCTGAAAACCAGGACCACTTAAAAGAAAAGGCGGGGTTAAGAACTCCCCGCTTGACGGCATGAAAACTAGCACAGGCCTCGCAGCCCAGTCCAGGCGTGACGAGGCTCGAAAACTTCGGCAAAGCCCGGAGTTGGGCCTAAATATTGAAATACTGTAAGTTAGAGGGCGAGCGAAAACCTCGGTCTGGTGTGTTCAGGCGACCGAAATTGAGAGAAAATTCTCAATAACTCGGCGGCCGTCCGGGTGTTGCTCGTCAAATAGTTCGGGGTGAAATTGGACGCCAAAAAGCGGCCGGCTGGTGTGTTCCATGGCTTGAATCGGCGAGTTCTCGTTCCACGCGGTGGCGTGAAAACCTTTTGGCAGGTGCTTCACTTCGTCAAAGTGAGAATGCCAAACGGTAATTCTGGCCGGCAGGTTCTTGAAGATCCCCTTGCGGTCCGTGTCGACCGGAAAGTAGCCACGCTCGCGTTTCGCACCTTCGTATCCCTCGCCCGGCTCGAGGCGCGCCAGCAGATCAACGGGCGCGCCAAACGCCAGTGCCATTTGTTGATGTCCGCCGCATACTCCGAGTATTGGCTGCGGCGCCTTTTTTATGACTTCGAAGACACCGGCGAGCGATTGCGCTGAGTATTGGTTCCATGGATGACTTTGACCGCTGAGAATGATGTGCGAAGGATTTAGCGACTTTATCCGTTTGAGGGAAACGGAGTGAAAAGGTTCCGTCAATATCTCGAAACCTGCGCGCATGCGGCCGAGTACTGCGCGCAGTTCTCGCGGGCTGGCGCCCTGGCCATCGATGGTGTTGTCGACGAGATAGATCAGCAAGTTATTTCAGACAATAGAACTTTCCATTGAAGGCCCCAACATAGACGCGCCCGTTCATGACGGCGGGCGTGGCGTCGACGTTTTCGCCAATCTGAATTTCGGAAAGCAGTTTTCCATCGTCAGCCGCTAACGCGTAAACCCAACCTGCCTTGTCGCCAAAAATGACGCGGCCTTCAACCACTGGCGAACTCCCCCAAATCGCAGCGCGTGCGAGGTAGGCCCACACTTGTTGTCCATCGATAGCCGACAGGCAATACAAATAGCCATTGTTCGAACCAATGAATACTCGGCCTTTGGAAACGATTGGGCTCGCCCAGAAGCCAGTCTTCTCTTTGGTTTTTAAGTTAAGACCACCGTCAACTTTGTGGGTCCAGCCTGGTGCGCCATCTTCCTGTTTGAAGGCCCTGACAATTCCGTCTTCGGCCGCCGTGTAGACGAAACCATTGGCGACTGCGGGTGTGGAATTCGAATCCGCGCCGATGCGCGCTTTCCAAACTACGGCGCCATCCGCCTGGTTCAAGCAATAAAGATCACCCGCTTCAGTCCCCACAAAAATCTTGCCGGCAACGATCGTCGATCCGCCTTCGACGGAGCCGGCAAGCGGTTGTTTATAGATAAGGGCGCCATCGGCGAGATTTAAACAATAATAAAATCCGTCTTCGCCGCCGATGTACACACGATCGTCGATAATTGCCGGCGACGAGTCGGTTTCAAACGCAGTCTTGAATTTCCAAATCAGCGCGCCGTCATTCACATTCAAACAATAGACACTGTTGTCCAGGTTTCCGATCACTAAACGATCGCCTGACACTGCAGGCGATGACTTGGCGCTGTCACCGGTTTTGTAGGACCAAATGACCGAGCCGTCTTGAGAGTTTAGGGCGTAGACGCGCGCGCCTGCCGAGCCAAAATAAATTCGATCGCCAACAATGGCCGGTTGACCGGGCCAGCCGGAACCTGCCCATGGATCTTTGTGCAAACGTCCGCTGGACCAATCTGTCTTGAAATCCCAAACCACCTCCAATGGCTTATTGGACCACGGTCCGGTGCCATAGAAGTTGCGCCTGGGATTGCCAAACCAGGTTGGGAAATTAACGGGAAGCAGTGGAGGGCGTTCAACTACCGGCTCGGCGGATGTTTCCTTCACGAGTTTGCCGCCGCATCCCGAAAGCATCGGCAACAACGCAAGCAAAACAATTGCCGCAAAAGTGCGCAGAAAGAAACCGGAAAATAATGAGGTAGGACTCAGCTCAGGAGAGTTCATTGGGGGATATCCAGAGTTATGCCGGCTAAGATTTGGACCTAATGGTCCAATCTGGTCATCCTATCCGATTGGGGCCAGCCATTGACCTGCATAAATTACTTCAGCCGTGCCCGTAATTACAACCTCGCCGTCGTCACGCCAGTGGATTTTCGCACGGCCACCCTGCATTTCAACTTCGATGGCCCGCTCGGTTTCCTTCCCGACCATAGCGGCTACCGCGGCTGCACAGGAACACGTTCCGGATGCGGTGGTCTCGCCGACCCCGCGTTCCCAGATGCGCAGTTCTATGTGGTGACGATCCTTTACGCGCACGAAAACTACATTTGTGCGTTCGGGAAACTGTTTATGATTCTCGATTGCCTTTCCGATTCGGCGCCAATCGAGACCGTTGAAGTCATCGACAAAAATGCAGCAATTCGGATTTCCCATTTGCAAAGCAGTGACCTTGAAATTCTCACCGTCGACACCGAGATCGTAATCGACTACCTGGTCCAATGGAGGATCAGTCAGCATGGGGATCGATGCGGAATCAAACTTTGGCTGCCCAAGTTCTGAATCGAATTCGTACCAGCCGTTGCCGTAGTCTTTGCGCAAGACGTATAGCTTGACACCCGCGCGCGTGCTCAGCCGAAGCTGCTCTCCCTGCCACAATCGTTGGTGATATAGATAGGCGGCCGCGCAGCGAGTCCCGTTTCCGGAAAGCGCAGCTTCACTGCCGTCGGGATTGAAGATGCGCACTTGAAAATCTGCAGCTTGATCTTGAGATGGACTGACTACTGCGATGCCGTCGGCGCCAGCGCCGTAATGACGATTGCAGATGCGGCGTGCGAACTCTCCTAATCCATTCGCGTCAGAAAACTGGTTCGCATCCACAACGATATAGTCGTTGCCGAAGCCATGAAACTTACTGAAATTAGGAGGCATGGTTTATGTAAAGCAAACTGTTAGTTTGCGTTGATACAAAAGACTCATGATTGGAAAAAGTTTTCTGCGTGGTGACTTTCCCGAACCTTCACAAACTAACAGTTTGCTTTAAGAGCGCCCGGCAAACGACGCCAGCAGCACAGCAATCGGATCTATGCACAGGGACGGCGGATTAACACCATCCGGATAGTTGTTGACCATTATTGAAAAAACCAGTTCCTCACCCGACGCTGTAGTAACGTATCCTGAAAGACTCGACGCGGAGCTCAGCGTACCCGTCTTAGCGCGCAAATTATTTTGCGCCGCAGTTCCTTTCATTCGGTTACGCAAGGTTCCATCCACGCCCGCAATCGGCAGCGCTTCCCGGAAGGCCGTTGCGTAACGATGCCGGCGCATATAAGTGAGCAGTTGAACAGTCGCGTCCGCCGAGACCAGATCGTTGCGCGACAGACCGGACGCATCAGTTAAGTTTAGCGTCGTTGGGTTGAGACCAGCCTGACTCAAAAAATTCTTCACCACCTCGATGCCGTATGACTCACTATTTTTGAACTGGGAGATAGGAACTTCTGCTGTTTCATTCGAGTCACTACGTTGAACTGGAGCAGGCGAAGTTGTCTGTGGTAACACTACAGTTCCCAGCGTGCGCAGGATCAATTCTGTGTAGAGGTTTTGACTGGGTTTCAATGTCTGCGCCGCGATAATATTCAAGGGCACCGATTGCAGCGTGGTCAACTCAACCGGCTCTGGTCCATGACGCAAACTTGCGAGGGCCAGCACACCTTTGTGGATGAGGCTCGACCCTGATCGATTGTCGAGCGCGCGAGTTTTGCCGGAAATCGTTACACCGCGCGTCGCCAGCGCCGACCGCAGCAGGTAAACGAAGAGCAGTGCCGGTTGTGAAATCGCCAACCTGCCCGAATAAGCCTCATCTCCAAGCGCGATCGCGCCGCTTACTTCAACGACGTTGGACGCAAGCTCGCGATATATGGCCAAGTCGCGTTTGCTTCCCCGAGCCGCGGTAGTAACGTGATTATTAATTGTTAATAAAGGATCGGCTGGTGAGATTGTCACGACAGCAGGCGCTCCAACGCTACTGGCTGGTCTTATGGAAACGTTTACGAAGTTGTCGTTGATGGATAGCGCGCTGACTTCGGCGCCATACCACCATTGCAAGTCTTCCCATTCCCAACCGGAACCATATGGGGCGCCGCTGAAGTAACTCTCATCGCCGATTAAATCGCCTTGAACCCGCTTTATACCTGCCGCGACAATGCGATCTGCAAGATCATTGATGCCCTTCGCGTAGTCACCATTGTTGAAACGAAACGACAAAGATGGATCGCCGCCGCCGTAAATGATCAGGTCGCCCTTAAGCGTGCCGTCGCTTTCAGGCTTCTCTTGCGAGTAGACCGATGTCTTAAAACGATAATCGGGTGTTAGTCGATCAAGCGCCGCAGCGACGGCGTAAAGCTTCATGTTTGAGGCCGGGCTCAGCAGTTTGTTGGCGTTCTGTTCGAATAGAACCTTTCCGGTGTCGAGCGATGTAACCTTGATTCCTACTGTCGCCGGGGCCAACTCCGGCTGGCGCAGGATATCTGAAATGCGCGCCTGCATCTCCGCAAGCGTGCGCGTCGTTGCGCCCGAGCGCAGTTCAGTAGTAGCGGACGATTGCTTGACGCGCGTTGGAGGACTTGGAAGTGGGCTGGCAAGCGGAGTTGGACTCGCTGCCGGTGTGGCGCGAGTGATGGAGGTGACGCGCCGTTCGCGTTGCGGCTGTTGCTGCGCGACACCAATCGGGGCAAGCGGCTCAATAACGGAAAATGTCAGCAGCAAGCTGGCGCCGATGGCTGCCCGGAAGTTTCTAAACATCAGATGATTTGTTCTCAGCGCGGATCTGATGCGCAGCTTTAGTCCTCACCCCTTCGGCTATATGACGAGAGCGAACCTGGGCCATCAACTCCTGAAACCGCGGAGTGCTTTTCAATGCGGACCAGTTTGGGTCATGTTCAAAACAGGGTTGGTTCTCATTTCCCAGTGCAATGGCACGTGCCAACCAGTCGAACGCCTCATCCTGCATTCCTTCAAGCGCATAGACCGACGCGACTGAGTAAGCGATGTCCGCATCGACTTCCGCGTTGCGGATTACGTCTGAGTTTAACTGCGCGAGCGCTTCTTGATGTTTACCCTGTGCGCTGAGAAACATGGCCATGAAAGGACGAATACCGTGCATGTTTGGATGCGTAGCGATGTTTGGTTGCATCAACTCAGCGGCCGCATCGGTCTTGCCGGTGTAATACAAAGCCAGCGCGCGAAAAGTTTTTACCAGCGGATTGTCGGGATCGCCGGCATGGTCCAACTGTCGCTCGGTCTCTTCGAAATTTCCCATGTACATGTAAACCAGAGCGCGATTGTAGCTGGCGACGACATGGGCAGCCGGGTCAAGACGCATTAAGCGTTCGTAACTACGCAACGCGCGGCCATACTCGCCGTCGAGCCGGTGCAGCGTGGCTTTCACAAAATGGACCACCGGCTCGTCGGGCGCTTCACGACGCGCGCGCGCAACTTCTTCGCGCGCTTTCTGCTTTTGCCCACGCCATAAATAAATAAAGACCATCAACATCCGCGCTTCGATCAACTGCGGATCGATTGACAACGCTTTCTGAAACGCGGCTTCCGCGCGTTCATAGTCTTCCGCGCCGCCGAACCCCTTGAACACTCGATTGACATAAGCAGCGCCAAGTCCGTCATGGGCCAGCGCGAAGTTGGGATCCAATTCGATGGCGCGCTGAAAATGCTCGATTGCCCCGGCGCAATCTTCCGGCGCAATGGTGCGGAAAATGAAACGAGCAAACAAATCGCGGCCGCGCAGGTATTGTTCGTAAGCCGCTGCGTTTTGCGTTGACGGTTTCGCTATGCCGTCCTGTTCGGCGGGACTCAGCTCAAGCCGCAAACCCTCGACGATTTGCTGTGCGATAGTATCTTGCAGGGCGATGATGTCGGCGGCGGAAGTGTCGATGCGATCGCTCCAGAGTATGTCGCCGGAAGCGACGTCGAGTAACTGCGCGGTCACGCGAAAGCGACCGCCGGCGTGCATAAAACCTGCGGTCAGCACCGCACTCACATTCAACTCGTGGCCTATCTCGGGCGGATCCATCTGTCCGCCCTGGTATTTCGCAATTACCGAAGACGGTCGCACCACCAGCGAGCGCACGCGCGCGAGTTCAGTAATAACTGCGTCGGCAAGCGAGAATTCATAAAAGCTGGCGGCCGGATCGTTACTCAGATTGCGGAACGGTAGGATTGCGAGACTTTTTTTCTCCTGATCGGCAATAGTTGTAAACGGAGTCTCGTGAATGCTGGGTTTGGTTGGCGTCGTGGCACCAGGCGCAGAGGTGGAATCAACCTTCCGACCTTTCAGCCAACGCATCGCGCGCGAGACAGGGTTTGCGCCGGGCAAGTGGCGCGCCGGTTCCGGTGTGACGCTGGTGAACGGCTGGCCCGTAGTTTCACTTGTCGAAACTTCCTTCAGGACGCCGCGCAGATCGTCGCGCAGTTCTTCCATTTTCTGATAGCGATTGCGCGGCTCTTTTGCCAAACAGCGATCCAAAATCTGCTGCAGGCTGCTTGGCAGAGCTTCCTTGCGCAGCTCGGCAACTGGCCGCGGCGCATCATGCAGCACTGCGTGCCGCACGTCGATCGTCGTCTTGCCACGAAACGGCCAGGTGCCTGTCAGCATCTCGTAAAGCAAAACGCCGGTAGAAAAAATGTCCGCGCGCTTATCGACGCGATCGCCGCGAGCTTGTTCCGGCGCTGCGTAGGTTGCAGTGCCATAAGGCACACCGACTTCGGTCAAGTCTGTTCGGTGCAGAGCGGTCTTCGGAGTTTCTTCTGAGTCGTCCAGCAATTTTGCCAGACCAAAATCCAGAATCTTTACCTGGCCCGATGGGGTGACCATCACGTTGCCACTCTTGATGTCGCGGTGGATGATGCCGCGCGAATGTGCGGCCGCGAGTGCGTCGGTAACCTGGATGCCAATCAACAGCGCGCTTTTCAGCGCAAGCGGATGGCCGCCCACAAGCTGGCGCACGTTGCGACCTTCGACGTACTGCATGGCGATGAAGTGAACACCTTCAACTTCATCGAGGTCGAATATGGTGCAGATGTTTGGATGATCCAGCGAGGAGGCGAGTCGTGCTTCACGTTCAAAGCGCTTCAGGTTTGCTTCTCTTGCAGTCAGCTCGGGCGGCAGAACTTTGACGACCACGGTGCGGCCGAGTTTTCCATCGGTCGCTTTGTAAACTGTGCCTTGCCCGCCAACACCGAGCTTCTCGAGGATCTTATAATTGCGTAAAAACTTTCCGATCATTATTTTTCGTAAAGCAAACTGTTAGTTTGCATCGTACAAGTAGCACAGACTTCAGTCTGTGTTTTCGCCCAAGAACACAGACTAAAATCTATGGCACTAACTATGACAGGCATTGCAAGTGCCGCTGACTCCAAGTCTTGAGTTTTCGCAAAGAGCACAGACTAAGAGTCTATGCTACTAGCAAACTAAAAGTTTGTTTTGCGAACGCGCTACTCAAACGTCGCGAGCAGCTCTGCAGCGCTCGCGGTTGCCGTGCCCACTTTTCCTACCACAATTCCCGCTGCGTGATTGGCAAGGTTCGCCGCCTCCAGGACAGATGCGCCGGTAGCCAGTGCGGCTGCCAGCGTCGCGATAACCGTATCGCCGGCGCCGGTTACGTCATAAACTTCGCGCGCGGCAGTTTCAACAAAAACCGGCTCCTGATTGCGTTCCAGCAACATTATTCCCCGCTCGCCACGAGTTATCAGCACCGCATCGCAATCGAGTTTTTCCTGGATCAAACGCGCCGCCTGGTGTAGGCCGTCGTCAGAATCCTCTTCCAGGTTAGTCATACGCAGCGCTTCAAAGTGATTAGGCGTTATTAAAGACGCTGGACGGTAATAAGAAAAATTCCTAATCTTTGGATCGATCAGCACGGGAACCGTTTTGTAAGCAAGCTCCAGAATTGCGGAAAGAATGCCTGGCGTTACTACGCCTTTGTCATAATCAGAAACTACAAAAGCGTCCGCGTTCTGAATAGCATTTTTCAAGCTTTCGATAATACGTTGCTCAACCTGACCGTTGACGGACTGGCGATGTTCGCGGTCAGCGCGTACTACCAATTGACTGTGCGCGATGATGCGCGTCTTCGTCGTCGAGGGGCGCTTGTTGTCTACAGCCAGGTATTCGTCAACCTGCTGCGGACTGACCTCGCGTAGTGTTGTCTTGATTCGTTCACCGGCGGAGTCATTACCGACCACGCCAACCACGCAACCGCCCGCGCCCAGCGCAACGACATTGGCGAGCACATTAGCAGCGCCGCCAAGATGCACCGACTCGCGTCGAATATCAACGACTGGCACCGGCGCTTCGGGCGAGATGCGCGTTACGTCGCCCCAAACAAATTCATCGAGCATCACATCGCCCAGCACGACTATCTTCCGATCGCGCATCGTCTGAATTATCTCGCCGGCGCGTTGTTTTGTTAGTTGGGGCATGATGGTGAAAGTTCTCGCGCGGCTTTGCCGCCTTCCGTGCGGTAAGGTGCTCGGTCTTACCGTAAGCCATCTTTCGAGATTCGAGGCTTCGCTTCCGAATTGGAAGGCACAGCCTCCGAAATAATTAAACAAGCACTCTCGGTTGGCGTAGCCCGACCGCACGGAAGGCGGCAGAGCCGCTAACGCTCAGAACTTTCTCTTAGCACACGTTCAACCGCCGCCATCACTCTATCGACCGGCACGCGTTTGATGCATTCCGGCTGTTCAAACTTTTCGCAGTAGTAACCATGACAAGGCTGGCACTCCATCTCTTCCAGAACGAATTCAGCTGGAGCGCGTGCCCAGGGCTGCCAGTGCGCAGTGTTTGACGAGCCGAAAACGACTACAGCAGGCGTTTCCACCGCGGTGGCCATGTGCGCGACGCCACTGTCGTTGCCAACAAACAAACGCGCGCGTGCCAGCAGTGCTGTCACTTCCGGCAAATTCAAATTCGTGAGCGGCAAAATTTCGGCCGACGAATTTTGCTGCAACGCCTCGACAACATGAATTTCATTTGGCGCGCTAATCGCCACGATAGCCAAACCACGAGCGACAAGCGCATCGGCCACGCGCGCGAAGTTAGTCGCCGCCCATTGCTTGGTATCAAAAGCTGCCGCCGGATGAATGACAACGAAAGGGGCGGCCTCTAATCCTGGCGCTGCCAGAAGTTCCGCGATTTTTGCGTCCGCGGCGGTGGTCGCAGCCAGGTGTGTCGGCGGGCGATCGCTAACTGGCACGCCGGTCCATCCGAGCAATGCTAATTGCTGCTCAACTGAATGAGTTTTGTCTCGCTTCCAAAGAAATGAAGATGATGGCGACTGGTGATTATGCAGCCACGAGTACTGATAGGTCTCGTAGCCGACTCGATGAGTTGCGCCGGTCGCGCGCGTTAGCAGTGTCGCCGTCGTGCCGCCGTGCAGATTGTATACAACGTCATAGCGATTGGCGCGCAGGCGACGCGCGACCCGCGCCCTCGAAGCGACACTGCCGCGTTGCATTGTTATTACGTTATCGATATGCGGCGAACCTTCAAGCACCGGCGCCACCCAGTCTTCGAGCAAAATATCGATCTCGGCGTGCGGCAGGAAACGTTTTAGCGCTGATAGCGATGGAGTCGACAATACGGTGTCGCCAATCGAACGCAGCCTGACAACCAGAACTCGTTCGACTTTTTCCCAGTCCCAACGCGCAGGCCCGAGTGGTTGCGGAGAATCTTCGCCGCGCAAGCTGTGCATAGCCAGATTTCGCATCTGCGGAGAACGTTCAACTATTTCGCGTAAGCTATTCAAGGCTGCGAGTAGGACAGACTTTCCAGTCTGTCCATTTCCGTTTTCCGTTGACGGCCGCAATCAATGCGAGCTGTTCAACTTCGTTCAGGTTGCTCGTCTTCTATCGTTGCTTCGTCGATCAACATCACGGGAATATCGTCGCGAATGGGATAGACACGTTTGCACTCGACGCATTTCAAACTCTTGCCATCAGGCTTCAACTCAACCTTTGCTTTGCACGCGGGACAGGCAAGTATTTCCAATAAATCTTCGCTGATTGCCATGGCAGACCTTTCACATTGCAGTTTCGCTAGGCTCGGGAAGGACGCGCGTTTGGAGGGCAAAGCTTATCACAAAGATGCGGACCGTCGGCAGTAGGAGTCGGACGTTAGGATCACTTTCAAATCTAATTGGACGGTCGACAGGCGAGGACGCCCGTCCCCACTTAGTTCGCGCCCAGGCTGACAACTTCCTTCACCACACTCGGCGAAAGAAGTTTGAGTTTCTGCCAAACGTGCTCCGGTTTGATCTCAACCAGGCAGGCGGGCTTGAATTCTGCTGGCCCGGTGTATTTGCATTCCACCTCGTGGCAGCCGACACATTCAAAAGTTGAAGCCAGGTGCAACTGGTGTTTGCCGGTTGCGCCGACCAAAAGCGGATCGGTAGCGCCATAAATTGTTATCGACGGAATGTCGAGCGCGGCCGCGATATGACTTAGACCAGTGTCCAGACCAACCGTCGCCGAAGCACGATTGATGATTGCGGCCTTTTCGGAAATTGAAAGTGCCGGCAACACGATTGCCTTGTCATTGCCGGCGACGATGCGGACGGCACGTTGTCGCTCCGCATCGTCACCCCAGGGCAGCACGACCGCGTACCCGGCGCCAGTCACGTTATTGAGAAGTTCCTGCCAATAGAAATCCGGCCAAACTTTCGACGTCCAGCTCGTGCTATGGATGAAAACCACGAACCGTTCCGGCAAGTCGATTGGCACCGGACCCAGGCGCGAACGATCAATGCCATAGTCCAGCCGTTCTTCCTCGTACTCATAGCCCAACGCACCGGCCAACAACTGGCGCATGCGCTGAATCGAATGCCTGTCTTTCGGCACGAAGAATTTTTTCTGATAAGCGAACTGTGCGCCCCATTCATGAACCGCAGGGCGCTCGTAGCCGTAACGCCGTCCTCTCGCCAGCCTTGTTGACAGCGCGCTTTTCAGCTCACCTTGAACGTCGACCACGTAATCGTATTGCTGCGCGCGCACTTTCTTTAAAAAACTTTGTGGCTCGCCGCTTTGAAATGCCCGGCGCCAATTCTTTCGCCACCTGCGGAAAGCACTCGGTATCACTGTCTCAACGTTCGGATGCCAGCCCGGCACTTGCGCAAACGATTCGTCAACAATCCAATCGAAACTGATTTCAGGAATTGCCCTGGCCGCGTCGGTAAGCGCGGGCAAAGTCTGGACGAGGTCGCCCATCGAAGAAAGCCTGACGATTAATACGCGCATAGTGCGGAAGAAATTTAGGCAGCGCCTTTCACGAAGACTTCCCGGAGGTTCTTCAGTTTGGCGGTTAGGCTGTGTCGCAGCAAGTGGCGGTGAAGCGCGGCATCGTCGGTCACATAGTTCAGTTGCAGAACTTTTCGCATTCCCTTGAAGGGCTTGTGGCCGTGCCAGCAGTTATCCGTGACTTTGAATAGCAGACAAGTGCCAAACGTTGGTGGAATCTCGGCAACATAGTCGTCAAGGCTTTGGCCGTTTTTAAGAATACGCAGCCAGCCGCCTTCAGCTTCCCAAACCGGATTGAGGTACAGCAGCATCGTCAAAAATTTTGATTTGGTGTCCGTGTGTATACGGCCGTCACGTGAACTCGCCTGGCCGCGAACAGTGATCATGGTGGAGCGATCGTCGAGATTGACGGCAAACTTTTTTGCGATAGCCGCTTTCAACTCAGCGCTGCTCAATTCATCAACCAGCCGCTGGAACGTGGCGCCACCGCTGACTTCACTCAAAGGAAAACTGCCGCGAGATTTGATTACGGGAAAATCCTGCGCCACGTCAGCGGCATATTCGGGCCGCAGAAAGTTCTCGATAACGACGAACGGGAAAGGATTGTCGTTAAGCGGCGCCTCGCGCAGCGCCTCGAGCCTGATAATGGAAAACGGTTCGTCCATCTGCTTACCGAGTGGCATAGACTTTAGGAACCTCTGATCAAGTGGATGCTACAACTCTTTGGAGTGCGCTGGCCTGGCAGCGCTTTGCCCGCCGCGACCTGTCGCGGCCACGCCTGCTGGAGTTAATTCAAC
>Ga0137418_10002657_pt1 | contig 16363 bp, 16 predicted proteins | sample CZODoug3_1_2_16f_FD_122242 | JGI IMG/M metagenome (GOLD analysis project Ga0137418, IMG submission 122242) | Vadose zone soil fungal communities from Angelo Coast Range Reserve, California, USA - CZODoug3_1_2_16fungal (Hybrid Assembly) | ecosystem: Environmental > Terrestrial > Soil > Vadose... | reverse complement strand
CGGAACGTGTCCCAGGTCGCCCAGGCCGGCACCAGGAGGCCGTTGGCGATGAGCACGCGTGGCGCGCCGGCGTGCGTGCGGAAGACCGCGACGGGCTTGCCGGATTGAATCAGCAGCGTCTCGTCGTGCTCGAGCGCGCGGAGCGCGTCGACGATCGCGTCGAACGCGTCCCAGTTGCGCGCCGCCTTTCCCGATCCGCCGTACACGATCAGATCGTCGGGACGCTCGGCGACGTCGGGATCGAGATTGTTCATCAGCATGCGCAGCGCGGCTTCCTGTGGCCAGCCCTTGCACGAAAGGGCTGAGCCGCGAGGGGCTCGGATGATGCGCGTGCCGATCGGCATAGGCGGAACGTTGCGATGCGTGTGACTGGTGCGCGCGGAGAAGATCGGAAAATAGATTCGACGCGCGGCGTTGTCAAATGAATTTCGAAAAAAGTTTTAATTGACTTTCAGCGCGCACGCGCGTTCGACCTGGCCTGAGGCGATCAGTTCTGTAATCTTTGCGAGATCGTGCGACGTTGAACGATCTTCGGCGAGCGCCGGCACGCGCGATCGAATGAAATCATGGACGCGCGCGAGCGGCGCCGACGTCGCGAGCGGACGCAGCAGATCGATCGCCTGGCACGCGCAGAGCAATTCGATCGCGATCGCATACTGTGCAAGCTCGAGCGCGCGCTGCGCCTTGAGCCCCGCGCTCATGCTCATGCTCACGTGATCTTCCGTGTTGCCGGAGGTCGGGATCGTGTCGGCGCCCGCGGGATGCGCGAGCAGCTTCAACTCCGACGTGAGCGCGGCCGCCGTCACCTGCGCCATCATCAGTCCCGACTGCAGCCCGCCGTGCCGCGTGAGGAACGCGGGCAGGCCGCTGAGCGCCGGGTTCACCAGCCGTTCGCTGCGGCGCTCGCTGATCGTCGCGAGCTGCACGAGGCCGAGACAGAGGACATCCGACGCAAGTGCCACCGGCGCGCCGTGGAAGTTGCCGCCGGACACTATCTCTTCCGTATCGGCGAAGACCATCGGGTTGTCGGTCGCGGCGTTGGCCTCGACGTCGAACGTGCGGCGCGCGAAGGCGAACGCGTCGCGCGCGGCGCCGTGGACCTGGGCGGCGCAGCGCATCGAGTAAGCGTCCTGGACACGCCCGCAGTTGGCGTGCGCGGCGTTGATGCCGCTGCCGGCGAGCAATTCGATGAGATTTCCGGCCGAAATCGACTGGCCGGGAAAGCCGCGCGCGTCGTGAATCCGCCGATCGAACGGCTTGCTCGACCCCTGGAGGCCGTCGATGCTCATCGCGGCGGCGACATCGGCAGCGCGCGCGAGGCGCTCGGCCCCCGCCACCGCGAGCCCCAGCAGCGCGGTTGACGGTTGCGTGCCGTTGATCAGCGCCAGCCCCTCCTTCGGCGCGAGCACGATCGGTTCGAGCCCCGCCTCCCGAAGCGCCGCGGCGCCGGACTGATAACCAGGAAGGCCTTGCGGCACCCACGACGCACGCGAAGAGTCATGCTTGTCTTCGTGGTTCACGACGGCCTCGCCCTCCCCGATGAGCACCAGCGCGAGATGCGCCAGCGGCGCCAGGTCGCCGCTCGCGCCAACCGATCCACGCGACGGCACGTGCGGGTGAACGCCGCGGTTCAGCACGTCGATGAGCCGCTCCAGCGTCTCGAGCCGGATGCCCGAGAACCCCTTCGCCAGCACGTTCGCCCGCAGCGCCATCGTCGCGCGGACGACGGGCACGGGGAGCGGATCGCCGACGCCGGCGGCGTGGCTGCGCAGCAGGTTCACCTGCAGCGTCCCGAGCGAGTCTGGCGGGATGCGGACTTCCGCGAACTTGCCGAAGCCGGTGTTGATGCCGTAGGTCGGCTCGTCGCGCTGCGCGAAGCGGTCGACGACGGCCCGCGCCGCGCGCACGCGCTGGCGGGCGGCATCAGTCAGTCCGATCGTCTCGCCGTCATGTGCGATGGCGACGAGTTGATCGAGCGTCAGGGAAGTCCCGTCTAATTCGATCATTGCGTATTACGATATACCCCGCATGTCCATGAACATCGCGGTGCTGGGCGCGCAGTGGGGCGACGAGGGCAAGGGCAAGATCGTCGACATGCTGACCCCGCACTTCTCGGCGGTCGCGCGCTACCAGGGCGGCCACAACGCGGGCCACACGGTGTACGTGAAGGGCACCAAGTTCGTCCTCCATCTCATCCCGTCGGGCATCCTGCACCCGGGCGTCACCTGCATCATCGGCAATGGCGTGGTGGTCGATCCGCAGGCGCTCTTCAAGGAAGTGGACGAGCTGGCGCGGATGGGGGTGGACGTCGGCGGACGGCTCCTCATCAGCGAGAAGGCGCACGTCATCCTGCCGTACCACCGCGAGCTCGACGTGCTGTCGGAAGCGCGCCGGGGCGAGCGGAAGATCGGCACGACCTCCCGCGGCATCGGCCCGGCCTACGAGGACAAGATCGGCCGCCGCGGTATCCGCATGTGCGACCTGCTCGGCGACCGGGACGCGCTGGCGCAGGAAATCCGCGAGAACGTGCACGCGCGCAACCAGATCATCAAGGAATCGACGCTCGACTGGAAGCCGCTGTTCGACCAGATGGTGATGTTCGGCGAGCGGCTTCGCCCCTGGGTCGGCGACGTCTCGCTGTTCCTGGCGAAGCTGCGCGCGGAAGACCGCAACGTCATGTTCGAAGGCGCGCAGGCGACGCTGCTCGACATCGATCACGGCACCTATCCGTTCGTCACCTCGTCGAACGCGTCGATTGGCGGCGTCTGCACCGGGCTTGGCGTGCCGCCGAGCGCCATCAGCGGCGTCCTCGGCGTGGCGAAGGCGTATACGACGCGCGTCGGCGAGGGACCGCTGCCGACGGAGCTGTCCGGCGAGCTCGCCGAGCGGCTGCGTGAAGGCGGGCAGGAATACGGCGCGTCAACCGGCCGGCCGCGCCGCTGCGGCTGGTACGACGCCGTCGTCGTCCGCTACTCGGCGCGCGTCAACGGCCTCGACGCCATCGCGCTCACCAAGCTCGACGTGCTCGACGGCCTGCCGGACGTGCGTATCTGCACGGGCTATCGGACGCCCCGGGGCACGCTCACCGAGTTCCCCGCGGACCTCAGGGCGCTCGCGAGCGCGGAACCGATCTACGAGACGATGCCCGGCTGGAGCGCCGCCACACGCGGCGAAACGCGCTTCGCGTCGCTGCCGTCCGAGGCGCAGCGCTACATCAAGCGGCTGGAAGAGGTCAGCGGCGTGCCCTGCGCGATCATTTCCACCGGCTCCGATCGCAACGAGACGATCGTCCGCGACGACACGGTCGTGCAGAGCTGGTTCTCGAAGCAGCTTGCGTAGGGGCCGACCTTAAGGTCGGCCCCTACGGCTTCGGGCTCTTCTTCGATTCGCAGAATTTCTGGACCGCCTCCGACTCCGCGTCGAAGAACTCGATGCCGGCGCGGTAGCGGGGGCCTGACTTGGCGAGCTCGAACGACGCCCACGCGACGCCGGCGCTGAAGCGGAGCGGCTTCTTGCCGTCAACAATCGACATGCGGACGCGCTGGTTGGGCTTCAGGATGGTCACCGAGACGACCTGCGCCCCGACCGCGGACAGGTCGATGAGGGTCGCGGCGTTCCCATCCACCATCACCTCGACACCGTCGACGACCTTGAACCGGGGGGCGCGACGGGTGCCGCGCTGATCCAGCGGGGCCGCGGCCGGGGCGGGTGGGGCCGCGACCGCCACGGCGGATCCTTCGCTGGCCGCCGCCGGTGGGGCGCCGGCGGGGATGCGTGAATAGGCGCTGTCGTGTGCGACGATCCGGATCTCGCACGCGGACAGCTTCGGGTCGGCCTTGATGCGGTTGATGAGCGCCGCCCCGCGCGTGGTCGCCGCGAACATCCGCTCGAGCGCGACGATGTCGGGGCGCTTGCGCGTGATCACCTCGAGCGCGCGCAGCGCCTCCGCGTCGGAAAACGTCTGCGCGCCGGCGAAATCCTCGCGTTCCTTCAGCGTCTGGAGATGCTCCGGTGCGGCGATAAGTACTGTAGACACAGGCAGATCAGTGTAATTCAAATCCCAAAATGCAAAATTCGAAATTGAAATGCACACGACGACACAATCAGCGGAAACGGCGAGACGAGCGCCGCTGACGCGGTGATCAACGCAGTGGTCGGCGTCCGGTGTACCGATCTCGTCAAACGCTACGGTGATGTCGTCGCGGTGGACGGGCTGTCCCTCAGCGTCTCCCGCGGCGAGTGCTTCGGGCTGCTCGGACCGAACGGCGCCGGCAAGACGACGACGATCGAAATTCTCGAAGGGCTGCTCGAGCCCGACGCCGGCGAGGTGGAGATTCTCGGGCTCACGTGGAAGGGGCACGAGCGCGAGCTGCGGCAGCGGCTCGGCGTCCAGCTCCAGGAGACGCAGCTCGCCGACAAGCTGACGGTCGAGGAAACCCTCCGGCTGTTCCGCTCGTTCTACCACCGTGGCCGGACGATCGACGAGCTGCTGCGGATCGTCGAGCTCGAATCGAAGCGCCGCAGCTGGGTCGGGAAGCTGTCGGGCGGCCAGAAGCAGCGGCTGGCCGTCGCCTGTGCGCTCGCGGGCGACCCCGATCTGCTCTTCATGGACGAGCCGACCACCGGTCTCGATCCGCAGTCGCGCCGCCAGTTATGGGAGCTGCTGACGCACTTCCGCCAGCAGGGCGGCACGATCCTGCTGACGACGCACTATATGGACGAAGCGGAGACGCTGTGTGACCGGGTGGCGATTGTCGATCACGGCAAGGTCATCGCCCAGGGGGCGCCGCGCGAGCTGATCTCGTCCCTCGGCGCCCCGCGCGTCGTCACGCACCAGGGGACGCTCGAGGACGTGTTCGTCGCGCTGACGGGGAGGCATTTACGAGAAGAATGATGTGGCGGGGCATGAAGCCCGAGGTGGCGGGGCGTGAAGCCCCGCCCCACGAACGATGAATGAAAGGATCGATCGGGGCGGGTCGTCGCATCCGTTGATCGAGCTGGCGCTCGCGCGGCTGCGCGAGTTTGGCCGCGAGCCCGAAGCCGTCTTCTGGACGTTCATCTTTCCGATGATCATGTCGGTGACGATGGCGTTGGCGTTCCCGGGAAGCGGCACCAAGCCCGCCGTGGTCGGCATCGAGCCGGGCGTTCACGCCGCGGCGATTCGGGACACGCTCGCGCACGCGCCCGGCGTGACCGTCCGCGACATCCCGGCCGGCGACGAGGCGCGCGCGCTTCGCGAAGGCGAGGTGCATCTCCTGATCGTGCCGACCGAGCCGCCGGTGTACCGGTTCGACCCGGCGCGCGACGAAAGCCGTGTCGCGCGGCTGCTCGTCGACAATGCGCTCAAGCAGGCGTCGGGCCGCCGCGATCCGTGGTCGGCGCGGGAAGAGCCCGTTCAGATCGCGGGATCGCGCTACGTCGACTGGCTCATCCCCGGCATCGTCGGCCTGACGATCATGGGAACCAGCATGTGGGGCATCGGCTTTTCGATCGTGCAGTCGCGGATGCGCAAGCTGCTCAAGCGCCTGGTTGCGAGCCCGATGCGCAAGAGCGAGTACCTCGTGGCGCAGGTCGGTGGCCGGATGGTCCTGCTTGCGCCCGAAGTCGCCGTGCCGCTGCTCTTTGGCGTCTTCGTGCTCGGCATGCCGATTCGCGGCTCGCTGCTGTCGCTGTCGGTCGTGTGCCTGGTCGGCGCGCTGGCGTTCGGCAGCCTCGGGCTGCTGCTCGCGAGCCGCGCGCGGACGTTCGAGGCGATCTCGGGGATGATGAATTTCGCGATGGTGCCGATGTGGATCCTGAGCGGCGTGTTCTTCTCGTCGTCCAATTTTCCCGAGGCGATGCAGCCCGCCATCCATGCGCTGCCGCTGACCGCGCTCAACAACGCGCTGCGCAGCATCGTGCTCGAGGGGTCGCCGCTGCGGGGCGTCGCGGGCGAATTGGCCGTGCTGGGTGCATGGGGCATCGGGGGATTTGCGCTGGCGCTGCGGATTTTTCGGTGGCGGTAATGCAGAAATCGCGGGAGTCCTGACGGAATCGTGCCGCCGGAGCCGCACGGCGGCGCAGGCCGATTGGCCGGCCGTTTGCCCCATTGTCGGGCGGGAGGCTGCAAGTGGAACTCAGGCAGCCGAATGAGGGCAGACGCGGAATGGAAATGGCCGTTCATCGAATCATCGAGGCGCAGGCTGCCAGATCTGGCGATGCCACTGCCGTCGCGGACGCCGAGATAACGCTCAGCTATCGAGAGCTCAACCAGCGCGCCAACACCGTCGCGCGGCACCTGATTGCACACGGTTTCCACCGCGGCGGCATCGCCACGGTGTGCCTGCCACGCTCCGCTGAAACGGCGATCGTGCTCCTCGGAATCCTGAAAGCCGGTGGAACGTACATCCTGACGGATGGCGGCGCGCAGTGGCCGCGCGGCGTGTCGTTCGCCGAGAAGTGTGAGGGCGACGAAGTGCGCTACCTCGCGGTGGACATGACGGCGGCGCTGCGGGAGGCGCCCCGGTCGTCCGCCAACCTCCCTATCGTCGCCAGAGCCAGCGACGTCGCCTGCGTGATTACCGATCGTGACGGCGCGCCGACGCTGGTCGTGCCGCACGCGACCATCGCGTCGCTGCAGCATCGCGGGATAGCGCCCCGGTTCGCCGAGTGGTCCGGCGAAGCAGGGGCGCTCGACCTGTGGGCCGGCCTGATGAACGGCGCGACCGTGACGCTTAACGGCCTCGCGGTCCGCTCGGCGGCGTAAGAAGTCCCCTGTACTTCAGCTCGTCGCGCGTGCTCGCCGGCCGGCGGATCGGGTCGTGGCCGCCCTCGGTCGAGTAATAGCCGGACGCGCCGACGGCGCGTTCGCGCTCCTCCAGGAACGCCGGGCGCGGATGCGCAACGGTCCAGAACAACAGCGCGGCGCCCACCAGCAGAAAGAACGCGACGAGCGACCCGACAAACGCCAGCAACACGGCGCTGGCAATGGGCGGCCGCGTCACGCTGTTGGGTGGATTCTTCGGGTCGCGAGTCGCGTCGTAGCGGTCCATGGCCACATTATGCGCCGCGACCGCCAGCCGCGCGGATGAGTTTCGCCGTCAGCTTCTGCCGGCACTTCCTCGCCCGGGTCGAGATCGAACACGATGCGGTTGGGACGCTCGACGTCCTCGAAGGCCGAGTTCCACGTGTGGATCTCGAGGACGCCCATCTGCACGAGGCCGACGACGCCGCTGATGTCGTCGGCGATCAGGTACTCGCCGGTCTTCGTCTTCTCCTTGATGCCACAGGTGAGGCTCGCTGCACAGGTGAGGCTCGTTTCACGGGTGATTGGACCGCAACAGCCGGTTTCTCCCGCATTACCTGTTTCGGCTTTTTGTCCGCGCGCAGCCCCTGGAACGACGGATGCCGGATCTTCCCGTCGGTGGTCCATTCCGTGAAGACCACCTCGCATACCAGATCGGGCTTGACCCAGTGCGCGTTGCGCCCCAGCGACCCCGGAGGGGCCGGCGTGAACGGCGACGCCTTCTGCTCGATGCGATCCAGCGTCGCGCGCAAGTCGAGCGCCACCTTGTGCGTGAAGCCGGTGCCGACCTTGCCGCTGAAGACGAGCCTGTCGCGGTCGTAATAGCCGATGAGCAGCGCGCCGAGGCCCGCGCGCGTCCCTTCGGGATCGGTGAAGCCGCCGATGACGAACTCCTGCCGCCTGGTGCACTTGGTCTTCACCCAGCCGCCGTGCCGGCCGGCGCGGTAGGGCTGGTCGCGCCGCTTCGACACGATGCCTTCGAGCCCCGCCCGGCACGCGTGGTCGAAGAACTCCTGGCCGCTCCCCTCGATGTGTTCCGAGAAGCGGATGCGTCCGGTCTTCTTCGCGCCGACCAGTTTTTTCAGCCGCGTCTTCCGCTCCTCGAGCGGCAGCGTCTCGAGCGACGCGCCGTTCAGCCGCAGGAGGTCGAAGACGAAGTAGACGATCGTACCGCGATTGGCGGCGTCGCCGGCGTTCTGCATCGCCTGGAAGCTGGTGCGTCCGTCGGGGAGCACGACCGCCGCCTCGCCGTCGATCAGCGCATCGTCGAGGCGCAAGTTGCCGACGGCGTCGGCGATGTCCGGGAACGAGGCGGTCCAGTCGTTGCCGTTGCGAGTGTAGAGCGAGACGCGTCCCTTGCGGACGCGTGCGCCGATGCGGTAGCCGTCGTACTTAATTTCGTGGAGCCACTCGTCGCCGGACGGTGCCCGGTCGACGAGCGTCGCCAGTTGCGGCACGTAATCGGGGTGCGCCATGTGGCAGCGGTGGCAGGGCGGCGTGCTCGATGTCGCGCGCGACGCGGCGACCGCCGGGAATATCCGACGGCGCGTAGTTCCGCCCCGACGAAGCGTAACAGAGGCTCACCGCCCCGGTCACGGCCCCGCCCACGCGGATCGGGAGCACGAGCGCCGACCGGCACCCCAGGCGGTAATGCAGGTCCGCCACGCTTCCGCGCGGCGCGTGCGGCGGGCCTTCGTGCACGATGCTGCGGCGCAGCGCCGGCCGTCCGGTGCGGACGACCTGCGCCACGGTGCTCCGAAGGTCGTCGGTGCGAACGCGATAGACGCGCCGGAGGTGGCGGAGGAGTTTGTCCCCGCCGGGAGTCGCATGCGCCGCCGCGACGCCGATAATCGAGCGTCCGGTCACGACGAAGATGACGGCGAAATCGGCGAGGGCGGGAACGGCGCGCCGCACGATCTGCTGCATCGTCTTACGGGCGACACGGGCCACCGCGGTCGCGATCGGCGCTCGAGTCGATCGAATCCGCATCCGTTCCATGGATACACCTCGGCCGATCACGGCGTGCACGTTCGCCTCGATCCATGCAAGCGACATGCGCGCGGGGCGCGCAAGGTACACTTGCGCTCATGTCCACGACGACCCGGCCGGAAGCCTGGATGCGCGGACCGATGGACGGCATCGATCCGATGCTGATGCCCGTCGCCCATGCGCTCGTCCAGGCGCGAGAGGACCTCGGCGAGCTCGTCGCGAGCGTTCGCGCCGAGCACGTCTGGCAGCGGCCCGGCGGCGCCGCATCGATCGGCTTCCACGTGCGTCATCTCGGCGCCGCGCTCGACCGCCTGTTCACCTACGCACGCGGCGAACGGTTGAGCGACGAGCAGAAGGCGGCGTTGAGGGTCGAAGGGGAGCCCGGCGACCCGCCCGCGCCCATTGCGGATCTCGTCAGCGACACACAGGCCCGGATCGATCGCGCGCTCGAACAGCTGCGCCGCACCCCGCGCACGCAGCTGCTCGACTTCCGCGGCGTCGGCCGCGAACAGCTGCCCTCGAACGTCCTCGGCCTGCTGTTTCACGCGGCCGAGCACTCGACGCGGCATGCGGGTCAACTGATTACGACGGCAAAAATCCTCGCGGCGCGCTGACCGGGCGCCCGCATTGCAGCGCCCCTCCGCGCACTCTATTCGTATTTCGTGGAGGGGATACAGATGCACAAGTGGATCGCTGGTAGTACGTGCGCTGCGGCAGTGCTCTCGATGGCCGTTGTCGCGGCTCAGACGTACCCGCAGACATCAGACAAGCAGCCGACAACGAAATCGACTCCGTCGAGCACGAGCAGCGGAGAGAGCGATACCACGCGACGTCGCACGACGGGAACGGCGTCATCGACGAGCTCGACGCCGCAGCGGGTGACCATGACCGGCTGCCTGATGCGCGGCACCGACACGCGCACCGAGAGCTGGATGATCTCGAACGCGACGATGGCCAACAGCACGGCCTCGGGCCGCGTGAGTGAGAACGTGGGCACGACCAACGAGAGCACCGTCGGGACGAGCCGCAGCGGCAGCCCGAGCAACGAAGGGACGAGCGCCGGCAATCGCAACGGAACAGCGACCACGGGTGTCTCCGGATCGACCTCAACGGCGATTGGCACGAGCGGCACCCACAACCCGACCGCAGCCATCGACACTGAGGCGCACGGCGCGGGCACGCTCGGCGCCACCGATCAGCACGGCGGGACCGTTGGCGCGGGCGCGACCGCCGGCGTCACGGCGGAGAGCCCGTCGGCCGCGACCGGCGACCAGAGCAGTCAGAACACCGAACGAAGCAACCGTTCCTATAATGGCGACCAAAGCACCCAGAACAAGGATGCGTCCGCGTCAGCGAGCGGCAGCGTCTCGTATCAGCTCATGGGCGTCCGCAACCCGACTCAATACGCGAACAAGCGCGTCGAGGTTATCGGCACGATGAGCAAGGCGGGCAGCTCGGGCAACCAGATGCTGCGCGTGACGTCGGTCCGCGTGCTCGGCGATACCTGCCAGTAGAGCTCGCCGTCCTCCCCGGCGTGATGTTTGCCTGAAATTAACCGGGATGGTGCGGGTCCGCACCACCCGGGTTTTTCTGTCTCAGGGGGAAATCATGGCAAGAGCAAAGCTGGGCGCAACCCTCGCGGCGGTCCTGCTGTCGACGACCGTTGCTGCCGCGCAGACGAGCCGCGGCCGCACGCCCGACAAGCCGCTGCCGAACAGCGATGCGGCCAAGGCGCCGCAGACCACGACGATCAGTGGCTGCGTCGTGCGCGATGCGGCCAACGGCGGGCAGGCCACCATCTCCGCCAACGGCATCTCGTACAAGCTCACCGGCCGGTCCGACACGGAGCTCGCACGCTATCTCGGTAAGCGCGTCGAGGTGACTGGCACGCTCAATTCGGGTTCGACGGGGGCGCGCGCCACGTCGGGCAAGACGAGCGAGTTGGGGAAGGGCGAGACGGGTGCGCCGAAGGACCAGACGGCAACCGCGGGCCAGTCCGACATTCCCGCCACCGGCGCGGCGCGCGACAACACGGCTCCCGGTGTCCAGGACGGCGCGGTCATACCCGAGGCCATCCCGCTCGCGACGGAGAAGGGGACGACCGCGGATCTCACCGGCCGCGTGCAGGTGAAGACGATCCGGATCGTCTCGCCGAACTGTCTGTAGGTGTTTGGTGGATCTGCCGGGTCCAAAAGGACCCGGCCTACAGCTGTACCAGATGTGCCGGGTCCAAAGGACCCGGCCTCCACTACTTAAACGGCCGCGCTCATGCCGGCTTGCGCACGGCCTGGGCGTTTTTCGCCGCGCGCACCTTCTGCAGGGCGCGGCTCTCGATCTGGCGCACGCGTTCCCGCGTCACCGACAGCCGCCGCCCGATTTCTTCGAGCGTGTACTCGCGGTCGGTCCCGAGCCCGTATCGCAGCCGCAGCACTTCCTTCTCCCGATCCGACAGCGGCGCCAGCGCGCGCGTGACCTCGTTCGACAGGTCCCCCTCGAGCGTCGCCTCCTCCGGCGAGCGCACCGACGTGTCGCGGAGGAGGTCGCCAAGCTCGGTGTTCTCGTCCTCGCCGACCTTCATCTCGAGCGAATACGGCGTCTTCTGCGCGTCGAGCAGCAGCCGCACTTTCGCGACCGGCATCTTCAGCCGCTCGGCGAGATCGTCCGGCGTCGGATCGCGCCCGTTCTCGCTGCGCAGCGCCTTGCGCTCCTTCTCGAGCCGGTTCAGCGACTCGATCACGTGAACCGGCAGGCGAATCGTCCGCCCGTGATCGGCGATGGCGCGCGTGATCGCCTGGCGGATCCACCAGGTCGCGTAGGTCGAGAACTTGAACCCGCGGCGGAACTGGAACCGGTCCACGGCCTTCATCAGGCCAAGATTGCCTTCCTGGATGAGATCGAGGAACGACAGCCCGCGGTTCATGTAGCGCTTCGCGATCGAGACGACGAGCCGCAGGTTCGCCTCCATCAGGAAGCGCTTCTCCTCGCGGACCGTGTCCTCGGACGCCGTGACGCGCGTGAACCGGCGGCGGAACTCCGCGCGCGTCAGTCCGACGTAGGTCTCGAGCTCGTGGCACCGTGTCGTCCGCTGCTCGCGCGGCAGCTGCTCCGCGGCGCGGAACTGCTCGTCCAGGTGCGTCAGCTCGGCGACGATGTCGTCGACGAGCGAGGGGCGAATCGGCTGCGCGGCGAGCTCCTCGGCAATCGCCTTGCGCGTGCGGACGACCTGCGTTTCGAGCTGCGCCTTCGCCTTCGCGACCAGCTTCGGGTTCTCCAGTTTCGCCCTCGCGCAGTCGACGACGGCCCGGCGGCGCTTGACGCGGGCGAACGCCTTGAGCACCGGCGTGATGTGCTCTTCCTTCAGCTCGCCGCCTTCCGGCAGCAGGATCAGCTCGGCGGCGGGATCGCCCTTCGTGCGGATGCGGTCCGCGAGCGCAAGCAGCGTCTGAACCGCCGACGGGACGTCACCAAGGGTCGTCACGAGATCGCGCTGCGCGTTCTCGATGCGCTCGCCGATCGCCCGTTCGTCGGCCGCCTTCAGCAGCTTCCGCTTGCCGATGTGCTGCAGGTAGACGCGGACGAGATCGACCTCCTCGCGGCCGGCTGGCGCGCCCGCTTCGAGCTGTTCGTCTTCTTCTTCGACCTCAGCCCTGACGGGCTGATCCTCGAAGGCCTCGGGCTCCTCGTCGTGAAGGATCTGCTCGGCGTTCGGCGCAAACGGGTGCCCGGCGTCGTCGAGCTCCTCGTGCGTCTCGACCGCCAGGCCGAACTCCTGCGCCCGGTGCCGCCAGTCGAGCACGTGCGCCTGCCTCGACGGGTCGTTCCAGTCGATGAGCGCCTTCCGGCGCCTGGCGGGAGTGAACTCCAGAGTTTTAGGACGACCGCGCTTGGGCATGATGCTGGACAGAAGTGCAACTTTCTCGCCTGTGCGCGACCTGCGCTCGGCGGGGCCTTTTCCTCCCTTAAGACGGTGTCAGCGACTCGAGCGTTTCAGGGGCCCAGGCCACCATGTCCTGTCGAGTGGAAAAGTGCAGCAGCGCGGCCGTTGTCGGCAGGCGGATGCCGGCGGCCTCGGTCATCGTGTTGACCTCGATGACGGCCTCGGAGCGCTGCAGCGTCCAGGGCACGTGATGAATCTCGAGGCGGTAGGCGCGGAACTGCGCGTCCACGTTGTAGAGGCAGTACCGCTCGGTCAGGAAATAGTCGAGCGTGCCCGGAGCCGGCTCGAACGGCGCACCCGCAGGCTGATAGGTCGCGACGAAGTCCGCCTGCGGCGCGCCGCGAGCGGTCCGGTGGCTCGCGTAGCGGACCAGCGGGCCGTCGCGCTGCACCCGCATCCGCGCCGTGAAGTACGGCAGGTGGAGCATCGATCGTGCGGCGGCAACCGCCATCGCGCTGTCCGCGTCGAGGCTGAAGAAGTAGACGCCGGGCCGGCCGCCGACCGTCACGTACGTGCGCACGTTGATCTCGGGGAACTCCGACACGAACGGAACCGCCGGCACGAACCGCGGCGCGACGTTGGTCATCCTGAACGGCACCACGCCTATCCACGCCTGTCCGTCGTACAGGTCGAGTGGGAACCCGGGAGGCATCCGCTGGCGAAGGGCCTCTGCGTCGACGGGCCAGTGCGCGAAGAGCAGGTCGTGCCAGCTCTGCGTCATCAGCCACGGCGACGCCGGCAGCGGCCACGGACGGTGAGCGGTCCGGTCGGCGATGCCGGTGGGAAAGTCCATCAATCTATAATCCGCGGCATGAACCGCCTCATCGTCGCTGCGTTCGTCCTTGCAAGTCTGTGCGCCGCCGGCGCCGTGGCTCAGCCGGGTGCCGCGTCGATCACGAACGAACCGCACCACAAGCGCCTGCTGTACACCAGCGACGTCCGGCTCTGGGACGTCACGCTGCCGCCCGGGCAGGCAACGCAGCCGTTCGTGCATGACCACGATGTGGCGACTGTCGTGATCGGCGACGGCACGCTGAACATCCAGCGCAATGGCGAGGGATTGACGCAGCCCGCGCCGAACGCGCGCGGCTCGGTGATCGTCGCCGAGCATACCGGCGCGCCCGCCACCTATCGCATCGAGAACAAGGGGACCACCGAGTACCGCGCGCTCGAGATCGAGAACATGCACGAGGGAAACTGGCCGGCCGCGGCGCCGTTCACCGCGTCCGGTTCGTCGGTGCTGAAGGAGAGCCGCGCGTTCACGATCTACGACGTGCTGCTCGAGGCCGGCGCGCCGGAGGTCACCCACAACCACACCGGCGCCACGATCATCGTCGTGATCGGCGGGACGCTGGAGCAGGCGGGCATCGGCGGCACCGATCCCGTTCGCATCCAGCAGCCGGGGCAGTGGCTCTCGCTTCCACGGTTCCAGCCGCACGCCGTCAGCGCCGCCGGCGGCGCCAACGCGCACGCCATCGAGATCGAAGTGAGATAATCGGGCGCTGCCATTCGCGCGGGCCCCTAGCTCAGTGGTAGAGCACGTGACTTTTAATCACGGTGTCCTGGGTTCGATCCCCAGGGGGCCCATTTAAAAAAATCCCAAATTCCAAATCCCAAATTCCAAATCCCAAGCGGATCCCCGATCCCGGGTCCCGGCCTGAATCCTGCATCCCGCCGCCCGGATCAGAAGGGAGCCCACATGCCAGCGAAATCGTTACAGGAACTATTCGTGGAAGAACTCCGCGACGCATACGACGGCGAAAAGCGTCTGACGAAGGCACTTCCGAAGATGGCGAAGGCAGCCGAGTCCCCCGAGCTGCGCTCCGCGTTCACCAATCATCTCCGCGAGACCGAGCGGCACGTGCAGCGTCTCGAACAGGTGTTCCGCACGATTGGCGAACCCGTCCGTGGAAAGAAATGCGACGGCCTGATGGGGATCATCGAGGAAGGCAAGTCCGCGATGGACGAGCTGGAGGGTTGCGTGCTCGACGCAGCGCTGATTGCGGGAGCACAGCGCGCGGAGCACTACGAGATTGCGGCGTACGGGACGCTTGCCTACTTCGCGGAGCTGCTCGGCAACGGCCGGGCGAAGGATCTGCTCGGGCAGACGCTGGACGAGGAGAAAGCGGCCGACGAGAAGTTGACGACGATCGCCAAGTCGAAGGTGAACCGCGCGGCGTTGATGGGCGCGGGGACGGACGAATGGGAGACGATGCCGCGTTCGGCCCGCGGCGGCGCGCGGCGGATGGTCGCGTCGATGCGTGGCGGCACACGGACCGGAACGCGCGCGGTTGCGCACGACCGGACGCGCGGCGGCGTTCGCGGCAACGCGGGCGGCCGGCGCCGGTCGCGCTGAACGGCTGCATCACACCGAACGGGACGCTGACGGGGTCGTGACCGGCCGGTCACGACTCCGTGAAGTCGCCGCTGACGAACGACCGCCATTGGTGCTGTGTCAGCGGAGGCCGGACGCCCAGCGCGCGCGCCTTGACCTCCATCTCCAGCTGCCACAGTTTCCGCTGGTGGATGTCGTTCGAGTAGATGCAGATTCCTTCCGACACGGGCTCGACCCGAATCTCGAGCCAACGCGACTCTCCGTCCGGGTAGGTGAACAGGTAATCGAACTCGTCCGCCACACGGTCGTTCATGCACCGCTCGAGCACCCGGAACATCGCGGTGTCCTCGATGCCCGGGTAGAGGTCCAGCATCGAGTTGCCTTCGAGCTCGGCGACAGCGCGCCGCCCGTGAGCGGCCGCGGCGGGATTCACATAGATGTAATTCCAGTCGAAGCTGAGGACCTGGAAGCCGACGTGCAGCTGGTCGAGGGCGCTGTGGAACAGGGTGGTGAAGCGCTCCGGAGTCATCGACGTGCTCCAGGGGGCAGGGAAGTATGTCACTCGCACCGGGCCGCGCCTGCACGGTCGATCGGCGCGACGCCGCCTCGAACGCGCCGCTTTGCACGGTATCTCGCGCTCGAGGCCGCGGCGGTGCTCACCGATTGCACGCCCGGTCGCATTTCCCGGGGCCGGGTGCACCCTGATAACATGCCGTGCTCGGTCGTCCCTGTCGTCCAGAGGCCCAGGGCGCCGCCCTTCCAAGGCTGGGGCACGCAGAGGGCCATGCGGGGTGCGGTGGGCACTCGAATGCGCGCCGCGAACTGGAACGATTGATAAACTGATCCAGAACGTCCCGTTAGTGAAGCGGCCTATCACGCCACCCTTTCAAGGTGGAGGACGTGGGTTCGAATCCCACACGGGACGCCACCACCTGTATAGGTGTCAGTCCCTCCAATAACGCAGGGAAAACGCTCGTTTCCCACTCGATCCACTCGGCGGTCGGCTCGGTCGCGTCCCACAAGGTGAGCGGCCCGACCAGCCGCCGCAGGAGCGTCCGCGCGACGGTCGGCTCGGCGCGGAGTTCGGTTTTCCATTGCGCGGCCCGCTGCTGCAGCGCGTCCCGCAACGCCTCGACGGTCGGCATCACCGGGCGCGGGATCCGGAGTTGCGCGTCGAGCGCGGCGATCTGGATCTCCCGTTCGCGGATCTTCGGAACGAGCGTGTCGCGCGACACCCCGGAGGCGGCGAGGTCGAGCAGGTTGCTCATCTCGCGCGTGAGTCGGTCCCGGTCCGCCGCGAGGCGTGCGGACGTGTCCG
>Ga0137418_10002655_pt1 | contig 16370 bp, 13 predicted proteins | sample CZODoug3_1_2_16f_FD_122242 | JGI IMG/M metagenome (GOLD analysis project Ga0137418, IMG submission 122242) | Vadose zone soil fungal communities from Angelo Coast Range Reserve, California, USA - CZODoug3_1_2_16fungal (Hybrid Assembly) | ecosystem: Environmental > Terrestrial > Soil > Vadose... | reverse complement strand
GTCGTCGCAATGTTTTTGGGTGCGGCGTTGGGTGCGGTCACTATACGTTACTCGATCTCGGCGGCCTTGTGGCTTGGGACAGCGATCTCCGCCTTGTGCAGTGCGGCATTGTTTCGCGCGTTGCGCACGCCCGATGAGCTGTGACGGCGAGAGTCGCCTCTCAGCTGGGGAGTTGTACCTGACTCACACAGCGCAACGGACAGCGCGGGCGGAGACTGACGACCCGACATTTTACTCAAGGAGCAAAACTAAACTGCGCAGCCGCATGTTCCAAATCCTGCCAAGAACACACCCCAAGAATGAAGAGGATTTGAGGATACCTCGAATTCTCTAAAAGCGTCATTGAAGAATTGCCCACATTGGGGCATGCAACAGCCTCTACGTTATATCCTCTGCAAGGATCGTTTTCCATCTTTCCGTAAGGAGCCAGGATCGCCATTTCCCCAGACAGCTTCCCAGCCAACCACGAGCGCCCTCGCTCGCAAGATATCTCGTTAGGCATAGGAGGCAGGAATTCTCAGTCCCACTACCAGTCCCGCATCATAACTCAACCCCACTAACACAGGCAGTCTTGCCTGTGTTGCAGATCGCGAGGACTGCAAAAACCGCACAGGCAGGACTGCCATATGCTGCGGCAGTCCAATGTGGGGTGGCTTGAAATTTGATGGCACGACGCGAAGAAGTTCGTCCTGGGCGCTCAGTTGACGACACTCAGCAGAAACGCCGTCTGCCGGCGCTCGAATTCCGTGAAGCGGCCGAAATGCGGCGAAGTGACGTTGTTGAAGACCTGACTGAAATTGCCGTGATTGGTGAGGTTGATTACATAGAAGCCGAGCCGGATCTTGCGCGAACCGAAGTGAAACCCGCGCGGGATGCGGAAGTCCCGGTAGACCTGGGAATCGACGGAAAAAAACATCGGAAATCGCTGGGAGTTGGGCAGCCCAACGTAATTCTGACGCTCATCTACTTTGGAATACGGAAAGCCCGTGTGCACGTCGACGACCGGGCCGAAAACCAAAGCGAGCGGAAGATGAAAGGTCCCCCAAGCGACCACCCTGTTCGGCACATCCGAAGGGCGAACACCGTAAGCGTTGGACCGCATGACTGGCTGCTCGAACGGAATGAAGACGTCCCCGAGCGTGTTCAAATCTCCACGCGACCGGCTCCAGATGTAGGAGACGCTCAAGTCGCCATCCTTGATGGGATGAAACCGCAGGGTTGCTTCCGCTTGGCTGTAGTTTTCCTTCCCCGTGTTAAGAAGCCCGAGAACGCCAGGCGTGCCGCCTTCGCCGCCAAACGGAGAAATGACGAACAGATCGCGCGTCTTACTGTGCACATAGCCAATGCGGAGAACGGCCCCGGTCCAAAGCGCGCGGTCCACTTCTGCGCTAGTCACAAAGCTGCGAGCGCTGGTGTTCGGCGCATGACGGATTCGCGACGCGATGGGACCGCTTCCGTTGGCGACGTACTCGTTCTCGAAAGCAATGGTATTTCCAACCGGCTGCCCACTTGGATCGTTCTGGCTGATGACGCGTACCGGATTCCCGGTAAAATCCACCGCGAGCAACGGAACGCGGTCATAGAAAATGCCCGTTCCGGCACGAAGAATGGTCTTGCGATCTTTGCCCGGAGAATACGCGATGCCGAAGCGCGGCGCGAAGGCCGCCGTGCGGCCCACGGTCTGGCTCGTGAATCGTCCACCGAGGTCCGCGGCCAAACAATCGTTGAGCATCCAATGGTCCGAGACAAACTCTTCCACATCCGTTACGGATCCGCCAAGCGATCCCGTGCCGGTGAATTGTATCTGTTCGGAGAGACTGCCGTCTTCGCGAAGCAGGCGCACTGGCTGCGACGCACTGCCGCCGCTAAATGAGCGGCGCGTGGCGTCGGCGCCAATTCTGATATCGTGACGCCCAAGAAAAGTTCGGGGAGCAAACTGAAAGACCGGGGCGGCCTGGAACTGGCTGGAGGAGCGTGCCCAAGAGTTGAAGAAATTTCCACCCCAGCCGTCAGGGGTGAGAAGCATCGGGTCGCTGCTCTGCCCGTGCGCGTTGCTGTCAAACCGCGTGTAGTTCAATGCCATGCGGAATAGTGCGCCGGAAGAGAAGGTGTATGCGTCAGAGAGGCTTACGGAAGCGCCTTTCCTGTCGTAATCGGAAGAGGCGGTTTGAGGAATCAGCGCGGTGATATTGGCAAATTGGGTTCTCTGCGGAAATACGTTCAACGTTACAGTTACAACCTGCTTCGGCGAAACGATCGCCTGCAGAGTACTGTAGGAATTGAAACCCTGTTTTTTGATTTCGTTGTGCGGCCAGGCCAAGCCCCGCACAGGATCGCGGATGACGTCGTATTCGAAGACTTCGGAAAAACTGATTTTGTCTCTGAGCACCGGCCCGCCAAAGACGACGCGCGGCGTGGCGCGCCCAACGCCGACAAAGTGGTCATTTTTGCCGCGCAGGCTGACATTGAGGTCGCGCACGCCGAACTTCCAACTTTCCGGTGGCGGCACCGTTTCGACGACCGTCAAGCCACCGGAGAAGCCGCCATTTTCAGCACTGTATGGAGTCTGGACTACGCGAGCAGACTGCACTGCATCGAGAGGAACAGGAATCGAAAACGAACCAGTAACGGGGTCGGTCATTTTCGTGTTATTCACCTGGAGCATGGACTGATCCTCGGCTGCGCCGCGGAAATTCAGTTTTCCATCCGGCGTACGGACCACGCCGGGGGTCAGGGGCAGCAAGGACTTGAAGTCTTCTTCGGTGACGGGCAGACTCGCGATCTGTTGCTCGGTAAGCTTTGAAGCGCCAGAAGAATCCGACGAAAGCGGCTCGGCCTGCTCTTTCACTTCGATTCTCTGCGTGAGCCCGGCCAACTTTACTGAAATATTTTGGATGATGGACGCTCCACCCTCTACGTGGAGTGTCGCCGTGAATGGCTCGAAACCTTCCGCTTCGAGCCGCAACAAGTAATCTCCGTCCGGCACCTCTTTAAATTCGTAGTCTCCCGCCTCGTCCGTTATCGCCGACAACGAAGCCGCACCCTCGGCCAGGGGCTTCAATTCCAGCAGAAGGCCCTCGGACGTCGAGGGTTCCTGCGATGCGTTCACCACCGATACGGTGCCCTTGACCGTGCCGCCCTTCTGCCTCGCTTCCTGAGCCGGCACACGTGCGGCGCACAAGAGCATCGCGCCAAGCAAGGCAACTCCTATAACGCAACGAGCTGAATTGAAGAATGCGCGCGTTTCACAAGGCATGATTTGTTCAGCTCTGGACCTTCCTATTGGATCGCAGAAAACGCCGCCAGATCCCGAGTTCCTCAATCCAGCTGATCTCGTAAACCAACTCGCGTTCCTCGCTCGCATGCTCCTGTTCATTCCACACCGTGCGATTTTGCGTTTCCCAGTGCGCATCGCCCCTCGTCGGAAACGGGGGAACGGAAGGAAAGGTCGTAGAGGCAGCTAATGCGGACATCAAGCCAACCTGCCAATTCTGAAAATTCACACGGACAAGAGAAGTTCTGGGCCGACGAACCAAATGGAGCGTTGCATTCCGCCTTCCATTCAGAAAAACCTCAACCGGGCGCGCCAGTTGCCGGGAATCTGACGTAACTCTTTGTGTTTGTTCACACTTCTTTGCTTTCATGAACATCCGGAACCGCAGCTCTCACACAATCGCGAAAACCTCTGGCAGAAAATTGACAACATAGTCAAAGCTCCGCCGCCCGTGAACTGACAGGAGAGCCTCCGTTCCGCAACGCCAATCCAGACGGCGCAGGCTAAATGCTTCCCGCTGCGAGACATACGAAGCTCAAAGCCTCGGACGCTTAGTACAGCTGCTGTTGGAAAGAGGAATGCCTTACCTGAACGCAGGAGGCTCCGTGTCCAGCCCAAAACAGAAACCGCTGCAACCTCCACACAGGCTGCCAACGCAGTCATCCGGCCTGGAACTGCACTCCATCATTTCCTCCAGGAGCCTCCGAAATTTTCGAGATGTGGCGGGCGGGGAACAACAAAAGAAGACAGTAACCGGACCAACCCGAAAACGCGGGACCCTCTCATCACTCCGCGCCCGAACGAGACCCCCGAAATTGTTTCCAACGCCAACAATTAGATGTTTGACGAAACGGCGAAGTCACAATTTTTTATACGGATCGTGGCGAGACTCCGGCCGATTTTTCGCAACGAGATCGTCAACGTGCAGTTTTTTTTGTGCCGCTCGGCCAGCTCTAAGCATCGAAGTTCCGGAACGCGATGTGCGAAACGCAGTAAGCCGGCCGTCCGCCACGCTACACGGAGGGTCAAGAACATGAGGGGGTTGTATGTCTGAAATGCAGCATTTTCCTACTCTGCCGACTCAGCCATTCCGGCTCGATGTGCCCTTGCACGAGTTGCTGCAACAACGCGCGCACAAACCAGCACCTGACCCGTCGACGTTGACGAATCCCTTGACGTTGCCTGCGGCCGTATTTCCGCAGTACCCGGAGTTGCTTCACGAACTGGATGAAGAGGATATTGCCGCGCACGATGCGGTTCTCCGGACGGGCAAGCGGCATTGGCCTGCGTCGAAGATTCTGAACACCATGAAGGGCTGGATGTTTCCCTATTTCAAGTCGCGCGTCCTGCCGGGAGACTTTCAGCCGATCATCGCGTACCTCTTCACCGAGTGGAAATGCAATCTGGACTGCCACTACTGCTGGTCGTATGACAACCGCATCAAGGGCATGACGGAAGACACCGCGCGGCGCGCGATCGACTGGCTGGAGTCCACGCCTTGCCGCGTGCTTGCTCCCACTGGCGGCGAGCCGCTCATTCGCCCGGACTTCGTTCACAAGGTGGTCTACTACGCGGCGAAGAAAGATTTCTGGGTGTACTTGGCGACGAACGCGCGGCTTCTGCGACCAGAAGTCACGGACCGACTCGCCGACGCCGGCATCGCTACCGTCAACTTCGCCGTGGATACGATCAAGGAAAAGCCGGGGCTTCCGAAAGCCTTTGAGCACGTGCGCGCAAACTTCGACCACCTCGTGCGCCGGCAATACCGGTACGGCTACACCGTTTTTTTCAACACCAACATTTGCCGCACCAACATTGACGATGTGAAAGAACTCGCCACCATCGCGCACGAAAACGGGATATCCATCACCTTCCACATCAACGAAGCTCCGATGATGGAGCAGGGACACTTCAAGCATCTTCACGAAAACGACACCTACATCCGGCAGGAAGATTTTCCAGCCGTGGACGACCTTCTCGACTGGCTCATCGACAAGCAACGCCAGGGCTGGAAGATGGTGGATTCGATTCCCCGTTTGCAGAACATGAAGGGGTTCATGCGCGGGGTCGGCGAACACTGGGGATGCCGCGCCGGGCAGAACTGGTTGATCATCCGCACCAACGGAACTCTCGCTCCGTGCTTTCCCATGTACAACGCGTCGTACGACTGGGGTACCGTCGCCAATCAGAAGTTCGACGTCCAGCAACTTTCGGAAATGAAAAAAGGCTGCGAGCCGAATTGCTTTTCGACGCTGGGATACAACGTTGCGTACTGCTACAGCGCGGCTCGCGTGATGAAGTGGCTGTGGAAGCAAGCCATGAATGGATTCCAGGGCGTCACCGGAAGCTTTGAATAGTGCGTCCGAGAAATCCAACGAAGGGTTTCGAGAGCTATGTCAGAACATGAAGTCGTTTCACTTCCGCCGCAAAGGAACGCGGAAGTCCCGTTCTCGGCTTACAAGCGGGGCCAGGCCGCCCTCGCTCGCCGTCGCCTGTACCCGCTGAGCGCCTTCTACAGCCTATACGCGATAGTGGTGTTGGCGATTGCGTTTTCGACGAAGCATCCCTGGATGGCCGTGGCTTTTTTCTGGGCAGGCTGCGCGACGTGGACGCTCGTCGAGTACCTCTTCCACCGCTATGTGTTGCACGGCCGTTTTCCTCCCGGCAAGGGTTTAGTTCGAAAGTTTCTCCATGAGCGGCTTGACCCGCTCCATTGGGATCACCATGCGCGCCCATTCGATGGAAGTCACATCAGTGGCGGATTAAGAGACATTTTGCCTCTGTTTTTTGTCGCCGCTCCCGTCAGCTTTCTGTTTCCCGTTTATACGGCGCCTGTCGTGCTCGCCGGCGCAGTACAAAGCTACGCCTGCGAAGAGTGGCTGCACTACGCGCTGCACTTTTCCAATTCCAGGTTTCCACTCTTCCGGCGGATGAAAAAATATCATCTGTATCACCACAGCCCGCGAGGGATCGACAAGGGATACGGCATCACCACGCGTTTCTGGGACGGCGTGTTCGACACGCGATTTCCGGAAGCGGTGCGCCGCTCCCTTAGCAAGAACTGAAATGAAGAACGACGGCTTTGCTCTCATCACTGGTGCTTCCCGCGGTTTGGGAATGGCCTTCGCACGCGCGCTCGCACAGCGGCATTGCAATCTGGTACTGGTGGCTCGTTCCCCGGAACCTCTCCATGCCTTCGCAAACGAATTGCGCCGCGCTCACCCTGTCTCCGTTGTCGCCATTCAAGTTGACCTGTCTACCGCCGGAGCGGGCCAAATCCTGGCGGAACAACTTTCAAGCGGCGGCATCCCGATTGAGCTGCTCGTTAACAACGCCGGCTTTGGTCTGCGCGGAGAATTCCGCGCCAATTCTCTGCCCCGGCAATTGGAGATGCTCCGGCTAAACAACCAGGCCATCGTCGAGCTCACTTACAGCCTCCTACCCGGAATGCTGGAGCGAGGGCAAAAAGGGATCATAAATATCTCCTCCACAGCCGGCTTTCAACCGATACCTTTCGCCAGCGCTTATTCCGCGACGAAGGCGTTCCTCACTACGTTTTCATTGGCTCTTGAACAGGAACTGCGCGCCGCTGGGGTAAGCGTTGTGACTCTTTGCCCGGGAAGGCTGCACAAGAAGCAAAACGGAGACTCAGGGGAGCCCGTCAAAGAAAAATGGGCAAGCATTTGTCAGAGTCCAGAGCAAGTCGTTGAAGAAGCACTGCGAGTGCTTGCCAACGGAGGCGGGCTCAGCATTCCCGGCGCTCTCAACAAATTCAGCGTTTTCGCGCAGCGCTTGATACCCCGAAAAATTGTGCCGAGATTGGTCGCAAAGTTATCGAAGGCGTGATCAATAACACTAGAAAGGAGCAGGTTATGGCTATTCCAAAACCATTTGCGCGCCCACGCTATGTCGTTTCTATCGCCATTCTTGGACTACTGCTTGTTCTCAGCGCACGGCTGGCTTGGACGCAGGACATTCCCATGCATCACGATCATAGTGGACACGAAGGCATGTCGATGGCCATGGACGAACCAGCCCAGATGGACGCCGCGCAGCAAAGCAAGATCCTGGCCGACAAGAAAGAAAGTGAATTCAACCACCATTTGGCGGGATTCTTCGTCATCCTCGCCGGCCTTTTCGTCTTTGCTAAGGATACGCTTTTCCCGCGTAGGTCCTTCCTTCGCTACGCTTGGCCTGTTTGTTTTCTACTCTCCGGCCTTTTCCTGCTGGTCTTCAGCGACACGGAGCTCTGGCCGTTCGGCCCCCAGAGTTGGTGGTATGGGCTCACACACAATCCCGAGGATTTGCAGCACAAAACGTTTGCCCTGATTCTGCTGGCCCTCGGCATCATCGAGGTTCAACGGGCCCGCGGCATACTCAAGTCAGCCTGGGCCGGATGGGTGTTCCCGGTCCTCGCGGCCTTTGGTTCTGTGCTGCTGCTTTTTCACGAGCACCATACCGGAATGCACGGAGCTGACCACATGAGCACAATGGCACGCATCCAAGCTGAGCACCTCAGCTTTGCAGTCACCGGATTCGGTATTGGCGCTTTCAGGGGATTGTCCGAGGTGCCCACTCGCTGGCAGGTACTGTTCGCGAGGCTCTGGCCACTGCTAATGATTGTATTGGGCGTACTTCTGCTGCTCTACCGCGAGTAGTCCCCTAGTATTCGCCTTTGTTGCCGGCTGGTGTTGCACCGCATGTCGTGTCAATCGTCTGGCAATAGCGCCGGGAGCTTGACACCGCCGCACAAATCGCCACTCCTGCTTTTCGTCTTTGTCTGCATCCCCTTTTTTCTGAGCATCTTGGAGCGTTCTACCGTAGATCGCTTGGCTAGCCACGTGCAACATCAACTTAGCGAGTTTACTTCTGTGAGCGAGTCACGACACTCGATGAACTATGGGCTCGTATTCAAGATTTGAGGAGGAAGCGTTTTGAAGAAAATCACGATACCCACGCTCGTACTTACTGGCGTGTCCCTGCTCGGAAGTGCCGGCGTTTCCGCTCAAGATGCGCCCGCACACTCCGCAACCGCAGCCCCTGGCAATGCCGAAGCGTTTACGGATCAGCAGTTCGCGTTGCTGCGCAAAGATATCCGTTCGGTCAACAAGCAACTCATCGCCGCGAATTTGACCCTCACGGATAGCGAAGCGACTAAGTTCTGGCAGGTGTATGAGCAGTACTCTGCGGATTTCGGGAAGATCTACGACACCAGAACCGTAATCATCAAAGAGTATTCCGATGGCTACGGAACGCTGACGGATGAGCAGGCCGAGAACCTCATACGCCGCTGGCTGGACACCGACATCGCGGCAGCACAGCTTCGCCAAAAGTACGTGCCGGTTTTTCGGAAGGTGTTGCCTGGAAAGAAAGCAGCGACCTTCTTTCAGCTGGACCGCCGCATCAGCATGATGATTGACGTGCAGCTTACTTCACAACTTCCGCTGGTACAGAGCCAGGACTAGTTTTGCCGGCTGAGATAGGCACATGAGCCGCAAAGTAAATATCTCGGGTACTCAAGTAATTCTGGCAATGGCGGCGGGCCTTTGCTTAGCAGGGCCACTCGCATGGATGTTTGTAAGGTACTGGATATTTGCTCTGTAAGGAGAAGCAAACCATGATAACCGTAAGAGCGAGCCAAAAAATATTCACTCCCGCGGAGGTCGTGAATCTTACCGGAATTTGCGTCGAGCACCTGCACAATTTCGTGAAGCGCCACCGCTTGGGCTTCATCGCGCGTGCTGCCGAGGCAGCTGGAACCAAGGCAGACCAGTTGTTGTTCACCCCGTGGGACTTAACCCTCCTGGTCACATTGTTCCCGCGCTGCACGCACTGAATCCGAGTTAGCAACTTTCAACCACTTGCCAGTAAACGTAATCGTTCAAAGAGTTCTGGTCTTGCTCGATAAGATTATCCTTGCCCCAGGAATAGGGTCGGTATCGGATGGTGAACGCTACAAATACTGGCTCCGTGGCTCACGTTTGATCGCACGATTCTCCTGCGAGGTAGGCCGCCAAGCTTGCGATTTCCTCGGTGCGTCGTTTTCGCCCCTTGGGTGTTTGGAATTTCGAGTTGTTATTGTGCTGCCAATCCCGGAGCCCGGCCGATAGTGCGCTCAAGCTCGGCCCAGGCCAATAGATATCCGAGCCTGGCCTGCAGCAGTTCTGCTTTGGCCTCGTAGTTTGCCGCGGTGGCCTGTCTTACGTTCGAGATTAGAACAACACCCTGGGTTGCTTGATTAGTCGCGAGGCGTTCGCTCTCCTGGCGTAGCTGCGCGACCTGCGTCGCAACATTGACCATGCTCCGGGTTCGCTCCAGCTTGTTGTAGTCGCGCGTAACCGCGACAGCGACTTCTTCTTTCAAGCGCTCAAGGTTCTGCTCTGCTTCAGCAAGCTGGGAGGCATTCTGGCGCACGGTAGCGCGGCGCTTGCCGAAATCCCACAGCGTGTAGTTCAGATTTACTCCGACGGTGCCGAAGTTATGAACGAGGAACGGCACACCGTCCTGGTAGCTGTGGCGCGCAAATGCAGTGATGTCCGGAATGTACGCCGTTTTTGCTGCCGCTACGCCGGCGCGTGCTTTCTCGACTGCTTCCTCAGCGGCGCGGATCTCTGGATTCTCCTCCCAGGCCTCTTTGACGTACTCCGCTTTCGGAAGCGTCTCAAAATTTGCATCCGCCTCGGACTCGAGATCCAATTTTGTGTCCAGCGGCAGGCCCAGCAGGTCGTTCAACTCGACCATGTAGTCTTGGATCTTGAGATCCGCGGTGAGCACCGACTGCTGGCCCTGGAGGAGTTCTGCCCGGCTTTGCAGCGCTGCGACCTGGAGGGCGCTTCCGTTGCGGACATTGTTTTCGTTCTCACTGAGATTTTCGGCAGAGAACGAGGTCTGCTGCTCCGCCGCTTTCTTCTGAACCTGCGCGACCAGAATGCCATAGTAGAGTGCGTGCACTTGCAGCGCGATCTCATTCTCCGCATTCTTCAGGTCGTCCCGCGAACTGGCGACCTCCGCAGCCGCGATGCGATTTTCTTGGTGGATACGCAACAACTGCGTCAGAGGCTGGGCGATCATCGTGCCGCTCGAAATGAAGGTCTTCTTGCCCTGTGGCAGCGTCGTATTGACGTTGGGAATGGGCGCGCCTGTGGCAGTCCCAAAGGCTCCCGGAGGAATCGAGAGGTTCTGCAGTTCGCTGATATGGAGCGCGTTGGATTGATTTGTTATGACTGGAAAATAATCTGAGCGAACGCCCTCTTTTCTGTGTTCGTTTTCCTGGACTTTGAAGCGCGCGATCTTAAGGGCTCGGTTCTGTTCGAGTGCCAGGCGAACCGCTTCCGAAAGTTTCAGGTGTCGAACTTCGTCGGTCAGAGCCGCAGTGCTGCAAAGGAGAAATACTCCGGCGCTTGCCAATATCCGGAGAAATTGTCGGCGAGTCATGGCATTTTCCTCAAGTCTTGATAGCTGGGTTTTATCGGGTTCATAAACAACATGATCAGCAAAAAGGCTGCCGCCACGCCGGCAATAAGCACAAAGCCGTCGGCGATGGCCAGCGTATAAGCCTGCGCGTGCACTTGTTGACCCAAGAGTGCGCCTGCGCGCGCTTGCGCTTCGTCCGGCCCTGACGAGCTGGGTAACATGCCGAGGCTAACGATGCGTAGGCGTTCGTCCGTGAGCCAGTTACCAACCTGCACGTGAAGCCCAAGCATGTTGGAGTGAAACTCTTCCCGAACCGTGAGGAAGCGATTCATGAGGGACACGCCGACTTGGCCGCCAAAAATGCGGAACGTATGCATGAATCCGGAAAGCGTAGCGGCTGCGGCGGCGCTGTTGAGCGCCCCCTTTTCTAACCCCACCAGAACGATGCTGCTTACTAGTCCGACGTAGGCGCCGGCGAGCCCGGTGGCCATTAGAAGTTCCAGCATCGCGAAGCTGGTTCCCGACCAGGATGAATCGAGGTGCGCACAAACCAGCGAGCCTAACGCCACTATGGTTAGACTCGCGGCCAGGATGAGCCGCGAGTTGGTGAAGAGAATAGCGGCAGCTACCAGCCACACCACGGCGAATTGGGGCAAGGCAATCCAGGCGAGAGCGTGTCCGGTTTCCACAGCTCGATATCTTTGGATGTTGCCGAGAAAACCGGGAATAAGAATGATGCTGGCCAGATGAACGAATTTGAAAACGAAAATCGATAAGGCCAGGATGACCAGGTTCCTTGAATTCACGAAGGAGAGATCTACCAGCGGATTCGGCTCCAACATCCTTCTGACACAAGTGGCGGCGAGTAAAAAAAGTCCAGCAGCCGTCATGGCAATGATCACGGGCGAATGGAACCAGTCCAGACGCTCGCCTTGATCGAGAGCTCCGTAAAGCAGGCCGAGGCTCAAACTGAAATAAGCAAATCCGCGCCAGCTTGGAGCAGGCAAGACCGGGTTGCGGCGGGGAACGCCGAAATATACGCAAAGCATCATCAGGGGCGTCACCAAGGCGGCGTGCCAAAAAATCCAGCGCCAGGAAAGATGGTCGGCATACCAGCCTTGCAGCGCCGCTGCCACGTTGCTCGTGAAAATAATGTCCGCGGCGTAGGCCGCGATGCCAAAAATGATCAGGCGCTTCGGGAGCGAAGTAAGAACGAAGGTCATGGTGAGGGAATAAAAAGTCCCGGAGGCCAAGCCGGCCAGCACTTCCAACGCCAACATGGCCCAGAAATTAGCTGAAAACGGCAGGAGAATGGCAGTGATCGTAAAGACGGAGGCGGCGAAAAGGAGAATGCGGCGCGGACCGTAAATTGCACTCAGGAACACGCAGAAAACGCCGCTGAACATCATGGCCATATTCAGCGCCGTGGGCAGCCAGGAGGCTTGGTCGAAACTGAGTCCGAGGGCACCGCGCAGATCAGCAAGTCCAACACTGAGCAGCCGGCTGTTCATCGTCGCAATGCTCGCGCCCAGAAAGACCCCGAGGACTCCGACGTACGGATTTGTCGAAAGCTGAGCGGGCGCTTTGGCCGACGCTGCGGGTATCGCGCCTTGGGCTGCTGCTGCACTACTCAAGTGATTTGCTCCAGAATCATTCCGAAACCGCAGTCGTGCGGACTCTGGCAATTACCGACAGGCCGGGCCGCAAACGTTGAGCCATGGGCTGTCCCGGATCGAACACAATCTTGACGGGGACGCGCTGCACGATTTTTGTGAAATTGCCGGTGGCATTGTCCGGCGGCAGTAAGGCGAATTGCGAACCGCTGGCCGGGGCAACTTGAACGAGCTTTCCTTTCAGATGCACGCCAGGAAAGGCGTCCACTGAAATTTCTGCTGGAGCGCCAGGCCGCATGTGCCGCACCTGGGTCTCGCGAAAGTTTGCTTGCACCCACGCGTCGCTCTGAACCAGCGACAGCACTTGGGTTCCTGGGCTGACCATCTGCCCCGGGCGTACCTTGCGTTCGCCGACGACTCCCTTCTCCGGAGCATAGATGCGCGTGTAGTCCAAATTAGTTTTGGTGGCGTCGAGGGAGGCCTGCTTTCCATGCAGATCGGCGAGGAGTTGGGCATCGCGCGAATCCAGCACAGCGCGGGCTCGCGTTTCGGCAATCACAGCAGTTTGGTTGTTGGCCAGGTTTGCTTTTGCTTGTTCGAGATCGGCTTGGCGCGCTAATTCCTGGGCTCGGTATCGCTGCTCGTCGGCGACAGCCTGTTCGAGATGCTGCTGGGTGGCCGATTTCGTGGCGATCAGCGCTTCTTGGCGAGTACGTTCTGCGAGAGTTCGATCGACGTCGGCCTTGGTGGCCTCGATCGCTGCCTGCGCCGCAGAAATCTGTGCTTTGGCAAGATCGATTCCCGTTTTTGCGCGGTCGATCTTGGCGTCTTGCAGATCCTTCTGGCGCCGATTGTCCTCGATAGCCGCTTTCGCGGCCTCGACGGCCGCTTCTGCCTGTGCCACTTGCGCACGGAAATCATCGTCTCGCAATTGGACCAGAAGGTCGCCGGCTTTTACCGTCTGATAGTCGTCCACGAGAACCTTCGCGACCACGCCGGAGACTTTTGTGCTGAGCGGCGTCAGGTCGGCGCGCACGTAGGCATCATCAGTTTCTTGTTCGGCTCGTTCGCTCGCCCAGCTGTCCCAGTTCCCGATGATGGCCACCAGAATGCCCGCCGCCATTAGAAAAATAAGAGTAGGGACGAGATACGGCTTTAGCTTTGCGATTAGCGTTTGTAGCATTTGCAGCTCCTTCAAAGCTGGCTTGTCCACTCAGGTCGGGTCGCCACTGAGAATGGGTTTTGCAACCCATGGGCCAGGAGCCAAGTTCCCAAATTCGCTTGGAAAGCCTTTGCTTTCATTGAGTTGTCAAGGCCACGCCCACGCATCGAGCGCCTGACCAGTGCCGATGAAGTCATACTGTTGACGCGGGCGTCAAACCCTGTCGCAGCGATTCTAGTTGTTGGGCAATGATAAGTTCGAACTCCAGGGCCATCGAAGCTTCTCAGGTTTGAGTCAGCCTCGTTCGGCAAATTGGATGCCCAGGTTCATGACCGTTCAGGCCAGTGTTCGCGCTGACAGAAAACACAGGTAGGACTGCCTGTGCTACCAAATCTCTTCAACTCATGAAGACTGTACGGAATAAACGAATCATCTCCGCGAACGCCAGGTCCGTCGCCTCTGGATCGAAACGCGGCCCTTCATCCCGCGTAAATGCATGCTCGGCTGGATACAGCAACGTGTTATACCTGACGCCAGACTTCTTCAGCGTCCGGTCAATTGTTTCCCGTCCCGCGTCGGGCACGTGTGGGTCCTTGGTCCCGAAGATCATCAGAAGTTCACCGCGGATTTCTCTTGCGCGGGCCAACGATCCGGCATCGGCGTCCTGACCGAGCTTGCCATCATGAATGCCCGTTCCGTAGTAGCAGACCGTTGCGCGGACATCGGGCTGGAACGCCGCTCGAAACGCGAGGTGCCCGCCGATACAGAAACCCACGACACCGATTCTCCCTGGCGCGACTTTCGGATGTGTAGAAAGCCAGTCCAGGCCCGCGTGGCAATCGGCATCGAAATGCGCAACCGGAGTCTTTGCAGCATCTTGCTGGCCGCGGGTTCGCCCGGCGTCATCGAAGGGAATCACCGTTCCCGGCGGCTCGATGCGCCGATAAATTTCCGGCGCAGCAACAACAAATCCGTACCCGGCCAGCCGCACGCAAGTGCGCAATAGCGGAGGGGTGAGCTGAAAAATATCCGAATAGCACCAAATGCCGGGATATTGGCCTTCAGCCCTGGGCGCAGCAACAAAGGTTCGCATCGGCGAGCCCGGCAGCGCAATGTCAGCGTATTCGGTGGTGACTACCATTTGCTTGTGCGCGAAAATTCTGGCCGAGACGCGCTAGCCAGTCAATTCCTGAATTCACGCGACGGACTGCTGTTGACCCTGACGATCTACTTCCCCTTCCCAGCAGAGCAGTTCTGCATAGTTGTCAAACTCTTCGCTGAGCAGCCATTGTTCAGCTGCTTTCGCTTCCTTCTTATTTCCCAGGACATCAAAAATGGCCTGATTGACCACTGCCAGAAATAAGCGCTTTGCTGCATGCGGGTGGAACTCGTCAGTTTGATATGTCATGTGGGCCGCTCCCCTTTCCTTTTGTTAATATCCCGCACCAACAGTCGCTCTATTGGAAGCACGGGGAAGCCCAATAAGGCCGGACGGTAAATAGTTGAAAGCAAACGAGCGTAGTTGTCTCACGATTACTTTCTTCTAGTAACCCTCCACTAGTTTTTGACGCTAGTGCCAATCCGCTGCCAGTGAGTTCGAGTTGAACGAACGTCAAGTTATCCCGAATCTTCGTGGCTCGAGACGGGGCTGCATCTCTCGTATTCCGGTCTGCATCGAAAGCTTGATGCGTGTCTTACTGCTCAATCTCGGTGTTGATTCCCTGCAGGCTGCCAACAGTTCGTTGGCTAGCCAGGGATACGACGTTGCCACAAATCGCGGCTTGGCAGTCGATCAGGTGCTGGCACTGTCGCCCGAAGTGTTGGTCGCGGAAGTAACGCCTTCGGATCTTAGCTGCTGTGGACTGATCGCCCAGCTCAAGGCCCGCCCGGAGACGGAGTCGTCACTCAAGATCGTGATGGTCGTTCAAGGCGGCGCCGTGGAGCGCGCCCGCGCCTTGGACCTCGGCGCCGATGACGTGATCTCGTTTCCCTTCGAACCGGTGGAATTTGCCGCCAGGATCCGAGCGCAATTCCGGGAACGCAAGCTCGCAAGAAGAGCTCAAGACCATGCTCAAGTACGCCGTGCAACGAGAGCATTTCGCGGATATCGTCCTCCAATTGCTGAGCCGCCCTCTTGGCAAACGCCGCTTCTGGCTGATCCCTGCTATTTTCGTGCTCAGCGCGGCCGCTGTGCTCGCGGCGATCGATCTGGGCATTTCCAGCCGCCGTACGCGCAAGGAAACTCGTCAGATGCGAGCGGAAATCGCGCGTCTGAGCAGCGGTCTGGGCCTGCAAGGTGAGCTCCTGCATCGCGCGGAGTCCACGCACGGATCGCTTGAGGTGCAGTCGCAATCTGGATCTACCACACGTGATTCTCTGAAAAGGCAATCTGAGGATCTCCGTAAGAAAGTAGCTTCGGCTGGCGGCGCGGACGCTGATTCCTTGAAGCGCCAACTCGCAAACACGCAGCATCGCCTGAAACTGCTCGAAAGCGAAGGCAAGATCGCTGAAACCGTTGTCAACAATTACGGCCCCAGCGTCTGCTTGCTCCACGTTGTTGTCGAATTCCGTGACAAGCAATCCGGCCATCCCATTCAGGTCGCCGTCGATGCTGGAGGCAAGCCGCTGGTCGACGACAAAGGCATGGTGCAACTCGCCGACAGCGGCGCGGGACCCCATCTCCAGATTGACGTCTTCGGTACCGGCTTTCTCGTGAAGCGCGACGGAAAAATCATCACCAATCACCATGTAGTCGAACCTTGGTGGAAAGACGAGGATCTAAAGCAACTCCTCGATCAGGGCGCCATCGCTTACGTTTTGTTCTACGAGGTTTACTTCCCAGGAAAAGTGGAGGGTCTGCGCCCTGATCGAGGAGTTGCTTTAGATCCTCGTCTTTCCACCAAGGTTC
>Ga0137418_10002654_pt1 | contig 16370 bp, 19 predicted proteins | sample CZODoug3_1_2_16f_FD_122242 | JGI IMG/M metagenome (GOLD analysis project Ga0137418, IMG submission 122242) | Vadose zone soil fungal communities from Angelo Coast Range Reserve, California, USA - CZODoug3_1_2_16fungal (Hybrid Assembly) | ecosystem: Environmental > Terrestrial > Soil > Vadose... | reverse complement strand
ATCAATGGCAACATCAATTGGCAAGCATTCCCAAGATTAACTAAAGCACAGTCCTGAAACAAATCCAATAAGAGAATGGCAAAGCAAAGCGGCATAATAACCTACGTTTGCAGAGATGTTTTGGATCAAATTCACCCATTTCATAATACTCGCTGGTCTGAAGGTTAAGGCCAATAAGAGCTGCTAATAGAGCAAATAGAGAGTCATGCGGTTCCACCATGAAGAGCTTGTGGAATGAAGCTCTTTGTATTACCATCTCCATCAGAGGCAACAGGCCAGATCGGACTAGGGCTCCAACTGTTTATATTGATAAACTATTTACAGGGGTTTAAAGGGTTTACTATTTAGGTTTATTTACAGCTCACTGTGTAAGCACTTTATAAACAGTTTACAGTGGCATCAGGGCTTCAATGGTGCCATATAAGCCAATAGCATCCATACTTCCAATTAAACTACCATCTCATGGATGTGGCATAATTTAGAAACTCTGACTGCCGATTTCCTCGGTTGCTGTGCCAGGCCATCCATTGCCACAATTTTCGGAGTTCAATTTGCCAGCATAAGAGACTGTGTGCCAAAAAATTTATAACCCAACTTTTAAAAAAATTGTGCCCCAATCATACCACCATCCAAGTGGAGGACATTAAAACCTCTATCTTTCACATAATCAACCTCTGCAAAGAGATCCCAATAAGCATACCGATTGGCAATAAGAGAAGCAAGATTCATTTGGTAATGACTGGCAATGAAGGAGAGGATACCTGGCAAACCTTCAACAAACGGTTTGATGCATTGTTTGCTGAAGACTGCTGTGACGGACAAGGCCGACTCCACCATATCCACCGTGGTGAGTTTGGCATAAACATGGTGGTTCAATACCTCTCCACACTGGATATAAATTTGCTCCCACTCAATTTGGTTGCTAAAAAATTGGATCAGCTTGAAGCAGAACTTGAAATCATATTGTGAGCTTTATTACTCCAGTTTGACATGAAACACTCCAAATTTGAGGTGAGTTTACTAAGTCGCTCAGTCATCTACCTGTACTGATTTAGTAGTAGATATTCACAAAAGTCACCTTCCAAATGTCATGATCAAAGACACCTACGTTGCCCTGGGCAATTCCGATGTATCAGCAAATGCAAGAGTCCCTTCATGCCAATCTGGCCAATTTTTCACTGCCTCCTTGCATGCATAGAGCTATCGAGAAAGGCCTTGTGAAACTGGGGCATTATTATGATCTCGCTAAGTTAAATCATTTTTATATTATTGCGACCAGTAAGTGCTTACTCATCACTTTGCCTGAAATCTCTCTTACAAGTAATGGATCTGACAGTTTGCCATCCAGCATTACACTTATCTTGGTTCAGGTCGATTGACAACGATTCTTACAACCGTGCAAAGGAAGTTTTCGAGTACCACCTTCAAGAATATCAAACAACCTCACCAGAACTGGCCCCACTGCAACCTGCGTCTGATCGGCCTGCAGAATCCAACTCATTTCTGGCGAGCATTGCTTGTCACTTGTCATCGTTGCTCCTCGCCATTGCCGCACTCAAACCTGCATCAGAGTTTGAGAGGTATGCTCTCTTTGAGCACGGGATTCAGGAAAGTGATGTGCTTGAGAATCCATTGCTTTGGTGGAAGGTGAATAATTTCAATGTCTCTCCTTAAATTGCTAACAATCCACTGTAGGCTCACCAACATGAATTTCCCATCATCGCATGCATGGCTTGTGATGTCCTGGCTATTCCCGGGGCCATGGTATCAGTTGAATGTCTATTCTTGAAGTCCCATCACCTCTGCACGGACCAGCATTCAACTCTCAAGGCAAAAACTCTAATGGAAGCTATGTGCACCAAAGAGTGGCTGTGGGAGGGTCTTATGAGGTGGGACTGAGCTTTCTTGAGGTGCAGATATGGTTTTTTGAGGTTCTGAATATATTTTGTATTTTTTATGTTTATAAACTGTTTATGAGGGTTTATTTACAGTTTATGTTTATTTATGACTTCTCCATAAACATAAACTAAATAGTTGGAGCCCTAGTTAGAACCACCTAAAACATCGTTTGTACAACTACTAACAATTTTTACTGAGTGTCTGCTGACTAAAACAGCAATATCAAAGCCTGGGCTTGAGCCTCACACTTGGGCCTCTGAGATTTTGATCCAGGCCCAAGCCCACTTCAAGCCCTCATCCAGGTTGGGCCTGGCTTGGGCTTAGTGTTGCCACGGTCATGACCCATGCTTTTTGAAAACAAATGAATTATGAATGCCAAGAAAATTAGCTAAAGCATGAGAATATTTGTGAAGATAGACCACATCAAAAACCAGGGAGAATTTGACTGTTAAGTGCCAACACCACTGACTACCACCTGAGGCAAGTGTTTCTATTACACCATCAGTTTGTATTCTTGGATCTTGATTTGCTTGAGAGGAGTTTCTATTTTTTGGTATTTTGGGGTGCTTTGGTTGGTCACACTTTGGTATGTTCAGTTCCAGAGGGTGATCATTTTTTCTCTTGTCATTCCTTTATTTTTTTGTTCTTTTCTTTGGGAGCATCAAACCTCAGGCTGTACACAAATCCCATCCTGTACATATTTTACTGTTTGTAATGTCATTTGCTTAATTATCTGGGTCCTCAGTTTGTGCAGGAGCATTATCTCCAACTGTACCATGACTTGTAATATACCAGTATAGCACTATGGATAGTTTTAAAGAGCATAATCTGATTTTTTGTTTCTATTCTTCATCCTCTGAGATCACCTCATTGACATTGTTATCTAATGTGTCAAATATCTGTAAGTTGTCCCAAGCTTCTAAACATCTACCATATTGGGTTTGGGGGTCCCATATGATATGGGTGTACAATATGATATTTAAAATTTGAGAAATAATATACTAATTTCAAATATCACATTGTACACCCATATTGTATGGGACCCCCCAAACCCAATATGGTGGATGGGTAGGAGCCTGAAGTCATCTGCATGTATTTCAATGTTGTTGTTCTTCACTTGTGGTGATGAGGAAAGCTTGCAAGGCAGTGATTTTGATGGAAAAAGCTGGTAGTGCTTAGTACCAAAAGAGATAGTAGAAGACATCACTGGATGCAATATTTGGTTATGATCCACTGGAACACTTGTATGCCAACATAGGAGATAGCCACGACATTGGAGACATTAGGTACAGCTGCATGTTTGCCATTTTTGCTGCCCCCTTTTGAATAAAGCACAATAATTGTACAACCATAAAACCTTTTGTCAGAAATTCATACACAAGGAATTTTCTGACCTACTTTGTCCAATTCTCACACCAGATGCCATAAATACAATGCAGACATCCACAATCAGCAAATTTCTGACCAGGCTAATACAAGCTTTGCCAGAGTGCACCAGAGACATATTCCTCAAACTTTGATCATATTGTCATGACAGTCACCATCACTGCTCTCAAACCTTGTGCAAACCTGTTCATACCGGTTGTCACTGATTGTTGTCCCTGTCCATGAAAGACAACCAAATACATAGTTAGGATTTTAATTACTGCTGAATTGACTTACTTTGTATTCTTGCCATTACTGTTATGGTTGCTGCCATCACCATCACTGTGCATGGGGATCATGGCTGATGTTTTATGGTTTTGGAAGTGCCAGTGCCACTGACCCATTTTCTCAAAAACTTTGTCCATATGTACCAGGAAAATGAAAAAATTTGGAGGGTAAAATACAAGTGGTTCAGACACATTCAAACCCATCTGAAAGTGGGTACTTACCTGAACTGCAGACTGAACTTTGTGTTTGGTTCTGGTAGGGGCCTGAACTTCAGACAAGACTTTGTTTACATTCAGAAGAGTTCAAGTTTGAACTTGGGTTCAGAACCAGACTATGGCAGCACTAGAAGCCTCGTGTTGATTTATATACCAGTACATCCATCTAGGGCAGCAGTTTTCATGCTACTGACAGATCCGAATGAGGGGTTTTTAAGTTAGCTGTAACCCTTCTAGATGATAAGATCTCTGATCAGCCTTGCCTTCGAAATCTGGAAATAGATGGCTCCCAATTCAGCCAGCACCCAAATACCATTTGGCACCCTTGGGAGCCTCTCAATGCATCAGGAGGCTCATGGGCCTCCCTGTGACTTATTATAATTTCATACTTACAGTAATGACTCTTCCAAGTGGCTCTTCCTTTCACCAACCAATATGCCCTCACAATCCACCATTCAGACCATTTGACGTCTTGACTCTTCACAATGCCATGTAGTTCGCATCTCTCCCACCTGGCTGACAAAATTATATTCAAGTTCAGAAAGGCCTTGGCCAGGCCTGTTGCATCCCTAACTACAATAGAAATTATGCTCATCACACCATCATCATAAACTGCCAGCTCAATCTTGCTAGACAAATGGCTCTCGAGGAGTCATTTAGTCATTTGAAACAGAAGGGTTTGGATGACATGACCCAAAGTGCAACCAATCGTGACATGTTCATTGATGATCCCATAGACCTCAATGGAGACTACACAGACATTGAAGATCCACAGCCTCAAAACCAGATGCACAAAAATGAGATAGGCAAGGCAAGACTCAGAGGCTTTATGGTACATGGAAGGATCTTGTTCCAGTGCAGCCAGACTGGCCCCCTTTCACATTGTCAGGTCATCCATGGCCTTTTTCAAACAGTTCATTTATTAATTAACACAACCATTGCCTGCAAAAGCAGCACATGGACTTGGCAACCTGTGGTGGGAGCAAACAAGCCAAATTGTCACCATCTACCACATGGTTTCTTTTTCTTGATTGATAGCTACTTTACACCCATCCTCTGTCATCAACACCATAATGATTTTCCACTTCACTCAGGGGACTCACATGCTACATCACTAATGACACTCGCACTCACTTGCACTTACACTTGCACTCACACTCACTCACACTCACACTCCCACCCCCACCCACACCCACACTCATGCTCAATCCCACACACTCACATTCAAATACTTTCTTGCATTAGAACTTGTATCCAATCTGCTTGCAATCATATGCACCCATGTCTGCATCACTCAAGTCATTTGTTCAACATATCCCTCCTTATTCTCATCACAACAATGATATCAATGCCATCAACTGGCCAATGCATAATTGTTATTGCATCACTTATGCTCACTTTAAGGTCATACAGTTGAAGGAGAAGGCTTGGATAGGGCAATACTGTTGATGCTTGATGGTGTTTGGGTTTCTCTTTTTTTCTATACTCTCTGTTCCATTTGCTTGATTTTGTTTTTCTTTCTCTTGACTATTCACTATGGAAGCTATCATGCCACCAGTGGCCCTTTTAGGATGCAGAGTGCTAGTCCATTCAATGTCCTGCTACTGATAGTCATCATTTCTGCTCTGTTGAGGCATGTCATAGACATTGTCCTGAGTTCTTGATGGGCAAAGGCAGATATCAAAATATAAACAATAAACAACAATAGTGGGGGTTTGGTGCAGCCATTCTTTTGATCACAAACTACTGATAGGTTGTTTAGCAGTGTATAAAATATGCTTACAATTACTAATTCTTCTGGTAGGAGTTTCCAAAATACCCACAAGGAGCTCGGCTTGCCTTTGTGCTGTAGTCAGATCACCATCCAAATAATTGTCTCAAATGCGTTCTTGGGAATGTTTCCAATGCAATATCTTGAGCCTTTTGAGTGAGAGGATTTTCAAATCATCCATGGAGAGTATTAAGGCGGGGTCTCACAGTCCTGGCTTAAATTCAGAAGGTGGAATACAAAACAAGTCAATTTGTATTATGTTTGTGCCATGATGAGGAAATAAAATTGGTATCATCAGAAATGGACATACTTGGTATATATGTGTCATAAATTGATGCTAAAATTTAAAATGATCTGGTAGTGTGATTGTTGTCAGTCCAAACTCAAGTACGGAGTGTAGCTATGTACTACATGGTCAACAAATTAGAAGTGTGCACACAATTGATTTAGTGGCTCTGATGGGATATAATCAATGCATAATGTAGAGCATATGCTCACAATCACTTGAATGTTGCTCTGACAGTCACATGTAGTAAATTTCAGCCAGCTGAACACACAAAACATATCAGGAAAACCTCACAAAAATTCAGCATGAGATTTATTCAACATCTGATTGGCTCAGAGCCTTCCCTGAGAACATATGGCAGATCTGAACAGTGAGTACAAGTCTGATCATGAGTGTTGTGAGGCTCCCAATCCTCTCATACCTCTTCACCATCCAGTATCATGTGATCTGCATTACTGAAATGGAATGTGATCAACACAAATTCAAACTTTGCCTCTTCATTCTGACCACTACATCTCAAATGACAAATCTCTGGCTCTGTGCCCTCAAGATCTCCCAGCACAATTTGGATGTGCTCCATGGTGTAATATTTCCATGCAGTCACTAGCCCACTGAATTTACTTGGACATCTCATGAACTATCCCTTGGACTTCCCACTCACCTGTGCTTAAAATACAGCTCAGAGCTGCTGTTTGCCCCACAGATGCCTGTATCATGATCTAGGAACCCAGGTATTATCCTTGGCACAAATTAAACTGCCTTGACACAATGAGCCTGTGCACAGGCTGAGGGTATTATGGTGTCCAGGAATGGTCGGGTTACAGAGGGATAGTCAAAAATACAGTATGTTCGGTTTAGTTCCCAAAATTTCATTTGTTTATCTGGGACAGTTTTTCCCCCTTCTGCCCTGCATATTGTGACAAACAGCTGGTATGTCATATGTGTATTTGCCTGACCCACATTATACTTATATTATTACTCCACCCACTCTATTTTTGAGCCTTCAACTAGATGTGCCAGAGAGCCTTTACCCCTTATACACATTGGCTCCCCATTCCTTCCCTTGCATTCTTGCACTGGATGGCATGTACTCAACATAAATGTAGTAATTCTAGCCCTTGGAGTCATATCTATCAAGTGATTGAATGAAAAAGATTACCTGGAATATATATATAGGTTCACAAGGCTGAAAAGACTGCAATTTTGAAGGGGAGGCTGGGGAGTCTGGTGAGCCACTGAACCCTCCAATCAGTAGGCTGAGGCTGAGGCTTATCTCCAGGATGGGTTTCAATTAACCTAAAAACCCCATCACATTGATTGGCCTCATGCTGCCTAGGCTGAAACAAGACATGCTCCACTGGCCATTCATATGCAAGGCTTTAGTCCAATTGAAGATGGGATGATGTGCCAGAAAGACGAATCTGTACGGTGCCAACTGATCAAGCAGTTTCATGCCATAATAAAGGAGCAACAAGTACAAGGTGTTGGCACTGGAGCTGAATACATTGTCCACTGGTGGCCTGGAGATGAGGATGGCAATGGGGAGTCTTCTGAACCTGCCTAGCAACAGGCAATGCAGCAATTGCAGCAGCGGTTGCAACTCAGATGGCAAAAAAAGGCTTTTATTAAATTATATAATGTCGATCTGCACCTACTTATCATGTCTTGTAGGCTCTGACACATAAGAAAACAGTGTTCAAGACAGCTAAGATCCCTTGCCTCACCATCATTCTTCTGTTCAGTATTGAGATTTTGTGGCCAAGGGTGAAGTTAATGGTGTTATGATCACAGGGGGATCAGGCTCATTTATCATCTAATCCACCCTCTGAATATCCAAGCACTGATTGATATTGCTCTGCAGGTGGCAAAACAAAATTCACAGAAGATTTCAACCCCCTATGGATCTCCAAATTCAAAAAAATGAATGCCTTCAAAGTCTGGAACAACACAACAGACCCAATGCTATTCGACATGGTCAAACTGCATCACACATGCAATGAGAAACCATTAATTAGCTCCAACAAGAGAGGCTATCTCATGGACATTGAGGGCCCACAAATGGCAAGAACCAGGGTGGGTAAGTGTCTATGGGCGCACCAGTGGCAAGAACCAATGTGGGTGAACATAAGTGGGCATGAGTGAGATGAACATGCAAGCAAGAATGCATATGGGCATGGCAGGAACCAATGCAGGCAAATATGCACAAGTGCAAGTGGGCAGGTAGACAAGAACAAGCATGTGCATTGGCACCATGCACCACTTGCCCCCCTTATCACCTTGCCCAATGCTCTGCATTCACATTCATTTTGTAGAAAGACTCACAAGTCCCATTGGTATTGTGTGACACTGCATGTTTTATAGCATGGGTGCCCACACCTGCTGCAGTTTGGACTACTGTATTCATGGCTAAAGGTGCACAAGGGACCTGGTGTGTGACACACATCAGCAAACTCTGATTTTGAGCCATAGATAATCGCAAAAGTCATAGCCATACATAGCAGTCACAGCAGCCACAGTTCTCGACAGATTGCGCACGTGGCTCGACAGCCCTCCACAGCAATCAGTGACTTCTGGACAGAGCTGTACAGCACTTCCACAGAACTTCTCACCTCAAAACGTTCTAAGTCCAACATCCTCCCGATAGGTCTATGTTTGTGGGAAATGCTCACCATATAAAATCAACTGCCGCATCAACTGTTCAACATTCTCTTACTCCACCATCATGATCTCCAACCGCTGTCTATCTGCCCCAAACAACGGCCGGCTCTGTTGTGCATTTGATATGCACCCTCTTTCATATACTTATCCTCACATCTTGTCAAGTGCCATGTCTTTCAATGCTGTCCATGTGTCAAGAATAACACAACATGCACTCAACTTCCCACACCAGGGTCCATAGTTCGGTAAGCACCATGTTTTTTGTTCTGCCTGGCGGTTGTTGCCCTAACAGCTGTCCATAGTCACCCATCCCTGTACGTACTCAATGTAGTATCACTCGCGTCCATCGTCAACTGACTCCGATGCTGTTGGCCTCTGACAGACAACCTGAGCCTGCCGACGCAGCACCCATTATGCACTCAACAATTGTGCGTGGTATTCATTCTTGTTTGCAATGTTAATGCATCTATCCACATCAACAATGCCAACATCGAGCAACCCAGACCAACAGCACAGCGCACCCCCACCCGACAACGCAACTGCGGTTTACTTGCGGGACACCCTATAAAGACTCGCGATGACATATGTTGAGAACACATCAGAGTTAGAGGGGCATATGGTGAGTAACCCGAGTTCATCCAGCAGGCTTCAAATCTAACAGCTCATCAAATTTGATAACCCTTTTTGCACAATTTGCTAACTCTGTCTGGTGAGTACATCCTTTCTTCATTTACCAACTTAAACTAATGTACATGCAACCATTGTTGAATTCACAGTTAACTGTTATTCAGCAATGCTGCGGTGGATGAGACGACGGGTAGTGAGATATAGACGGCACGGTACCATGATGTTTTGACGCACTTTGTTTATATTAGTCTACATGATCATTGTAGTAGCTAGCCAATAGATCTATTTGTCTTTTCCCCGTGTATATACCACGTAACTGCAAGAATGAAGCTGGAATGGGGTCTAACGAGGCCAAAACGAAGCTGGGATTTTCTCTATTACCATTTCAGGATGAGCTGTCCATATGTTACTAGCGGTCGCCTTCGTCGACGGGCACCTTGCTTCGTGGCAAGCAGGTTCTAATTACAATATACACTGTACATGTTGACTAAATACATAGATAAATGATGTCCGTGTTTGTGTTCTCTTAGCGGTTGGGCTTGTTGGGTGTTTTGGGACCATGTGTTAATCTGCAAAAAAACTGTTGCCTTGTGTTAAATGTGGCCGTTTGTTTTCGGCTATGAACACGAACCAATCGAGAACGTCTGCAATGTGAGTGAGGTCACTGCTGCGCATGTTCACGAGGCCTCCCTTATAAATGGATTTCCTGAAGATAAGCAGCTCACAAGTCCCCATGTCTTTTGGTGGGAGGTCAAAGTGAAGTTGGGAGCAAAGCACGTAGAATTTGGGGGGACGGGGGTCGTTCTGGACATTTTTAGATATGACCCAAGCGGAGGTGATGGTTGTGTCGTTGTCAAACCATCCAGTGGCGCGCGGGACGGTAAAGCCGTGATTGATGTTTATGTGGTCGACGGTGATGGGCACGAGCCCCCTCGCCCTCTTGATGCCGTAGTAGTACGCGTGTAAAGCACCCGGCTGTGACATGCGTGTTTAGCGCGTTGTTTCGACATTAATTAAGACGGTTCAAACCGTGATGCATCTTTTGTACGTGGGGGCGATTGGCTTGGGGCCGTACAAGGCACGGATATCGAGGAGACTGGTGTGGTTGTTGGGTACGGTGAGGGTACGCATTAGGCATGTGCTTACCGGTCCATGGTGTAGTCAATATGGTCGGCATCGGACGGCCTCAAGTCCACCAATTTTTGTGATGTGCTGGCTTTTCGAAATACGATCATTTCCAAAGGCCTAATTGGTGGCGTGGGTCCAGGGTCATGGTAATAGATAAGGAATGTACTGTTCGTTCCGGAAAAATGTTGTTTAAAGGTGTGTATGGTGTTGGATGCGGTGCGGAAATGGTGATCGAGTTTTGGGACCGAATATCCGTCGTTGACAGCGTAGTGGTCGGTTTCAATTAGAATGTAGCCGGCGCGAAGCTGTACGCCGACATAGTATGCTCGGACGTGTGATGTCTGTTAAACAAAGTCAGTGGTATGAGTGGGCTTGGTTGAAAATAATCTTACTGTGCAAATAATGGGCGTTGGAATGGTTGGGGTAGTGGTGAGGGGGTGGCGGTAGGTAGGTGCTGGGCACTCGTTACCGTGTTACCCCTGTAAATGTTTAATTATGCCGGATGGGGAGATTGCGCTGGGCTGGTTTTGGAAGATTTTTTTACTTTTATGGGAATGGATGTCGGTACATGCTTGCACGGGGGGCAAACAGTGTGAGTGGTGCCTTGCTGGTAAATATCCTTGGTCACGCAATGGTAAGGGATGAGCTGAGGTACCGTTGGTAACGTGCGGCACATTGTTGGTGGGGGTAAACAAGGCCAGGTCGGAAGTCGAGGGGATCGTTTAGTTACCGCGAGGGGTTGTTCGTCATGCCGGTGGGATCGGCTCAGGTGTATGTTCAGTTGGTCAAGTCCCGGTTTTCTTTGGGGAAGGGCTAGACACAAGGGTGGACAGTTGAGGCCGACCAGGGGTTGCGATGTCGAATATGGCGGGGTGTCTGTTTTTGGCGTGTTGTCTGTTCTCTGCTATCTACTGCCATGTCCTCCTTGAACAGTGTTGTACGTCGTTGGCCCATTTCTGTATTGCCGCAATATAGTTTCACCGAATTTCAACACACGGGATTCACGGTAACGGTGGAGATCATTGTTGGTTATGAGGAGGTGCGGTCGGGACTGCTTGCGTGGCATGGTATGTCAATCACTTTCATCACGGTGGAATTTTTGCACGAACCGACATGGGTGGTGTGGGTTTTCTTTTTGACATATATCAGGTTTCGAGTTTTTTCGGACGAGTTATGATCCTCGACAGGACCTACAGATTTCGTACCCTTTTTGGCCATTGCTTGACGTCGTTTTGTATAGGCGGCCGGGGCCGACATTCGATGCTCTTTGGCACTATGAGATGATGGGTGAGATTCAGCAAGTTGTCGCACCTTACAGATGTCTCATGGCTACGTTAGGTGGTGTTCTGGACGTTTGGGCTGTCAGGGACATGCAGGGGATCATGTATGTATACATATTTTTGAGGACGGTCCCAGGTTTGCCTGTAATGGTTTATCAAGATGTGATTTCACGTTGATACATTGTCTGAAAATGTGATCTTTGTTGCACTGCACAATATGTCGTGCGGTTTAAATGGATGTCGTGGGGGGATGAGGACAGATGTTGAGCAGGGTTTGAGTGACCTCTTCGGCGCATCGTCGTCTCCCCTTAGTCGTGGCTGTTTCCTGGTGAGTAGGATGCAGGTGTGGGAAGCCTTGGCATGGTTGAGGGTGAACGAGGCATTGTATGAGAATATGGCTGTCTCGTTGAGCGTGTGACACAACCGCGACTTGCCAATTTCACGAGCAGCACAAAAGCATTCGTTCAAACCATTGGCTCAAAGACAACGCCGCCAAGAAATTAACATACTGTAAATACATGTAAGTTGTAAAACATCGAGCCCACTATTTTAGTTAAAAAAGGTTCAGGCAGCGGTAGGTTATTTAAATAAAAATGTACATCGTTCGTGAGCTTTCGTCCCATTGTCAGTGTGTGCAATCAGGCTTTGTCCTTGCCCGTTCCGTTTTTTTTCCTGCCGAGGCTGCGTGCGCCCGGCCGGCCGCCTGAGTTCTGCATGTTGTCGATTGTGCTGGGGTGGTGGGAGTCTTGTGGCGTGGTGGGCACGGTGTTGCTGTTGGCGGGAAGAAGTCCCACAGAGTGGGCGGGGGAAGGCAGAATGGCAGGTGTGATTGTGGACGCAGTGATAAGCGGGGGCGTGGGCAGAGTGGAGGTGGATGGATTAATCTGTGCCTGGAAGGGTTTGGGTCGGAACGGGCCATCCAACATATTTTTGCGCTTGTAGTCATTAGCTTGTTTGGGTACGGGATCTTTCAAAATAATTATCTGTTGTACGAGGCCAGTAAAGGAGTCGAGGACGCGACCTGTCTTGGAGTCTTTGATGCGGTAGTGTTTTAGGCAAAAATGAACTTCGACAAGGGCACCTTTCAAGACCCCGTTCACGTTGGGTGGGGAAACATATTGGTCATTTCTGTACACGGGAAGTGGTTGCACCTGATGTGAAAACTTTATCGTTTGCAATTCCTTTTGTAGTTCATCAGGAATGGGCCAGTTCGCTGTCGTTTCGTCCACGACAAGTGTGTCGGCTGTTGTTTTGGGCAATACATGATGTCGTTCATTGACTTTAGTCAATGAGTGGATGGGGACTTACTTTGATCGAGAAGGTCGACTGCTTGTGAAGGTGGGAAGTCATCTTCAAGCTGTTCATGTAATGCATCGGGTGGAGGGGTGGTAGACAGCTCGGCCAAATAAACGGTGCCCGGTATGCATCCGGCGTGGATTACAGGGTGAGCGCTGGGATTAGGGTTAGGCTTTGGTATGGGCTGGTAGATAAACACCAATTTAAAAAAATAAGTTTGTGCAATTAAAAAAAATACCGTACAATGTCTCTCTCCTCGAATACGTTCACAGAAAATCTGATGTTGTGAATCTTTTCGCCCTCTCCCAGTAGAAGGTGCTCGCGATTTTGAGTGGAGGCAATGTTGGCCTGCAGTTTGGCGAGTGATTTGAATGCGGTGTCAAAGTCTTGCGCAAACGTGTCTTCATCAGGGGGCCCAATCATAAAAGTGTATTTAGCCTTGCGCAGATTCCCCCATGTGTTGGTGGGAAACCAATTTCCTGCGGGACCGCAGAACACGCGATCCTTGTTGACTTTGCCGACAACGATAAGGATAGAGTCCTCCTTGTCCCGTTTGTTTTTGAGCATGCTGGCGGAGCCATCCTGACCCCAACCCACAGATGACAAGAACGTGGGGGCCAAAACATAGTTGGACAATGTCTGCAGTTGGTCGCGGTGTTGTGGGCTGTTAAATGGCATGTTGTAGTCGATGATGAAGCAACAAAACCTTTGGTGAGTTGCCCGATATAAAAAAGGGGCGAAAACAAAGGAGCTTGGAAGGATCTTGGCGTGCGGGCGGCACAGGTACACCGTGCTGAGAAAATTGCAAAAAGGAGCAAGTTGGGAGGGGCTGCGTCGGTGTTCGGTAAAGGTGATGATCGGTGCTCGATGAGGTTGGTTAGATTCCGGATGCGGCTAAAATGATTCCATACTCATTATTGTTTTCAGAGGCATATGGCGCTATACACCGACGGCGCTGAGATTGCGATCGATGTTGGAATCTTGACGACAACAGAAATACAGGATGCGGTGACCTCAATTAAATTTGGCAGGGCAGACAGACGGAGCCGGCCGCACCTCATGGAAACAATAAGTCAGCTTCCTGTTCATGCTCAAGATCAAATCCGGGTGACTGCCGCCAAAAAAAGGTCGGACAGTTCTGTTTCAACTATGAATGATCGCGTTTTCAAGCGGACGAAAATCACGCACATGCAAGGCCAAGGCCATGAAGATATCTCTGTTTCGTCACCAGACACAGATGATGCCTCTTCCTGGGACAATAACGATTTCATGAAACCCCAGTCGCAAGACATTGTGGAGCGGTGTATATCTAAATTCATTGATGCGACTGGAAACGCTGCCGTCGCGTCGGCGGTTTGTGTTGCGTGTGCTAGAGAGGTGGCTCTTGCACAAACAGATTCAATGCTTATTTCGGCTATACCGCATGGATATTTGTTATCGCCTTCCGAACCGCATCACGCACACGTACTGTCCACAGGAATGCTCCTTTATTTGCCCGCAGTGACACCCACGACAGAGGGTGCACGAGGTTCTGTTTGTGGAGATTGTTTAACGAGTTTAAAACGGGCCCGTTTGCCACCGTTATCATTGGCGAATGACATGTGGATTGGTGATGTTCCCTTCGAGTTGTCGGTGTTGACGTTGCCGGAGAGGGTGCTTATCGCGAGGAATTTCCAGGCGGTGCACATCGTCAAGCTATTTCCGCAGATTAAAGGCGCTCGTTCAACAAATCGCGCGCTACGGGGGAATGTATCCAGCTATCGTATTAACACCGATGAGATTGCAGATATGGTGCAAGGTAACACTATGCCGAATCCATCGGCGATTTTGGCATCGACCATCGGAGTTACGATTATTGGACCAAATAACCTTCGTGAAAAAACAATGCCGGGTTTTCTTTGGGTGCGTAGGGAGCGCGTGCGGGAAGCTCTGGTATGGTTAAGGGCGAACAATCCATTGTATAAAGATATAGACATCTCCGCAGAAAGGTTACAGGATCTGAACGAGAACAGAGTGCCAGACGAGATCTTGGGCGGGATGAGGCGTTCAGACGATATTGAAGAGCTTGAGCGTGAGCGGACGGGTTATGTACCTGAAGATGACGACATTGTGACTGGGGGCGGGAATAATGAAGGCAATGTTGGAGGTGGGCACCGGTTGTTACATAAGAGTTTTGCATGTGCTTACCTAACATATCATTAGGGATAATGGACATTGATGAGGATGTCGACCCTGAAGGGCAAGGTTGTGATGGAGGTGGGCGACGGCGATCCATTTCTATTTTTCTGTCTTAAGATTAATGATCTGGCGCAGAACCTGGTGTGTTCCCATTACAAGCGCTCGGGGTTATAGATGTGAGCGCGTCCTATGTGGGTGACAACGAGGTGCTGGCAAACGCTATGGCGAATACATCCGCGACAAATGTGCGAAACGGCTATGCAGTACGGCATGGCAGCACATTTGTAAACGAATATGCACGAGCTGATTCAAGCGGTGCACGCACGGATGGTGGACCGGAAGACCCACACCACACTATGGGGTGTTATCCCTGGTTATGGCCATATGCATTGGGAGGGATTGAGACACAACGCCGGGTTGGTGTTACCTATAACACACATGTGCAGACATGTCTTCAGTATGCCGACCGGCGATTTCGACTTGATCCGAGCTTCATGTTCCAGGCATTCGGTGTTCTTCAGAAACGTCAGGTATGCAGCTCCGCCTGCTTACAGGTGTCCAAAAAATCGTTTCTCCAACACCAACAAGCATTCAGGTCTCTTACTGCACAGGACCTGAATGTTGCTAGTGGTGAAGAAAGTCGGAAGGTTCCATTCTCTAATCCAGTCGTAAAGGCACTCAGGGGCCAGTTATCATCAGTGAGGGCCAAAGTGATGGGGACGGACGAGTCTCGAATAAAAATTCGGAGCCAAATTCGAGGCATGAGTATTCTTAAAGGGCCTCCCTCATTATGGATTACGGTCAACCCATCTGACACCGGTGATCCTATCGCGCAGGTGCTGGCCGGTGAAGACATCAATTTGGACTTGTTTACCAACACCGTCGGACCGGACAGCGCACGACGATCATTAAATATTGCGGCGGACCCATTCGCAGCAGCTAAATTTTTCCATTTCGTCATTGGCGCCATGCTGGAGGAATTGTTCGGGATAAAAGGTTATAGTAAACAAACTCACGATGTTCGCAGAACAGACGGAATCTTCGGTAAAGTGGCATCATATATTGGTACGGTCGAAGCCCAGGGACGGGGTACTCTGCATTTGCATATTGTGGTTTGGTTGTGCGGGGCACCAACTCATGTCCAGATGGGGCAGGCGCTCAGGTCGGCAGCCTTCCGGGCAAAGGTGACGGCCTATATCGCTGCAAATATTCGTGCGGATTTAGATGGTGCGGACCAAGCGGGCGTTCTGAACATGCCGCGACATACAGGATTATCTTATTCACGCCCTGTTGATCCAAGGCAACCTGATTACGCCAGGCGCGCCAAGCTCTCCGAGCTAAATTTAGCCAAATCGATGCTACACCACGTCTGCAATAAG
>Ga0137418_10002653_pt1 | contig 16374 bp, 7 predicted proteins | sample CZODoug3_1_2_16f_FD_122242 | JGI IMG/M metagenome (GOLD analysis project Ga0137418, IMG submission 122242) | Vadose zone soil fungal communities from Angelo Coast Range Reserve, California, USA - CZODoug3_1_2_16fungal (Hybrid Assembly) | ecosystem: Environmental > Terrestrial > Soil > Vadose... | reverse complement strand
ATCTCTACGCCGAATTCATCGAGTCGAAGATCGTGAACCTCGAGGAGCCGCAGAAGAGCCAGTGCGTGCTGGTCTTCGGGCAGATGAACGAGCCGCCCGGCGCGCGCGCCCGGGTCGCGCTGTCGGCCCTCACCATGGCCGAGTACTTCCGCGACGAGGAGGGGCGCGACATGCTCCTCTTCATCGACAACATCTTCCGCTTCACCCAGGCGGGCTCCGAGGTGTCGGCGCTCCTCGGCCGCATCCCCAGCGCGGTCGGCTACCAGCCCACCCTGGCCAACGAGATGGGCGAGCTGCAGGAGCGGATCACCTCGACCAAGAAGGGCGCGATCACCTCGGTGCAGGCCATCTACGTTCCGGCCGACGACCTGACCGACCCGGCGCCGGCGACGACCTTCGCCCATCTCGACGCGACCACCGTGCTCTCCCGCGGGCTCACCGAGATCGGCATCTATCCCGCCGTGGACCCGCTCGACTCCACCAGCCGCATCCTCGACGCGAACGTGGTGGGCGAGCGGCACTACCGCGTCGCGCGCCGGGTGCAGGCGGTGCTGCAGCGCTACAAGGAGCTGCAGGACATCATCGCCATCCTCGGCATGGACGAGCTCTCCGACGAGGACAAGCTCACCGTGGCGCGCGCGCGGAAGATCCAGCGGTTCTTGTCGCAGCCCTTCGCGGTCGCCGAGGCGTTCACCGGCATCAAGGGCGAGTACGTGAAGCTCGAGGACACCATCCGCAGCTTCGAGGAGGTCCTGGACGGCAAGCACGACAACCTCCCCGAGCAGGCCTTCTACATGGTGGGCTCCATCGAGGGCGCCGTGGCGAAGGCGAAGACGATGGCGGCCTAGAAGCCATGCCGCTGACCCTCGAGATCGTCACCCCCGAGCAGCGCGCGCTGACCGTGCAGTGCGACGAGGTGCGCCTCACGGGCGTCGCGGGCGGATTCGGCATCCGCCCCGGGCACACGCCGCTGGTCGCCACCCTGGCGCCGGGGGAGCTGGCGTACGACGCGGCCGGCTCGACGCACCGCTACGCGGCCGGCGAGGGATTCGCGGAGGTCTCGGACGACCGGGTCCGCGTCCTGGTGGAAGAGGTGCTGCGCGCCGACCAGCTCGACCCCCAGCGGACGGAGCGCGAGCTCGCCGAAGCGCGCAAGAAGCTGGAGATCTTGGGTCCCGACGACCCCGATTACGACAAGGCCCGCGCATGGGTGGAGCACGCGGCGGCGCGGGCGCTGGTCGCGTCGCATCGCCCTTGAGCAGCGCCGCAGGGAGGGGCTTGTAGAAGCCCGATCTCACGGCTGCTACCCCCTCGCGCCACGCTCATGCGCGGTGACAAGCCCACTCCCGAAGAGCTCGAGCTCCAGGCGCCGGACCGCCTCGACGCACAAGGCCTGGTGCAGCTCGATCCCGATCACCCGGGCTTCCGCGATCCGGTCTACCGCGCGCGCCGCGATGCCATCGCCCGAATCGCCTTCGAGTACCAGGACGGCGAGCCGGTCCCCCGCGTCGATTACACGGACGAGGAGCAGGAGGTCTGGCGCGCGGTCTGGCGGAACCTGGCTCCCCTGCACGAGCGGTATGCCTGCAGCGCGTACCTGGGCTGCTCGCGGCTGCTGAAGCTCGACCGCGAGCGGGTGCCGCAGCTCGCGGACGTGAACCTCTCGGTGGGCCGCGCGACGGGCTTCCGCATGAGACCGGTGGCGGGGCTGGTCAGCGACCGCAACTTCCTCGGTCACCTCGGGCGGAGCGTCTTCCTCGCCACGCAATACATGCGGCATCCGTCCCGGCCGCTGTACACCCCCGAGCCCGACGTGGTGCACGAGCTGGTCGGGCACGCAGCGACCTTCTGCGATCCGGCCTTCGCGCGGCTGAACCGGGCCTTCGGCGAAGCGGCGCTGCGCGCCAGCCCGGAGCAGCTCGCCCGTGTCGCTCGCGTCTACTGGTACACGCTCGAGTTCGGCCTCTGCGAGGAGGGCGGCGCGGTCAAAGCCTACGGTGCGGGCCTTCTCTCGTCGTTCGGCGAGCTGGGACGCTTCGAGGAGCATGCGCAGCTGCGCCCGCTGGATCTCGCCCTTGTGGCGGCGACCCCCTACGACCCGACCGACTACCAGAAAGTGCTCTACGTCGCGCCCGATCTCGGCCGCACGGCGGAGTTGGTGTCGGCCTGGTTGGAGCAGCCGTAGAGCGCGCCTTTCTACGCGGGCTCCACGCCGTCGTCCGCCAGCTCGTCGTAGCCGCCGAACGCCTCGCGCAACAGATCGCACACGCCGGCGTCGGGGAGCTCCTCGTCGCGGGGTGCGCGAGGCAGCTCGATCGACAGCGCCGCCCGGGCGCACAGCTCTTCCAGCAGGAAGACCGCGCCGGAGCGCAACCTGGCGCGGTCGCGGCCGAGGTCGCGCCGCGCGCCGCAGGCGGAGCACGCTCGCTCGAGGTCGAGCAAGGCCGCGGCGCCGAACGAGATCAGCTCCGGCGCCCCCGTCTTGCCGCACGCGCCGCAGGTCAGCTCCACCGGCGGCAACGGAAAGAGGAGGAACCGCGGCGAGTCGACCACGTAGAGCGTGTAGTCGCGATATCCCGGGTCGGGTCCGTCGTCCTGGTAGGGGTCGCGCGGGCCCTCCTCCGGGAACACGACCTGCGAGACCGCCGTCGCCGCCCCGGCCCCGGCCAGGAGCGCTCCCGCGCTGGCCGCGGCGGGCAGGTCGTTCTGGTCCGGCTGGCCGGTCGCGGGCAGGGACAGGCGCTCGAGCTGCGCCTCGGACGAGGCGTCGAGGACGCCCAGATCGAGCAGCCCGCGCCACAAGCGCGCCGCCTGCGGCAGCGGGACCACCCGCCCCACGTCGTCCGGCAGCAGCCAGCGGCGATGGCACAGCTCGAGCTGCGCTGGAGTCCGGATCGGGTCGACGCGCTCGCGGCGGACGGGCATGTTCCTCGATGTGCATGCCGCGCCGCCCCGGCGCAAGCGGAGGCGCGATCCGCGCTCGTGGCGGCGAGCGCCGCCCCGGAGCATACTGCGTCCTGACGGAGGACAGGATGGCCGAGCGCGAGGGCAGCGAGAAGAAGACCCACGGGCGGCGCCGGCGCGCCGTGCGCCGCGCCCCGCGCAAGGAGGCGAGCGGGGCCGCGCCCGACGAGGCGAAGAAGCCGCCCGTGAACGGCGACTGGGCCGAGATCGCCGATCGCGCCGCGAAGAAGTTGTCGGACCTGGCCGACAGGGCGCGCCCGGCCGCGGAGAAGGCAGGCGAGACCGCCAAGAAGGTGGCGGTCGACCTGTCGGAAGGGCTCGAGGGAGCCTTCGCGAAGATCACCGCGCAGGCGCGCGATCTGATGTCCAAGGGCCAGCATACCCGCGTGCGAATCAAGTTCCGCGGCAAGCAGATCGCCGAGGTCCCCATCGCGGTGGTCGCCGCGGCCGAGGTGGCGAGCTTCTGGTGGTTCGGTCCCCTGCGCGTCGTGCTCGGGCACGTGGTCGGGCGGGCGGTGCTCGACGTGGAGTTCGTCTCCAATGCCGATCACCACGTGTTCGAGGGGCGCCGCTGGCTGCAGGAGGGCGAGATGGAGAAGGCGCTCGCCGAGTTCGACAAGGCGCTGTCGATCGACCGCCGCCATGCGGGCGCCCACCTCGGGCGCGGCATCGCCCTCAAGCTGCGCGGCGACAAGGCGTCCGCGCGGGAGGCGTTCCGCGAAGCCGAGCACTGCGATCCGCGCAGCGAGGCCGGCCGCGAGGCGCGCCGGCACCTGGATAATCTTTAACCGTGCGGCTCGATTGACCTGACCGAACCGAGCGCTGGCGCCAGGCTTTCGGTCAGAAGCGCAACACGAGCTTGCCGCCGGCCGAGCAGAGGACGACGAGGTTCATCGCCAGCAGCATCAGATCGTAGTGCCAGCCGTAACCCTTCTCGCCCCAGAACCCGCTCTTCCAGCGGAAGACCTTCTTCCCGATCGCGCCGAGACCGAGGAGGATCAGGGCCAGGGCGCCGATCTGGATGAAGATTCCGGTGACCAGGGCCACGCTCGCCAGCACCTCCACCAGGCCCAGAGCCACCGTCGCCGCCGGGCTCAGCTCGACGCTCTTTGCCCTCCCGACCGGGTCCTTCAGGTGCAAGTACCCGCTGGCGCCGAACTCGATGGCGACCATCAGCCGGAGGGCCAGGAGCGCGAGATCCTCGCACCGCGCCAGATCCGGGAACGTGACGTTCACGGCGGCGCAGGATCCTCCCCCGGATCGGTCCTGTAAAGAGGACGAGAATCCCATGGCGGCGGCACCCGCGGCAGGGTAGAAAAAGGGGTCCCGAAAAGCTCGTAAACCGGGTCCCCCACAGGTCCAATCGCATGGCTGAAGCCACCGCTCCCTCGCTCGTCCCCGTCGCCATCGAAGACGAGATGCGGCAGGCGTATCTCGACTACTCGATGTCCGTGATCGTCGGGCGCGCGCTCCCCGACGTGCGCGACGGCTTGAAGCCCGTGCACCGCCGCATCCTCTACGCGATGTTCGAGCAGGGAATGCTGCACAACCGGCGTTACTCGAAGTGCGCCGGCACGGTGGGCGAGGTGCTCAAGAAGTACCATCCGCACGGCGACGCATCCGTCTACGACGCGCTGGTCCGGCTCGCGCAAGAATGGAACCTGCGCGCGCTCCTGGTCGACGGGCAGGGGAACTTCGGCTCCATCGACGGAGACAGCGCCGCGGCCTACCGGTACACGGAAGCGCGCCTCACCAAGCTGGCCGAGGCGATGCTCGCGGACATCGACAGGGAGACCGTCGACTTCGTCCCCAACTTCGACGACTCGACCACCGAGCCGACCGTCCTGCCGACGCGCTTTCCGAACCTCCTGGTCAACGGGTCGGCGGGCATCGCGGTGGGGATGGCGACCAACGTTCCGCCCCACAACCTGGGCGAGGTGATCGAGAGCTGCGTCCACCTCATCGAGCACCCCGAGGCGCCGCTGCGGGACCTGCTCGACCCCAAGCTGGGCGGCACGTTGCTGGGAGGCATCCAAGGGCCCGACCTGCCGACCGGCGGGATCATCATGGGTGTGGCGCCGATCCGCGTCCTGTACGAAACCGGCCGCGCGATCCTGCGCATGCGCGCCAAGGTCGAGGTCGAGACCGACAAGAAGACCGGCCGCGACACCATCGTGGTCACCGAGGTGCCCTACCAGGTCAACAAGGCCCGGGCCATCCAGGCCATCGCCGAGCTGGTCAAGGAGAAGAAGCTCGAGGGCATCAGCGATCTGCGCGACGAATCCAGCCGCGAAGGCATCCGCGCGGTGGTGGAGACCAAGCGGGACGCGGTCACCGGAGTGGTGCTGAACAACCTCTACCAGCACAGCGCGCTCTTCCAGGACAGCTTCGGCGCCACCATGCTCGCCATCGACCGGGGGCAGCCGCGCACGCTCGGCGTCAAGCCGCTCTTGGAGCGCTTCATCGCTCACCGGCGGGACGTGGTCACCCGGCGGACGCGCTACGACCTGCGCAAGGCGCGCGAGCGCGAGCACATCCTGCTCGGCTACAAGATCGCGCTCGACCACATCGACGAGATCATCGCGGTGATCAAGGCGAGCGCCAACCGCGAGGTGGCCGCAACCCAGCTGCAGACGCTCTACGGGCTCTCGGAGATCCAGGCCAAGGCGATCCTCGAGATGCAGCTCCAGCGCCTGACCGGCCTGGAGAAGCAGAAGATCCTCGACGAGCTGGCCGAGGTGCAGAAGCTGATCACCCGCCTCGAGGCGATCCTGAGCAGCGAGGAGTTGCTGCTGAGCGTGATCAAGGACGAGCTGCGCGAGGTGAAGCGCGACTTCGCCGACGCGCGACGGACCGAGATCGTCGGCGAGGCCAGCGACCTGTCCGACGAAGACCTCATCGCCGACGAGGACATGGTCGTGACGGTGAGCCATACCGGCTACGTGAAGCGCAACCCCGTCTCGCTCTACCGGGCGCAGAAGCGCGGCGGCAAGGGCAAGACCGGGGCGATGACCTCCGACGACGACTTCATCGAGCAGATCTTCGTCGCCTCGACGCACGCGTATCTCTTGCTCTTCACCAACAAGGGGCGCGTCTTCTGGCTCAAGGTGCACGAGCTGCCGCAGGCGGGCCGCGCCGCGCGCGGGAAGGCGATCGTCAACCTGGTGCCGCTGGGCGCGGACGAGAAGCTCGCCGCGCTGCTGCCCGTGAAGGAGCTGCCCAAGAAGATTTCGGGCGACGGCGAGGAAGCGGAGGGCGAGGAGGCCCCGGCGGCCGAGGCGGAGGCTCCCGCCGCCGGCGAGGCCGGCCAGGCGGCGGAGGCGCGGGACGAGGCGCGCGCCGCGGCCGAGGACGCCATCGCCATCAGCAAGGGTCCGTACATCGTCTTCGTGACGCGCAACGGGCTCATCAAGCGCACCGCGCTGTCCGCGTTCTCGCGGCCGCGGCCCAGCGGGCTCAAGGCGCTCTCCATCGAGGAGAACGACTCGCTGGTGTCCGTCATGCACGCGCGCGGGAACGAGGACATCCTGATCGGGACGGCCGACGGGATGGCGATCCGCTTCGAGCAGAAGGAAGTCCGTTCGATGGGCCGCACGGCGTACGGCGTGAAGGGGATCACGCTCGAGGACGGCGATCACGTGGTGGGAGCCGAGCTGGTGCACTCCGGGTCGACGCTGCTCACCGTCACCGAGAACGGGTACGGGAAGCGCACCACCGTCGACGAGTACCGGCGCACGCACCGCGGAGGCAAGGGCATCATCGACATCAAGACCACCGAGCGGAACGGCAAGGTGGTCGCGATGCTGCAGGTCACCGACGCGGACGAGGTCATGATCATCACCAACAAGGGGATGATCATCCGCACGCGCGTCGCGGAGGTCTCGCTCATCGGCCGCAACACCCAGGGCGTGCGGCTGATCGATCTTCGCCAGGAGGGCGAGAAGGTCGTCGCCGCGACGCGCGCCCCCGAGGAGCGCGAGGCGGATGCGGCCGCGGAGGTCGCATCCGAGCAAGCCGCCGCGGGCCACGAGGACGACGACGGCAGTCCTCCGGACGGCTCCGAGGAGACCTGACGGACTGTCGCACACGGCACCACAAGGACGCTGAAAGCGCACCTTTCATTCGTTGCGGGGTTCGTCTGAAACTGGTAGCGATTCTCTTGATGCCGCACGGATCGATCGCGTTGGGAATCAGCGCCGCCCTGCTGCTGTGCGCTTGCGGCAAGAGCCCGGCGGCCAAGCTGGAGCAGGCGCGCGATCTCGCGCTCGCCGGGCACCACAACGCGGCGCTGATCGAGGCGCGCGCGGTCCTCTTCCAGCTGGGCGACGACCGCGCCGACGGGGCCGACGACGTCCGCCGTGGCGCCTTCAAGCTCGCCGGTGACCTCTGCGCCCTGCACCTCGACAAGCCGCGCTGCGCCGCGCAGGAGTACCGGCAGTTGGTGAAGCGGTACCCGACCGCGCCGGAGTCGTTCGAGGCGCGCGAGCGGCTCGGCGATCTCGACCTGCGGCTCGGCGACTTGCGCGGGGCGCTCGAGGCGTGGCGCGACCAGGTCGCCGCCGCCCCCGACCGCCCTGGGGCCGACGTCGCGCAGTTGAAGATCGCGCGGGCGCAGAGCGACCGGGGGGACTATCCCGAAGCGCGGGCGGCGGCTGCGGAGCTGCAGAAGCGCTGGCCCGATTCGAAGCTGGCTGCGGCGGCCGCGCTCCTCGCCGCCTCCACCTTCCATCTCTCCGGACGGCACGCCGACGGCGTCGGCGCCTACCGCGGCGTGAGCCAGCAATATCCGGGCACCAGGGAAGACGCCGAGGCCCGGTTCGAGATGGGCAATTGCCTGGTGGAGATGGGCGACGACACCCACGCCGTGCAGGCCTTCACCCAGGCCCTCCGCACGCACGACTCGCCCGACGTGGTCCAGTTCGCGCTCGAGCGGGCGCAGCGCCGCCTCGACATGGCCAAGGCCGTGGACCCGCGGAACCTCTCCGCCGTGTTCGACCGGGGCCTCGCAAGGAACGGACGGACGTCGACGCATTAAGCCGACCGCTCTGCCAATCACACACGCTCTTTGATCCGGCGCCTTCGGCGCCTCTGCGAGGGGGATCTCGCTCCCCCCTCGACCCCCCAAGAGATCGCGGTCAGCTGACGCGTCGCCGGCGCGCCGGCGACCGTGCTACTTCTTCCCGCGACATGAAGACCGCGAAGTCGCAGAAGGAGTTCGCGCGCGCGCGCGAACTCCTTCTGCGACTTCGCGGTCTTCATGTCGCGGGAAGAAGTAGCACGGTCGCCGGCGCGCCGGCGACGCGTCAGCTGACCGCGATCTCTTGGGGGGTCGAGGGGGGAGCGAGATCCCCCTCGCAGAGGCGCCGAAGGCGCCGGATCAAAGAGCGTGTGTGATTGGCAGAGCGGTCGGCTTAATGCGTCGACGTCCGTCCGTTCCTTGCGAGGCCCCGGTCGAACACGGCGGAGAGGTTCCGCGGGTCCACGGCCTTGGCCATGTCGAGGCGGCGCTGCGCCCGCTCGAGCGCGAACTGGACCACGTCGGGCGAGTCGTGCGTGCGGAGGGCCTGGGTGAAGGCCTGCACGGCGTGGGTGTCGTCGCCCATCTCCACCAGGCAATTGCCCATCTCGAACCGGGCCTCGGCGTCTTCCCTGGTGCCCGGATATTGCTGGCTCACGCCGCGGTAGGCGCCGACGCCGTCGGCGTGCCGTCCGGAGAGATGGAAGGTGGAGGCGGCGAGGAGCGCGGCCGCCGCAGCCAGCTTCGAATCGGGCCAGCGCTTCTGCAGCTCCGCAGCCGCCGCCCGCGCTTCGGGATAGTCCCCCCGGTCGCTCTGCGCCCGCGCGATCTTCAACTGCGCGACGTCGGCCCCAGGGCGGTCGGGGGCGGCGGCGACCTGGTCGCGCCACGCCTCGAGCGCCCCGCGCAAGTCGCCGAGCCGCAGGTCGAGATCGCCGAGCCGCTCGCGCGCCTCGAACGACTCCGGCGCGGTCGGGTACCGCTTCACCAACTGCCGGTACTCCTGCGCGGCGCAGCGCGGCTTGTCGAGGTGCAGGGCGCAGAGGTCACCGGCGAGCTTGAAGGCGCCACGGCGGACGTCGTCGGCCCCGTCGGCGCGGTCGTCGCCCAGCTGGAAGAGGACCGCGCGCGCCTCGATCAGCGCCGCGTTGTGGTGCCCGGCGAGCGCGAGATCGCGCGCCTGCTCCAGCTTGGCCGCCGGGCTCTTGCCGCAAGCGCACAGCAGCAGGGCGGCGCTGATTCCCAACGCGATCGATCCGTGCGGCATCAAGAGAATCGCTACCAGTTTCAGACGAACCCCGCAACGAATGAAAGGTGCGCTTTCAGCGTCCTTGTGGTGCCGTGTGCGACAGTCCGTCAGGTCTCCTCGGAGCCGTCCGGAGGACTGCCGTCGTCGTCCTCGTGGCCCGCGGCGGCTTGCTCGGATGCGACCTCCGCGGCCGCATCCGCCTCGCGCTCCTCGGGGGCGCGCGTCGCGGCGACGACCTTCTCGCCCTCCTGGCGAAGATCGATCAGCCGCACGCCCTGGGTGTTGCGGCCGATGAGCGAGACCTCCGCGACGCGCGTGCGGATGATCATCCCCTTGTTGGTGATGATCATGACCTCGTCCGCGTCGGTGACCTGCAGCATCGCGACCACCTTGCCGTTCCGCTCGGTGGTCTTGATGTCGATGATGCCCTTGCCTCCGCGGTGCGTGCGCCGGTACTCGTCGACGGTGGTGCGCTTCCCGTACCCGTTCTCGGTGACGGTGAGCAGCGTCGACCCGGAGTGCACCAGCTCGGCTCCCACCACGTGATCGCCGTCCTCGAGCGTGATCCCCTTCACGCCGTACGCCGTGCGGCCCATCGAACGGACTTCCTTCTGCTCGAAGCGGATCGCCATCCCGTCGGCCGTCCCGATCAGGATGTCCTCGTTCCCGCGCGCGTGCATGACGGACACCAGCGAGTCGTTCTCCTCGATGGAGAGCGCCTTGAGCCCGCTGGGCCGCGGCCGCGAGAACGCGGACAGCGCGGTGCGCTTGATGAGCCCGTTGCGCGTCACGAAGACGATGTACGGACCCTTGCTGATGGCGATGGCGTCCTCGGCCGCGGCGCGCGCCTCGTCCCGCGCCTCCGCCGCCTGGCCGGCCTCGCCGGCGGCGGGAGCCTCCGCCTCGGCCGCCGGGGCCTCCTCGCCCTCCGCTTCCTCGCCGTCGCCCGAAATCTTCTTGGGCAGCTCCTTCACGGGCAGCAGCGCGGCGAGCTTCTCGTCCGCGCCCAGCGGCACCAGGTTGACGATCGCCTTCCCGCGCGCGGCGCGGCCCGCCTGCGGCAGCTCGTGCACCTTGAGCCAGAAGACGCGCCCCTTGTTGGTGAAGAGCAAGAGATACGCGTGCGTCGAGGCGACGAAGATCTGCTCGATGAAGTCGTCGTCGGAGGTCATCGCCCCGGTCTTGCCCTTGCCGCCGCGCTTCTGCGCCCGGTAGAGCGAGACGGGGTTGCGCTTCACGTAGCCGGTATGGCTCACCGTCACGACCATGTCCTCGTCGGCGATGAGGTCTTCGTCGGACAGGTCGCTGGCCTCGCCGACGATCTCGGTCCGTCGCGCGTCGGCGAAGTCGCGCTTCACCTCGCGCAGCTCGTCCTTGATCACGCTCAGCAGCAACTCCTCGCTGCTCAGGATCGCCTCGAGGCGGGTGATCAGCTTCTGCACCTCGGCCAGCTCGTCGAGGATCTTCTGCTTCTCCAGGCCGGTCAGGCGCTGGAGCTGCATCTCGAGGATCGCCTTGGCCTGGATCTCCGAGAGCCCGTAGAGCGTCTGCAGCTGGGTTGCGGCCACCTCGCGGTTGGCGCTCGCCTTGATCACCGCGATGATCTCGTCGATGTGGTCGAGCGCGATCTTGTAGCCGAGCAGGATGTGCTCGCGCTCGCGCGCCTTGCGCAGGTCGTAGCGCGTCCGCCGGGTGACCACGTCCCGCCGGTGAGCGATGAAGCGCTCCAAGAGCGGCTTGACGCCGAGCGTGCGCGGCTGCCCCCGGTCGATGGCGAGCATGGTGGCGCCGAAGCTGTCCTGGAAGAGCGCGCTGTGCTGGTAGAGGTTGTTCAGCACCACTCCGGTGACCGCGTCCCGCTTGGTCTCCACCACCGCGCGGATGCCTTCGCGGCTGGATTCGTCGCGCAGATCGCTGATGCCCTCGAGCTTCTTCTCCTTGACCAGCTCGGCGATGGCCTGGATGGCCCGGGCCTTGTTGACCTGGTAGGGCACCTCGGTGACCACGATGGTGTCGCGGCCGGTCTTCTTGTCGGTCTCGACCTCGACCTTGGCGCGCATGCGCAGGATCGCGCGGCCGGTTTCGTACAGGACGCGGATCGGCGCCACACCCATGATGATCCCGCCGGTCGGCAGGTCGGGCCCTTGGATGCCTCCCAGCAACGTGCCGCCCAGCTTGGGGTCGAGCAGGTCCCGCAGCGGCGCCTCGGGGTGCTCGATGAGGTGGACGCAGCTCTCGATCACCTCGCCCAGGTTGTGGGGCGGAACGTTGGTCGCCATCCCCACCGCGATGCCCGCCGACCCGTTGACCAGGAGGTTCGGAAAGCGCGTCGGCAGGACGGTCGGCTCGGTGGTCGAGTCGTCGAAGTTGGGGACGAAGTCGACGGTCTCCCTGTCGATGTCCGCGAGCATCGCCTCGGCCAGCTTGGTGAGGCGCGCTTCCGTGTACCGGTAGGCCGCGGCGCTGTCTCCGTCGATGGAGCCGAAGTTCCCCTGCCCGTCGACCAGGAGCGCGCGCAGGTTCCATTCTTGCGCGAGCCGGACCAGCGCGTCGTAGACGGATGCGTCGCCGTGCGGATGGTACTTCTTGAGCACCTCGCCCACCGTGCCGGCGCACTTCGAGTAACGCCGGTTGTGCAGCATTCCCTGCTCGAACATCGCGTAGAGGATGCGGCGGTGCACGGGCTTCAAGCCGTCGCGCACGTCGGGGAGCGCGCGCCCGACGATCACGGACATCGAGTAGTCGAGATACGCCTGCCGCATCTCGTCTTCGATGGCGACGGGGACGAGCGAGGGAGCGGTGGCTTCAGCCATGCGATTGGACCTGTGGGGGACCCGGTTTACGAGCTTTTCGGGACCCCTTTTTCTACCCTGCCGCGGGTGCCGCCGCCATGGGATTCTCGTCCTCTTTACAGGACCGATCCGGGGGAGGATCCTGCGCCGCCGTGAACGTCACGTTCCCGGATCTGGCGCGGTGCGAGGATCTCGCGCTCCTGGCCCTCCGGCTGATGGTCGCCATCGAGTTCGGCGCCAGCGGGTACTTGCACCTGAAGGACCCGGTCGGGAGGGCAAAGAGCGTCGAGCTGAGCCCGGCGGCGACGGTGGCTCTGGGCCTGGTGGAGGTGCTGGCGAGCGTGGCCCTGGTCACCGGAATCTTCATCCAGATCGGCGCCCTGGCCCTGATCCTCCTCGGTCTCGGCGCGATCGGGAAGAAGGTCTTCCGCTGGAAGAGCGGGTTCTGGGGCGAGAAGGGTTACGGCTGGCACTACGATCTGATGCTGCTGGCGATGAACCTCGTCGTCCTCTGCTCGGCCGGCGGCAAGCTCGTGTTGCGCTTCTGACCGAAAGCCTGGCGCCAGCGCTCGGTTCGGTCAGGTCAATCGAGCCGCACGGTTAAAGATTATCCAGGTGCCGGCGCGCCTCGCGGCCGGCCTCGCTGCGCGGATCGCAGTGCTCGGCTTCGCGGAACGCCTCCCGCGCGGACGCCTTGTCGCCGCGCAGCTTGAGGGCGATGCCGCGCCCGAGGTGGGCGCCCGCATGGCGGCGGTCGATCGACAGCGCCTTGTCGAACTCGGCGAGCGCCTTCTCCATCTCGCCCTCCTGCAGCCAGCGGCGCCCCTCGAACACGTGGTGATCGGCATTGGAGACGAACTCCACGTCGAGCACCGCCCGCCCGACCACGTGCCCGAGCACGACGCGCAGGGGACCGAACCACCAGAAGCTCGCCACCTCGGCCGCGGCGACCACCGCGATGGGGACCTCGGCGATCTGCTTGCCGCGGAACTTGATTCGCACGCGGGTATGCTGGCCCTTGGACATCAGATCGCGCGCCTGCGCGGTGATCTTCGCGAAGGCTCCCTCGAGCCCTTCCGACAGGTCGACCGCCACCTTCTTGGCGGTCTCGCCTGCCTTCTCCGCGGCCGGGCGCGCCCTGTCGGCCAGGTCCGACAACTTCTTCGCGGCGCGATCGGCGATCTCGGCCCAGTCGCCGTTCACGGGCGGCTTCTTCGCCTCGTCGGGCGCGGCCCCGCTCGCCTCCTTGCGCGGGGCGCGGCGCACGGCGCGCCGGCGCCGCCCGTGGGTCTTCTTCTCGCTGCCCTCGCGCTCGGCCATCCTGTCCTCCGTCAGGACGCAGTATGCTCCGGGGCGGCGCTCGCCGCCACGAGCGCGGATCGCGCCTCCGCTTGCGCCGGGGCGGCGCGGCATGCACATCGAGGAACATGCCCGTCCGCCGCGAGCGCGTCGACCCGATCCGGACTCCAGCGCAGCTCGAGCTGTGCCATCGCCGCTGGCTGCTGCCGGACGACGTGGGGCGGGTGGTCCCGCTGCCGCAGGCGGCGCGCTTGTGGCGCGGGCTGCTCGATCTGGGCGTCCTCGACGCCTCGTCCGAGGCGCAGCTCGAGCGCCTGTCCCTGCCCGCGACCGGCCAGCCGGACCAGAACGACCTGCCCGCCGCGGCCAGCGCGGGAGCGCTCCTGGCCGGGGCCGGGGCGGCGACGGCGGTCTCGCAGGTCGTGTTCCCGGAGGAGGGCCCGCGCGACCCCTACCAGGACGACGGACCCGACCCGGGATATCGCGACTACACGCTCTACGTGGTCGACTCGCCGCGGTTCCTCCTCTTTCCGTTGCCGCCGGTGGAGCTGACCTGCGGCGCGTGCGGCAAGACGGGGGCGCCGGAGCTGATCTCGTTCGGCGCCGCGGCCTTGCTCGACCTCGAGCGAGCGTGCTCCGCCTGCGGCGCGCGGCGCGACCTCGGCCGCGACCGCGCCAGGTTGCGCTCCGGCGCGGTCTTCCTGCTGGAAGAGCTGTGCGCCCGGGCGGCGCTGTCGATCGAGCTGCCTCGCGCACCCCGCGACGAGGAGCTCCCCGACGCCGGCGTGTGCGATCTGTTGCGCGAGGCGTTCGGCGGCTACGACGAGCTGGCGGACGACGGCGTGGAGCCCGCGTAGAAAGGCGCGCTCTACGGCTGCTCCAACCAGGCCGACACCAACTCCGCCGTGCGGCCGAGATCGGGCGCGACGTAGAGCACTTTCTGGTAGTCGGTCGGGTCGTAGGGGGTCGCCGCCACAAGGGCGAGATCCAGCGGGCGCAGCTGCGCATGCTCCTCGAAGCGTCCCAGCTCGCCGAACGACGAGAGAAGGCCCGCACCGTAGGCTTTGACCGCGCCGCCCTCCTCGCAGAGGCCGAACTCGAGCGTGTACCAGTAGACGCGAGCGACACGGGCGAGCTGCTCCGGGCTGGCGCGCAGCGCCGCTTCGCCGAAGGCCCGGTTCAGCCGCGCGAAGGCCGGATCGCAGAAGGTCGCTGCGTGCCCGACCAGCTCGTGCACCACGTCGGGCTCGGGGGTGTACAGCGGCCGGGACGGATGCCGCATGTATTGCGTGGCGAGGAAGACGCTCCGCCCGAGGTGACCGAGGAAGTTGCGGTCGCTGACCAGCCCCGCCACCGGTCTCATGCGGAAGCCCGTCGCGCGGCCCACCGAGAGGTTCACGTCCGCGAGCTGCGGCACCCGCTCGCGGTCGAGCTTCAGCAGCCGCGAGCAGCCCAGGTACGCGCTGCAGGCATACCGCTCGTGCAGGGGAGCCAGGTTCCGCCAGACCGCGCGCCAGACCTCCTGCTCCTCGTCCGTGTAATCGACGCGGGGGACCGGCTCGCCGTCCTGGTACTCGAAGGCGATTCGGGCGATGGCATCGCGGCGCGCGCGGTAGACCGGATCGCGGAAGCCCGGGTGATCGGGATCGAGCTGCACCAGGCCTTGTGCGTCGAGGCGGTCCGGCGCCTGGAGCTCGAGCTCTTCGGGAGTGGGCTTGTCACCGCGCATGAGCGTGGCGCGAGGGGGTAGCAGCCGTGAGATCGGGCTTCTACAAGCCCCTCCCTGCGGCGCTGCTCAAGGGCGATGCGACGCGACCAGCGCCCGCGCCGCCGCGTGCTCCACCCATGCGCGGGCCTTGTCGTAATCGGGGTCGTCGGGACCCAAGATCTCCAGCTTCTTGCGCGCTTCGGCGAGCTCGCGCTCCGTCCGCTGGGGGTCGAGCTGGTCGGCGCGCAGCACCTCTTCCACCAGGACGCGGACCCGGTCGTCCGAGACCTCCGCGAATCCCTCGCCGGCCGCGTAGCGGTGCGTCGAGCCGGCCGCGTCGTACGCCAGCTCCCCCGGCGCCAGGGTGGCGACCAGCGGCGTGTGCCCGGGGCGGATGCCGAATCCGCCCGCGACGCCCGTGAGGCGCACCTCGTCGCACTGCACGGTCAGCGCGCGCTGCTCGGGGGTGACGATCTCGAGGGTCAGCGGCATGGCTTCTAGGCCGCCATCGTCTTCGCCTTCGCCACGGCGCCCTCGATGGAGCCCACCATGTAGAAGGCCTGCTCGGGGAGGTTGTCGTGCTTGCCGTCCAGGACCTCCTCGAAGCTGCGGATGGTGTCCTCGAGCTTCACGTACTCGCCCTTGATGCCGGTGAACGCCTCGGCGACCGCGAAGGGCTGCGACAAGAACCGCTGGATCTTCCGCGCGCGCGCCACGGTGAGCTTGTCCTCGTCGGAGAGCTCGTCCATGCCGAGGATGGCGATGATGTCCTGCAGCTCCTTGTAGCGCTGCAGCACCGCCTGCACCCGGCGCGCGACGCGGTAGTGCCGCTCGCCCACCACGTTCGCGTCGAGGATGCGGCTGGTGGAGTCGAGCGGGTCCACGGCGGGATAGATGCCGATCTCGGTGAGCCCGCGGGAGAGCACGGTGGTCGCGTCGAGATGGGCGAAGGTCGTCGCCGGCGCCGGGTCGGTCAGGTCGTCGGCCGGAACGTAGATGGCCTGCACCGAGGTGATCGCGCCCTTCTTGGTCGAGGTGATCCGCTCCTGCAGCTCGCCCATCTCGTTGGCCAGGGTGGGCTGGTAGCCGACCGCGCTGGGGATGCGGCCGAGGAGCGCCGACACCTCGGAGCCCGCCTGGGTGAAGCGGAAGATGTTGTCGATGAAGAGGAGCATGTCGCGCCCCTCCTCGTCGCGGAAGTACTCGGCCATGGTGAGGGCCGACAGCGCGACCCGGGCGCGCGCGCCGGGCGGCTCGTTCATCTGCCCGAAGACCAGCACGCACTGGCTCTTCTGCGGCTCCTCGAGGTTCACGATCTTCGACTCGATGAATTCGGCGTAGAGAT